>Ga0081529_140160_pt1 | contig 12518 bp, 14 predicted proteins | sample EchGeymetagenome_FD_71012 | JGI IMG/M metagenome (GOLD analysis project Ga0081529, IMG submission 71012) | Ferrous microbial mat and aquatic microbial communities from Echinus Geyser, Yellowstone National Park, USA - transect B T=78-80 C v2... ...
TACCTGTACAAGATTTTACGTTTCACTTTGAGTACAATTTATTTCTGTTAATTCTCCAGACTTTTTCCAGTTATTTCTGTGTTATTCTTCTGTTTTCTCTACCAAACCAGTAAATTAACCCGCATGATCAACGTAAAAAATCACTAAAACTTCTTTCAGCCCGACTTTCTACTTGTACTCAAAGTGGTAGTAAATAAAGTTGGCTGAAAGAAACCGAACGTTCTTCAACCTGGATAATAGAAATTCAAAAAGACGAAATCAACCGTATACAGATCTCTTATCTCTCTTCAGCTCGTTGTAAGCCAGTTTAAGTACATCATTCACTGTCTCTTTCTTCATGCCTGGTTTAACTTTGTCAATCAAAAAGAATTGTATATCCCTCACTAAAGGTAAATAAATGTAGATCCTCATCATTGTGTTGAGGAGGACTAGGGGTTTTCTCCTGTAATTACCAAGATAGAGAAGGGTTACATTACCGTAGGGTGTTTTCAAACCACCTATCACGTCGTATTCATGTTTTCCTTCTTCAATTACACGTAATAGTTGTTGCCTGGCATCTTGTATCCAATTCCTGTATTTCAATAAGTTAATAACACCACGTAGTTTTGAATGCCTGTTCACTAGATCATACGAGAGTAACTCCACCGTTACCCTCAAGTCGAATTCCTTGTCCAGGTTGTGTAGAATGGTGAAATCACCTATCTCAATTCTTCTACTGTAAGTAGTCTCTACAACGTCAGATGGTATTATCACATCCTCGTCCTTAATGTAAGCGTAACTTTTCTCCAGATTACCGTACTTTAGTAGTATTCGCATGAGTTTTACTCGTTACTGAAGATAAAAATTTTCTGATTTTTGAATGATGAGTCTAGATTCCCGATTTGTTGTGCGTGAATCTCAATCGGAAAGTAAAGGGTATATATCACCCTTACAAAACACTAGTCATGAACTGGTATCCAGGTTACTTCTTTGATCAGATACGTACCGCGGTTTACAGGAGACCCAGGGTCTTCTACAATCTCGCTGAGGGTGAGAGTAACTATCTCGCCGGAATAGCCAATTTCCTGGGAGTGTCTCCTGAGGATATAAAACCAACGAGGGGACAGAAGTGGGTTGAGGGTGTGGCGGCGGCATACCTCAAACCTGGTGTAAAACCACCACCTCTACCAGACCAGGAAGAGGTAGTACAACACGCACAGGAGAAATACGAGATTGAACATCCAGAGATGGCTGAGGAGGAGATGGCTGAACAACCAATGGTGACTGGAAAGGGTGAGGCAATACACGTAAAACCACCAGTCAGAACGCAGAGGGGTTATCACGTTGAGAGTGTAACACCATACGAGGTAAATGGTAGAAGGATGTGGTTTGTACAGAATAGAAGGCTTTTCTAACGGGAGGATTCTTGTTTGATAGGTTGCAGTCCTGGTTAAGGCAGAAGAACGTTGGGGTTTATCACAACGCTTTTGTGAATGAGACAAGGGAAATCTGTCTGCCCTTACTTGCTTACAACTGGATGGTTAGGTTTGCCGAGGCTTACAACACGGATTACAGTCGTGTTTTAAGGAATGAGAAATTCCTGAGGATGGTAAGGACTTACTTAAACACAGTTGTTGTTGATGTGGATGGAGTGAGGTATGTTTTACCAAAACCAGCGTACGATTGGCTTGTGAGCTACTCCCGTGCATATAACGTGGGTTACAACAACCTGATTAAGACTGAAGAGTACAGAAGGATTGTGGAGAGGTATTCACAAATGGTTTGTGTAACCCTCTAATCCTAACTAGTAGTAAAACGCCCATAAGTACAAAGCCGCTGGTAATGCTGAGGCTGGGACGGCAGTTGACGCACGGTAATTTATCTTGTAGGTTTTGAAACCAACGGCAATCTGTCCTCCCGCAATGATTGGAGGGATGTTGTCCGTGGGTTCTATGTCATTAAACCCTATTATCGACTCAACCGTAGGTGAGACTACGATGTAGTCCGCCGGTTCCTGTAGTGTGAATGATCTACCCTCCTGTGTAATACCATATCTTCCCTCAAGCCTCATAAACACGGCGTTAGTGTACAACCTCGATGGTATACCCTTTTCAAGTATAGTACTCATAACGTTTGTTAGTGTCTTTATTTGGTTACTTAACTCGAGTATCACCTTATTTAAGTCCGTGCTCGTCGTTGTTGATGGAGTGATCTGGCTTGTACTAGTTGGGCTTACCTTCACACCAAGTTGTGAGAGGACACGGTCGATTGCCTGTATGAACGCCTGATCCCTTGCCTGTGTATCCCTCATGTGATTCTCGATCAATCTTCTCAATTCCTCTAAGGCTAGGGCTATACCCTGTGACAATCTCTCACCCTGATTATCTCTTTCCTTTTCAAATAATAAACATGTACGACAACGTTTTGTACCACCTTATCCTGCAACGGGTAACCAGGGTAGTAGATGGTACAAACCCCGTTCACACACGGGTAAACGTTACCAAAAGCAGTTGCGTAAGCGTAAAAAATCGGCAAATCCGTGTTTATCAGAATGTTAAAACTCTGGCCAGGATAAACCACGTTAGGCTTTACTTTTAGATTGATTGTACGGGTAACGTAACTATCGTTGGAGCCGGTTGTACCACCGTAACTGCCGTACCCTTTCCTTGCCCAATCTGCGTTACAGGGACTTGATGTATTACTGGTTGCCCGGGTACTTGCACCTGTCCCTGCACGTACTGGGGATACTGGAGTTGCATCAAAAAACCACCGATTTGTTGTTTCAACCCATGTAATATTCCAAGTCCCTGTCCCGAGGTTGGAGCCCTGTGTGCCAGGCTTTCAATTGCGTTTATCCTAGTACTCATGTTAGTTTGGACGTTGTCGATTAGGGTTTTGCTTAAAGTTTGGACGTTTGAAATCCTCCTATTTGTTATCGAGGTTATGGTACTTATGATTGGTCTATCTGATAGGATGGAACTCATGAGTTAATTTTCACGAATCAGTTAATCAACTTAACGGAGGAAAATACAAAAATATCAATTTGGGTTTTCACAATGTTATAATAATTCAAGTAGTTGTGCGTGTTCCTGTATCTTCCTCCTCACGTCAGGGTCGGTGAATATCTCCTCGGCTACAGTCTTGAAGAATGGTAGGAATCCAGGTCCGCTCACCTTCAACCTACCAGTCGTGAACGCCTCCTCAATGTCGAAGGGTACTTTCACACCACCAACCTTGTAGTAACCTAGAAGGGCACTTATCGCAGTCTTCACGTCGGTCTCAATTGTGTACTTCACGTCGGTAGTATTCTTTACTACAACCAGTTTACCGTCCTTCACCCTTAACACAACGTTAAGTAAATCCTTACCATCCATGCCCTTTATTATAAGTGCGAACGGTATATTCCCCTCAAACCCGTACTTACTTTGTAACCCCTTAATATCAAATGTCTTGTTTACCGTTATCAACACATTTGCCACCAGTTTCTCAAATTGCCCTTTTACAAAGTCCCTCATCTTCCTCCAAGCCCTGTCCCTTTCCTTAGTGTTTGTAATTACCTCAACAACCTTCTGGAAGACGTCGGTGTCAAGTATCGGTTGCCCCTTCTCTATCTTCTCGTTTATCTCCATCTGGAATGGTATCTGTCCTAGGTAGTTGATACCGTACTTTTTCGCCAGCTCCTCACCAACGGGTTTACCAAAGGGATAGACAACCTTGTCACCACACTGCATGTAAGCCATGTTTTCGATCAAACCCAGGACGGGTATGTCGTAAAGGTAGTGTAACTTGATTAGTTTTTCAACCGTTGGTAGGGATGATGGTAGCATGACTATGAGTCCTCCGAGTATGTTGTCATAAACGCTTAACACAGTCTTAAAGATGTCACTACTTCCAGCGGGCATGTCTATGACGAGATAGTCCAAGTCACCCCACTTTATCCTCTCCTGCAACTCTATCATAATATCCTGTTCCATGTCACCAGAAAGGGAGATTGCCCTTCCCTTAAACATGTTACCAAAACTAACTACCTTTATTCCATTCCATTCTAACGGTATTATCACATCCTTAGTTACGGGTATGTCGCTGTAATTTTTCGTAAGAAAGGAGAAGTATGGGCTGTCCAAGTCTGCGTCAAGTAGTCCAACCTTGTAATTCTTTGCCAGCTCCATAGCCACGTTAATACTAATCATCGACTTGCCAGTTCCCCCTTTTGTACTATTCGTTGTTACTACCCTCATCCACCAAACCCTCCTCTTCTAGCTGGTTAATTAAACCTTCATTGGTTTTAATTTTTTGTATCTTGGGTACGATGTTGCTTGCGATTTGTTCAAGAGGTCTCCTCTCCTGCACTACTTTAATCAGGTTCTCAGATATAGTCTTCACCGTGTCCAACCCCTCCTTAATACTTTCGTGTACCAGCTTTGCAGAATCACTGTTGTATGCACTCAACTTCTGTTCCTTTATCCTCTCCTCCAGCTCCTTAATCTTCTGTTCCTGTGCCCTTAACAGATCCTCATACCTCTGCCCTACCTGTTTCAACGTCTCTTCAAAACTTTTACTAGCCCTCTCCAACTGATCCTTTGCCATCTGTACAGCAAATTCCTTATCCTTATTCTCTAGGATTAGCTTTAGTTTCTCCTCGTCAAGGCTTGGTTTATTATTCTGTAGATTTTTGAGGGCATCTGCGATTGCATTAAATGCCCCACCAAGATTAGTTGCCAACTGCTGAAAACTAGTCTGCATACTTTCCTTCATACTATTCAGTATTAATTCGTTATTCTTTTGTTGTAATTCCAGTAACTTTACGATTAGGGCACTGTTGTCCTCGTGTTGTGAGGGAGCTTGAGGGGGTTGTGGAGTATTACCAAATGGTCCACCGTATCTCAGATTATACTGCCTTATGCTTGGGGGTGGAGGTGATACTGATATAGGAGATACTGGATTCACGGGTGCCGGTGGTAATTCCATTGGTTTATCACTTACTGGTGTATTATAGTTTAGCAACCACATAGGGTAATCAAAACCCGTATTCCTTGCCTTCTCCGCCTCCGTATTCAAAGCCTCTACGTACTCCCTAACAATAAAGTCCGCCTCAGCCTCAGTCTTCACTCCGCTCTTCATTTTCTTTAGGTAATAAAGTAATTCATAGGGATGTATACCACCCTGTTGACCCTCCTTTCTCCTACAGTGGTTTACCATCAACCTCACAAAGTTTGGGTTTAGACTTGAGAATTCTGAAAACACCTCTGCCAACACATCACACGGACTTTTTGGAGTAGGAAAGACACTAGAGGCGTCGTAATTCTCCTCTAAGGATTCCTGCCTTCCTGAGGTCTGCGATCCTTGCCTTGTACCTTGCCCACTCCCCGTAGATTGGGGCATGGTATTCGGGTTAGAGACAATTTTTTGTGGTATTTTATTTTTTGAACTTTTAGGTATCATGATATCATCTATCTCTCCCTCGTTGTACATCCTTATCAATTCCTCGTAGCTTATGTTACCCGCCAGCCCATCCAGTTTCTTTGAAATGACGGCACTGCCATGCGGTATTATTCTTTTGGCAAAGGTTGCACCACACCTAGGGCATTTTGCGTATGGAGAGTTTATACTTTTTGTAATAAAAAACGCCACAGGTTGTTTACACGTTGGGCAGGTAAATCCTCCATCCTGTCCTGTCTTCGGTTGTTGTACCTCCCCTCTTTCTTCCGTTACACCAATACCCTCTGTCGGTAACTCCTCTTGTGGTATCTCTTGCGGTTCATTTATCACTTGATCTTGGGTTTCTACCTGTGACATCTGTTGTGGAGGTGGGTTTTCTGGTGTCCCTCCAGATTCACTTGACATAGAATTTTATATCTGGTACTGATTATTTAAGATTATGAGGGTTGCGATAGTCGGGTCGGGAATTTCAGGCAGTACCCTTGCCATCAATCTGGCAAGAAGAGGAGTAAAAGTTGACTTATATGAGATGAGGGAGAAACCAAAGGGAATATGCGGTGGTGGACTGGGTTTCTATGCTTTAGATAGGATTAGAAAGATGGATGATGAGATATACGAGTTGTTGTTGAAGAGTACTAGAAGTTACATCACATCATTCAAAGTGCATACCAGGAAGAATACAAGACAGGGTATAGATATGAGTAACCCAATCAGTGTTGACGACTTTGAGAGTTTGGAAATCACAGGAGAAAATCTAAGAATAAAACGTGAAAAACTTGGAGTAATTATGGATAGGCATGTGTTGGACGAGGAGGCTGTAAAGATTGCAATAAGCTACGGTGTACAGTACCATAATAGGATGAGGGTTAATCCTTACGAGTTGAAGGGTTACGACTACGTTGTTGACGCAAGGGGTGTGGACGGTTGGGGGATGGATGAAAACACGTTTCTAGTTGCCTATCAGGAGTATTACCCCACACCAAAGGAAAGGAGTAACGTAATGGAGATCTATTTCGACAACAGCGTCTTTAATATGGGTTACTCATGGTTTATGCCAAGGGGTGGAGAGGTCAAGGTTGGGTTTGGTGACGTGGTTGACAAGGTGAAGAGGAAAGGGTTGAAGAATTACATGAATTACACAAAAATTGTTACGAAGACGGAGGACAAGCCACTGAGTTTTGAGGGTGCACAGCTACCCTTAAGTGGCAAGGTAGTTTTAAGAAAGGGTAAGGTGTATAAGGTTGGTACTAGTGCAGGATTTATTGACCCTCTAACCGGAGGAGGAATAAGGATGGGGATAGAGAGTGCAATAATCTTATCTAGGGCTTTACTTAGTAGTAATCCTTATCTTTATTATTTGTTAAAGACGGCATATCTAAGAGGGCAGGTGCTTTTAAGTAGGCTGGCTAGGGATAAGTTAGTGAGAATGTCGAACGAGGAAATGACGAGGACTCTACTGAGGTTGAGAGAGAAGATAAGTGGAAAGAAGGTTACAGATAGTGTCTATCTGGAGGTCATTCGATTGATACCACAATTATTCCTCTAACAAAAGACTCTAATACCTTCTTTGTGTAATACAACCATGTACTTTGTTGATAACAACAGGAGAAGGAGGATGAATAGCCAGCTGTCAACACCCGGCGTGGTGTACGAGGAGAGGCAGAGACTTCTGTTACAGGGATTGGAGAGGAACGGTTTATACCAACAAAGGAGGTCTAAGAGATGAATTACGAATGGACGGTTGTTAATCAGGATCCCGGTTCAATACAGTTTTGTGTAATACAGTCAGGTTTCTATCGTAACTGTGTAACCGTTGGCGGTTCGAGTACGTTACCTTTTGTGATACCAGATTCAATTGTGCAACAGTTTGGTACACCGACGGGTTACCTTGTCACGTACACTAGGGTGCAGGTAACAACCTCCACCAAACCCCTTCCTTCCAACGGATCAACTATTGTCGTACCCGCCTATTCCGGTTGTAACCCTTTGTTAACGCAGGGACAGGGTTATCCTCCAATCGTATATTGTGACTACCCAGGTTCCATCGTTCTGACGGGCAAATCAACACCAGGAATATTCATAAATGGTTACGGTGCCGTTTCAGGAGAGTCTGTAGCGTATGGAGTACAACAATTTCCCTTCACCATCTGTGCCGGACAAGGTTATTCCTCCTGTAAAACCTATCCTAACGCAAAAGTCTATTTGATTGGTAATTGGACGGTGCAGGGTAACCAGTACGTTGACAACGAGTCGGGTAAGGTTTACTGTGCCTGTCCAAACGGAAGTGCATACGTGATACCATATAGTGATCTTCCGAAGGCGACTAGTACGACTAGCACTACAAGTACGGCTAGTAACACTAATACCACCACGGCTAGCACAACTAGTACTGGTAACGTAACAGTAATAATAAAGAATACCTGTAGTCTACCCTTGATAGCTAGGGGAGTGTACAATGGAATACAGTACTTTAGGGGTGGAACTGAGTCTCCGACAAAGGAATCCTTACCAATCGGTTCCACCGTACAATTCCTCTACAATGATAAGGTGATCTCCGAGGTTACCGTTAGGTATGACGGACAAGTGATCACACCAACCAACTGTCCTCAACCTTCCACAACTCTTATGTCACCTCCTCCGGGTAATCTTAGGGTTGCCGTACGGAATCCTTGTAGTTTCCCCATTACAATTGTTAATAGTAGTAATCCTAATAACCTGATATTGGTAGCCTATCCTGGTTTTAACGGTTACACCTTCATACCATACAGTGTGTCCTCCGTTAGAATCCTGTATAATTACAGATATGACCTCGGTACCTATCCAGTGTTACCCAACTCCGTCATAGAACCATCGTCCTGCCAGTTGAGTACACCCTTTAGGATAACGAGCACCACTAGTATAATACCAAGTAAACCACCCAGTACGACGACTACAATATCCCCATCAACTAGGCCACCAACCATAACGAGTATCACTGGTGTACAACCTTCGGCTAGTCAATCCACTGTGACGAGATATGTAACGACCACCGTACCCGTTACTAGCACCGTCTCCGTCCCAGTCACTAAGACTGTAATCGTACCAGTCACCAACACAGTACCAATCACGGTTACGAACACGATCCCTGTCACAACAACTGTGACAAGCACGTTACCGGTTACAACGACGGTCTCAACCCCTCCATCATCCCAGCCAACAAAGATAGGAATATTTGGTGTACTAGGTTTGTTAATCCAGGGATTGGACAGGTTACTAGGGATTAATAACCTTCAACCAATTCAAAGCCAGGTTACGCCAGGACAGCGTAAGCCGGGTTGTCAGTCATGCAATTAAGCGACCCACAGATCATTCGTCTCATAGAGGAGACGTTTAATGATGGTATAGAGAGGGCATTAATAAAGTTGACGGATGTGGTTGATGGTGAGACACGGGTTAGGGTGATTACTGGGGTTGGAGGGAGTGATACAATCCCTCTAGGTTCTTTAGTTAACCAAAACGTCACACGTAGTACCGTTTCAATCGACTTAATCTTTCACACCCATCCGCCAACAACCGTGATAGAGGCTAAGAAGAGGGGTTATCCGGAGGAGATACTAAAAAAGCTGGACTACCTGAATTCCTTTCCATCTGACTCGGATTACGTTGCCGCTGGTAGTCTAGCCGACTTTTACGTTAATTACGACTTGGGCATATTTGCCGTTGGTACGAAGGAGTACCTAACTGGTAAGATTTATTTTACCTACTTCCCATTACGTACCGTGTTGAATAAGCAGGACTTATTAATGAAGGTGTCTTTAGAGGAACAGGAGGTACACGACGCTTTTGCACGTGGGGAGGTTACACTGGAGGAGGTTCTACAGGTGGACTTTAGGGATGTCGAATTCTTCAACAGGTTGACTGGTACGAAGAGGGTTGGATTGGAGGAGGTAACGGTGATAGTCTAGCGGGTGATAACCATGTCTACTTGTAATTATTTACAAAAACCAGCCAAACCCGTTAAGATACCCTCAGCCCCTGCCGTCCTCATTCAACCCAGAGAGAATTTCACAACACTACCATTTATATGCGTAACACAACAAAACTATGTCATGGGAGGCTGTTCCTGCCAGACAACCTATCAATCTACCCAACCCCAAGTTGTGTACAGTATACAGGGTAGCGGTCACCTGTTTGGTAGCCTAATACGTTTGTTGTTGGATGAAATTGAAAGCCTTGAGCTGGCCTACACACAGCCCATTGTCGCAGTACCCATCCGTCCAAAATCCAAAGTTAACGCCGTCATCACTCCACCAGTTGGTGACACCACACACTGTTCAGTCTACGTCAACTTGATACCGCTAACGACCACGTACGTGTACATAAAGCTTGGGACGGTGTCAAACCCAACCACACAAGTGAAGGTTGTCGGTAATTGGGAGAATTTAGATTACGGTTGTCTTAGCTGTCCAGGGTAAAACACCCTATTCGTTAGTGTAGTTTAGAAGTACCCCATACTCCTCAACCTACCAAGCACCTCCTGCTTTATTCTCCCAGCCCTTTCGTGTTTCGTCTGTTCCGGTACGTCGAAGATACTCAACGTACAAGGGTAGCAGTCAATCGACCTGTAGCCATTGTAATACAGTGGATTGATTGGTACACCCTCCGACAGTAAGAAGTTCATAACATCGTCGTAATTCCAGTCGAGTATGGGGTTAACTTGTAGGTAGTCGTATCCCGTCTCGGTCTTCCTCACCTCCGACACGGGTGTCGTTTCCCTCCCTCCACCGTCGTCCCTCCTTATTCCCGTTATCAGGACTTTTATGCCCAGTAATTCAAGTGTGTGTTGTAAGTTTTGTATCTTGTTAACGTGGCAACAGTCAACCTTATCCTCAGCGTAATTCAAGTACCTCGTCGTTGGTTGGGAAACGTAAATATTCATGTTGAAGCCGTTCTTCAATTCGTTGATGTGGAACCACGTATCCTTAAAGTGTGCCCTCGTATCGACAAAGATTAACTTCACATTTTTATCAACCAACCACGCCATGTACGCAACAGCTGTGGAGTCCTTTCCGCCCGAGATTGAGACGGCAATTTGGCTTGGGTTGAAGGTTTTGAAAGTGTTTTTGATTATCTCAAACGACTTCAAGTACTTCTCGTTTGGTAGGATGAAGGTGTCATTCTGCCTCTCAAAAACTGGTTTTCCTACGAATTCCCTCTTCACACCGTGTAAGGCGTAAACTGTTGGTAAAACGTCGATTATACTTGCCCTAACCTCAGGGTTATCATAGCTTTTACCATCAAAAACGGCGTAAATGCCGTTATTCCAGTGATAGTTTACCTCATCAAGCCATCCGTGATCACTTAATACGAATAGGTAATCAGGCTTATACTTTGAGTAAAGGTTGTACACTATCCTAGATAGGGAGGACATGATTGACCTCCTATTCATCTCGTTGTCGTACACACCCTTCAAGTGAACACGGTTGTGGTGTAACCTGTCCAACGCTGTGAACCAGGCGAACGCCACATCCCACTCAAACTTATCAAGAACTAGGTTGAGTGCGTCTGCCCTCTTCTCCTCCATTCTAATCAGGTAATCCGGAGTGGGTTTTGTATCCTCCTTCACATCAACAATGTAGTCCATCCTCTCCAACTCCTCCTGTAACCAGGGTGGCTGAGTGTAGTACTCGTAACCGGCGAGGGGTATCCCACCCACTATAACTGCGTTCACTCTGGGGATGGGAATGGTCATTGGGATGTTAAACCAAACCTCCTTCAACCCGCTCTTACCAATCAGGCTGTCGTCCTTCACATCGTTATAAGTGTACATCTCCATGTTGTCCTGCCTAAACTTTCTCCCATCAGTCCTCCACACCCAATCCCCAATTGGGCAGTTATAACCGTAGTGTGTGTTGTATGGTATCTTTCCTGTCATCAATGCGAAGGCTGAGGTAACTGTATGCCCAGTCCCTATTGGTACTAGTTGCCCGTGGTACTTAGCCTTATTGTATACGTTTTCAAGAAAGTCCACGAGGTCATTCTTGGTTACGGAGTCCAGTACGATCACAAGTGTTTTCATTCTTTCACCGGTTAGGTTTTCTTAATTCTTCCTTATCTATGTTTGGATTGGTTTTGTCACGCTGTCCACGAAGTGGTCAGCCCTCCGAAAACAAACGTGAAAACTTAAATTCTCCCCACACACCTTTAACATATGACGTTACCTATCTCCACAAACGAAAGAGTTAGGATAAGGATGAAGGGTTTGGCGGATTTAGTGGAGGGTACAGTAATACACTTCGACAACGAACACGTGTGTGTAAAAATTCTTAACACCAACCTAGTTAGGTGTATTTCGGTTGGTGACACGTTCTACATTGAAAAAATTTAGTGATTGATTATGTCAACGATAGAGGAGGCAACCTTTTACATTGTGTGTCCTCCTCCACCCGTAACGACGGCTACAACAACTACTACGACGACGACTACTACGACGACCGTAGGTTACGTCTTCGTCGGTCATTATGCTGGTTTCAACATCATCCTCGGTTACGTCGACAAAATCTCTCCCTCAACCATGACCCTCGTGAAAACCTTCACACCTCCGACTGGGCATAACAATGTATCGTCGTTAACCACCCTCTCCGGTTACGTTTTCGTAGGTTACAGCACCAGACCCGGTTTCGTCGACAAAGTCGACCCATCAACTATGTCTCTCGTCAAAACTTTCACAGCACCTTCAGGGCATGGCAACGTGTTATCATTAACCTCCCTCTCCGGTTACGTCTTCGTCGGTTATTTCGCCTTCCCCGGTCGTGTTGACAAAATCTCTCCCTCAACCATGACCCTCGTCAAAACTTTCACCGCTCCATCAGGGCATAACAATGTATACTCGTTAACCTCCCTCTCAGGTTACGTTTTCGCCAGTTGTTTCGCCAGCCCCGGTCGTGTTGACAAAATCTCTCCCTCAACCATGACCCTCGTCAAAACTTTCACCGCTCCATCAGGGCATAACAATGTATACTCGTTAACCTCCCTCTCAGGTTACGTTTTCGCCGGTTATTTCACCGGCCCCGGTTTCGTCGACAAAGTCGACCCATCAACCATGACACTTGTCAAAACTT
>Ga0081529_123755_pt1 | contig 12502 bp, 13 predicted proteins | sample EchGeymetagenome_FD_71012 | JGI IMG/M metagenome (GOLD analysis project Ga0081529, IMG submission 71012) | Ferrous microbial mat and aquatic microbial communities from Echinus Geyser, Yellowstone National Park, USA - transect B T=78-80 C v2... ...
TTCAGTGGGTTTTAATACAGTAGTTAACATTTTTATAGTGGTTGATTTTCCAGCACCATTAGGTCCTAAAAAACCAAATATTTCTCCCTCTTTAACTTCAAAATTTATATGATCAACAGCTATAAATTTGCCAAAAGCTTTAGTAAGATTTATTGCCTTTATTGCTTCGCCCACTTTTATTATTTTATCAATTTTCTTTAAAAGTTTTTCTATTTCTTCTCTATTATACAAAGCTGGTTCTACATAAGATAAATTTTGTCAGATACTTTTCTGCTATTCTAGACATTTATAAGCCAACTTAAAAATAAAAGGTTCTTTTCAGTAGAATATAGAAAAATTTTATATAACGATTAATGAATGAATAATAACTTGAGAGAACATGTAATATTATAAATTTAAAATATATTAAAGTTAGAAGATATAATTAAATTATTAAATCTTAAGTTGCAAAGATTTTTCCAATTGTGAGATTAAGAAATCTGTATGTAATAAAAATTAATAAAAACTTTTTAAATACTTTTAATCTGAAACTTAATATTCTTCATATTTATCAATAAATTTTGAATACCAATTTTTATATTCTTCTTCTGATATTATATGTAATTCTATAGGATCTTCTATACCCAATTCATTATATATTTTTGCAGCAATTTCTGCCCTCTCAAAATTATCCTTAATATTTGGTAATATTATTAATACATCTATATCACTATCGATTCTATAATTTCCTCTAACAATTGATCCAAACAAAATTATTCTACAATTTTTATCTATTTCATTAACACAAATTTCTTTAATTCTTTTAACATATTCTCTTGCATTTTTTAATATTTTAATTCTTTCTTCCCACTTATTTTTAAAGTATTCCAAGTACATTTAATATATTTTTAACTACTTGATATGCCTTTTCTGCAGATTTCTTATCATATATAAATGGCAAATATCTTGAAGAAATATATGCTTGTTTTATTAATTCTAAAGTTATATATTCCATATCCATTATTTCTTTTAATTTATTATCTTTCGTTAATTCAATAACTTTATTTAATAAGATAATAATATCGTGTGTTTTATCATATGTTCCAGTTAATTCATATAATTTATATTTTAAACCTAATTGTAATGCTTGTTCTAGATGAAACATAGCTAAATTATATTTTCCTTCATTTAAATTTTTTTCTCCTTCTTTAAAGAAATCTATTGAATTATTTTTAAGGAAATCCATATAAATTTCTTATTTTATAAGTTTTAAAATTTTCGTTTTTTATTATAAAAATTGCTTATTCTTCTTTTAATTACTCAAAAAATCTACTAATAAAAATTATCATAAAATACTTATAGTTATGGGGAATAATAAAACATCTCATCAATAAATATAACATAAATTACAGTAGTTTTCAAAGTATCATAAAATATTGAGAAAATGATTTAATATTGCATAAATTAATTATCTAATCATCTTTTCTAATTTTTTCTTAAAATTAATAAGAATCCACTTATAATATATACTTTCATGTGAAAAATAATCACACCATGCTCCAATTTTTCCAATATTATCTTTAATGCGGAATAATCTGTATGCAAGAATCGTCGATAAATAAATTGATTTATCAAATTTATTTATTTCTTCAATAACATCTAATATTTTTGTAATTAATCTTCTTTTCTTTCCATATTTTTTAACTACATGGTCCAAAAGTTTTATCAGATAATCCAAAGTTAAACTATATTTACTTATTATGCCTTTATATATCTCTTCCAATATTTTAGAATCGGTTATAAGTTCATAAGGATCTCTTTTATTTAATTCATTTTCTAAATATTCTAAATCCTTTTCAGAATTTATTAATCTATATAATCTAAAAGAAACAAATTGAGTATAATATTTTAATATATTTGGATATTTTATAAATAAATCTTTTCCCATTAAATTTATAAAATTATATAATCTATCATAATCTATAAAATTATACTTTTTGTTATTCGTATGAATTATTATATATCTAACAATTCTTCCTCCTTTATTTATTAGCTGATTAAATATTTCTAATTTTATTTCTTGATTTATTTTTTCATTAAGATATATATTTTCAAAGTACTTTGTTAGAATAAATAAGAAATCCTTTGCCTTTATTTTTTCAAAGTTTACATTATCTATAAAATCAATAATTGAAGGATCTCTAACAACTTGATTTAAAAACGATTTTAGATCTTCTTCATTTTGTACTTTATAATATAAACCATTAGAAGAAAATATACTTAATAATTTTGAGAATTTTTCCTTTGGAATACTATCTTTTAACTTTATTATAAGATATGGTCTTCCACTAAAACTTCTGATAACTTTTATTATAAAGTCTTTTGCTATTTTAATGTCTATATCTTTATCAACAATTAAATTTAAACTATCAGATAAAGCTTCGTATATAAAAATTTTTAATTTATATTTCTCATTTATTAAATATTCTAATATTTCTAATAAAACATTTATTCTTTCACTATCTAAATTTTCTATATTTTTTCCAATAGTTTTTATTATAAATTTTGTAGATATTTGAAATATATCTTCATATTTTATTAACATACTTATCAAATCTTCCAAAACTTTTTCACAAAATCTTTCTTTAATTAAATAAATATAAGTTAGAAATTCTTTCGGAATATATAAAATAGTTTTTTCCTTAACTAACCATTGAAAATATTCAACCAGCTTACCATTATTAATAATTTCTTCAATAGCTTTTTCACCTTTTAATTTTATTAAATAATCTATATTTTCTTGAACAATTTTTTTCATTTTTTCTATATCTAGATTATCATAAATATCAGGATATCCGCCTTTTGTTACTTTACTTAAAAATACTTCGTAATATTCCATAATACTAAAATTAATAATTATTTATTTTAAATTTTAACCTTACTTAAAAAATGTAAAATAATATATATTCTGATAAAGTACAGCTTAACTTTTTATTATTTTATCTTAATTATTTACAATATGTATTAAGAATTTCATCAAGATAATTATCCTTTTTTATGAGTTGTTGATATTTATCTGGATTTTCAAATAAATCATATACAGTATTTTTAACACAGCGAAGTACTGCTTCTTTCTTTGCAAGAGATATTAAGGTTTCTTTATCTACATTCTGATTAGTCCTATACATCAGATCTTTTATCTCTGTCATAGATTGATTAAAATTTGGTAAAGCAAGTCTATTATGATATACTTGCAGAGCTAGATCTGATAGATAAAGATGTACATCTAATAAAATATCCAAACCTCTTTCCAAATTATTGAGATTCTTCTTATAATTTAGATCACCATAATATGAGTAAGGAATGATAATACGATTTCTTAGGATATCCCCAATGATATATAATATGTTAATATCAACTTCATTGGGACCAGTTAATTTTATAAATTTTCTTAATTTTGAAATAAGAGGTGATTTTTTTAATTCTTCCTTCAATTCTTTTACTCTTTCTGGTGATGTTTCTATAAACTCTTTCATTATTTCTTCTTTTAGCATATCATAATAAAGTATATCGTATATCTTACCTAACGCTCTTTTATATCCTTCTGATAAGTCTTCACCTATTTGTAGAGCTTTTTCTCTTGTTAAGAGTATACGCTCAACATATGAATCTTCCATGATTATTAACATATTAGAAAACTTTTTAAATCTATTGTTACTATTTGTTATTAACTAATAACTATAATCTATATATTTTGATCTTTTTTTAAAATTAAGTAAAAAAGTATTAAATTGCCTTATATAAGAACTCTTTATTAATAGTCATTGATTATATATTAGCTCTTCAAAATGATGTTTTTTATACCATTCAAAATCATCTAAATTATATAAGAAATCTGTTATCTCTTTTTCCAGTTTATTACTTGCTTCTTTAATTGAACCTTCTAATGTTAAATAGGGTTTCATAAAGTTCTTCCATATCTCTTTTAAATAATATTTTGTATATAAAAGAGGTGAAACTAACGATAAATACGATATAAATTTATATAAAGCATCAATTCTCTCTTCATATTCTCGTTGACTAAGACCTACATTATTGATTAATTCTAAGTATTTTCTAATAGGTCTTATCATACTAGGTTTAAACATATACCAATACTTTCCATTTTCTTTTGAGTCTAATTCATTTATTTCTTTTACCAATGTTTCTACTGGTGTTAAAAGCTGTGGATATTCTTTTAATATTTTATCTAATTTTTCTAATTCTTCTAAATAATCTTTATTATTAATTCTATAATTTTCATCCGTTTCAGCTCTTTTTAAGGTTTCTCCTATTAATAGAGATGTATATTTCTTCTTCCCTTCAGAACTTTGTAGTATGTGATCTAACTGTTCTTTTATTGAATAATTATCCTCCATAAATAATAAAATGTCAGAAAACTTTTTAAATCTATTGTTACTATCTATTATCAACGAGTGAGTATTAATAATATATTTTACAAAAATTTATTTACTACAGAACTCGCTAAAACTTGTCTCAATATATCTACCTTCTTTTATGAGCTGTTGATGTTTATCTGGATTTTTAAGTAAATCATATACAATTTCTCTAATACAACGTTCTGCTATTGTTTTTCGTACATCAAATTCTATATATTTTATATATTCTTCATCTGGGTTTGGATAAACTTTATATGCAAACTCTCTCATCTCATTAAAATATGGATAAAAACTTTGTGGAGTAAGTTTGCCATGAAGTATTTGCGAATACATATTTTGAAGATAATAACGTCCATCTTTTATTAAAAGATCTAAACTTTTACTTGATTTTTGGAGAGTATTTAAATAGTCTGGTTCGGGATCTTCAGGCTTGATACTATAATCAATATAGCCGCTAGTAATTTCTAATATTGTGTTATCAACTACATTTGGGCGAGTTAATTTTATAAGTTCTTCTAATTTTGGAATGATTATCTCTTTTAATTTTTCTGATTTTTCTGATGATATTTCTTCTGATCTCTTAATTTTCTCTTTTATAGATTCGTATAATTCTCTCAATCTTACAAAATAATATTCTTTTAAAATATCATCAGCATCACTTTGAGCTCTACCTATAGCTCTAAATAGTGGTTCAAAGTATGGTTCTTCATTTTCTTTGTCTTTCATAACTACTATATATTATGGAAATATTTTTAAATTTATTGCTACTATTTATTATCAACTAATAACTATAATCTATATATTTTGATATTCCGATTAACAATTTTATGATGAAGGGTTTACAACTTGGCCAATAAATAATATTTCTTTTGTTCTTAGATCTAATATCATAAATATAAATGGTCTATTTATTTTTATTATTGATGGTATTAGATTTAATGCCCACCGACTCGAACTCTTGTAATAGTTGCTGTGACAGCTTTAGTTCCCTCTTCATTATTTTCAATATATTCAAACTGTTTAAATAAAGAAACATATAAATTCTCATCTGATTTTTGATATATATTATGTTTGAAAGATTTGAAGATCCTAGATTAAATATGATGTTTATAACTAAAGATTTAAGATAGAGTATTAAATCACATTTTCCTTTAAAACTAAACTTCGGCATGTATAATTCATCTACTACAGTTTCATTTAAATTATTTAAATTATAATATTAAGTTATTTAAAGTAAGATTTGCTAATATATCCGATAAATTACATAAATAGGAATGAAAAGATATGGAAAGATATAACCAAATCCATTATTAATAAAGTATTAAGTCGTGAAATCAAACATGTTATTTATTATAAAAATGAATCAAATGTTCTTAGAGTTATTATATAAAAGATATAGAAATCCCATTAATTACAATGTTGAATTGAAAATATTCTAGTGTACTAAATATATTCTATTAAACTATAATAAAAAATCATTTAACAAGTACATGAGACCAATGAGAAGGCAATCCCTGCTTTTTATTATATGCAGCATTTAATAGTGCAACAAATAATGGATGTGGATTTAATGGCCTACTTATAAACTCTGGATGAAATTGTGTAGCTACAAAGAAATAATGGTTTGGTAACTCTATCATTTCTACTCTTGGAACATCAGATCTCCAAGCTGAGAAAACAAGACCTTTTTCAGTTAATATATTAAAGAACTTAGGATTTACTTCATACCTATGTCTATGCCTCTCTACTATTTCAGTTGTTCTATAAATTGAATGAGCTATTGTACCTTCAACAATATTGATCTTCCTATTACCAAGTATCATTGTACCACCAAGCTCCTTAATATCTTTTTCTTCTGGTGTTATATCAACAACTGGATATTGTGTATTTGGGTCAACTTCTGTTGTATGAGCACCTTTAAAATTAGCAACATTTCTTGCAAACTCTACTATAGCTAATTGCATCCCATAACATATTCCAAGAAATGGTATATTATTCTCACGAACATATCTAATAGCCTCTATTTTACCTTCAACACCTCTAACTCCAAAACCTGGTAATACAATAATAGCATCAGCATTATTAAGTTCTTTAATTTTTGAAGGATCTTTTTCAATCTCTTCAGTATCAAACCAAATAATATTTGGCTTAATCTTTAACTTAGCAGCAGCATGTTTTATAGCCTCAACAATACTTATGTAAGAATCATGAAGTTTCACATATTTACCACACATGTATATATTAACTTCATCCTTACTATTTTCAAGAGAATTAACAAAATTTACCCAATCGTCTAGTTTAGGTTCTTTAGGTTCTAATCCTAATTTTGTTACTATATATTTTCCAAGACCTTGTTCTTCTAAAATGAGTGGCACTTTATAAATTGTATCTACATCAGGTGATGTAAATACAGCATTAACTGGTACATTTGTAAACAAAGATATTTTCCTTTTAGTTGATTCATCAAGCAACTTTGGCGCCCTTGCAATTATTATATCTGGTTGGATACCAACTCTTCTAAGCTCAGCAACACTATGTTGCAATGGTTTTGTTTTAAGCTCACCTGTAGTTGATAATAAAGGAACTAAAGCAACATGAATAAATAATACATCATTAGACATATCAAGCTTCATTTGTCTTGCAGCTTCAAGGAATGGTAATTCTTCATAATCACTAACAGTACCTCCAATTTCAATTAAAATTATATCTGGTTTTTCACGTTTTGTTACTAACATTATTCTTCTCTTTATTTCTTCAGTAACATGAGGTATTAATTGAACTGTCTGACCTAAATACTCTCCTTTACGCTCTCTTCGAATTACTTTATAATAAACCTGACCGCTAGTTATATTATGATATTTAGGAATTTCAACATCAAGAAATCTTTCATAATGTCCTAAATCTAAATCTGTTTCACCACCATCAAAAGTTACAAACACTTCACCATGCTGAAATGGATTCATTGTACCAGCATCTACATTTAGATATGGATCTATCTTAATTGCTGTTACATGATAACCTCGGGCTTGGAGTATTTTGCCAATAGAAGATATTGTTATACCCTTACCCAACCCAGACAACACACCTCCCGTAATAAATATATACTTAGTCATTATAATTGTTTAATTAACTGTTTAATAAGTTTTAACTACTAAATAATGCAATACACTTTTAGCTTTAATGAGAGTTTTATCGATAGTTATTGTTAAATTATCATAAAATCTCATCAAAAAATTTATTTTTGTTCTATATACAATATATAGAAAAAGTTATAGCAAAATGGCCATCATATATTGAATAAAGGTAACTAAAGATTTCTTTTTTATTGAATATTTAATATATAAAAGATGTATACAAGGGAAAACCCATAGTTATATACTATTAAAATAAGAAAAACTTTTCAATAGTTTACATTAATTTTTATGAAAATCTTTATAAATGTTTACGATTAATAAACAATTATGTCTACAGTCATTAGCGTTAGGATAAAAGAAGAAATAAAAGAGGAATTGGAAAAGCATGGAATAGATATTAGTCAAGAAGTAAAAAAGTTTTTAGAAGAACTTTATATAAAGATCAAGGCTAAAGAATATGTAAATAAATGGATTGAAGAATTAAAAGATATTAAACCTAGCGAAAAAGGTTTCTCTACAAAATCAATAAGAGAAGACCGTGAGAGTCATTGATTCTTCTTCCCTAGTAAAATTTTTCTCTAAAGAGGAAGGTTGGGAAAAGGTAGCTCAAATAATAGAAGAAGGAGTTATAACTCTAGATTTATCAATCAAGGAAATTGCCAATGCTTTATGGAAAAAGATTCTTATAGGAGAAATGAATGAAAATATTGCAATTAAAATACTTTATGACTTATTAAAAAGTGAAGCTATAATAATTGTAAACCAAGACGAATACTTGATTGAAGCACTTAAAATTGCTAATAGGAATAAAATAACTATTTATGACTCTTTGTTCATTGCATTAGCTAAATCAAAGAACCTTGATTTAGTAACATCTGATAAAAAGCAATACGAAATTGCAAAGAATGAAGGGGTAAATGCTCTATTGGTATAAATAAACATCAAATATAATTAAATTTTTTACTACATTGATTAAAATTCTAATGTTATTATATCAATAAAATTTAGACATAAAATAATGAAAATTTATGAAAATTTATTACTATTATTTAATAATGTCAGAATATAAATACGATTTAGATATTTTTATAAAAAATAGCTTTGAAGAAGCTATAGAATACCTTAATAAAATTGGTATAAAAAATGAATGGCCAAAATTAAAAATAGTGGACTTATCAGAATCTTTTAATTTATTGCAGGATATATACGGTAATTTATTAGAAAATATATATGGAATTGGCGGAATATATGCTTCAAAAACAAGAGAAATCTATATTATAAAAAATGCATTAAAAAGATTTATAAATCGGGAATTAAATAATCCAAATAAAATTTTTGTTGGTAATCTATTTACTATAACACGCAACAGTATACTATATCCAATATATAAAAATGATGATGATACAGAGAAGCTTATAGCAAAAGTTATTGTTGATTCAATAGTAATTCATGAAATTGGACACGATATAATTGGTCAAGGTAATTGGAGAACTTGTATTTTTGAATTTTTAGTATATTTTTACAAAAACGAATTATATAAATATCCTGAAGTATATAAAATCATGGATCAGAATATAGAAATATGTAAAAGACATCTAAAAGAAAAAAATCCACGACCTACCACTTTAGGAGCATGTTTTGCAAATGATTTTATATATATTTATGAAAATATATTGAATAAAGATAAACAATCTCCGAAATTAGATATAAAAAATATAATAGAAAAACTCAAATATTTCTCTGAAGATGAATATATAGATTCAACCAAAATGATTAATACACTAACTAAAATTCTAATGTTGATATATAAATAATATTTAGGCTAGATTAAAACTTTGTTCTTATTAATTTTTTAATCATTTGTTTATTTTGGATTGTTAGTTATAAATGATAAAAGTTTATAAATTTTATGTTACTATTATATAGTAATGAATGATCAATTAGATAAAATTAAAGAATATGTAAATGATGTAGCTTATAATGTAAAAAATGACTTTTCTTTAAATTTAGATGAAATTATAGAAAGTGAGTTTGAAAAGGCTTTTGAAATTCTAGACAAATATGGTATAATAGAATATATAAAAAGAGAGTATAAAATAGATTATAAAAAACCAGAATTAGAAATATTAGAAAATGAAACTTCAATTATTGGAAGATATTCAGATTTTGAAAATAAAATTAGTTTTTCAAAAAAATCCATTGAAGAAGATATAGATAAAGAATTAAAATTTTTAAGTTATAAAGAAAAAATTGAAAGATTTATATATGAGCAATTAAAATCTTTAGGTTATAAAGAAATAGAAAGAAAAAATATAGAATATTTAAATATAGGATATAACACAATACTCTTATATCCATCATATATAAATGAGAAAGATATAATAGAATCTATAGCAAAATCCATTGTTGATTTGGCAATATATCATGAGATTTGGCATTCTATTGATAATAGTATCTTAGATAAGCCTTTCAAGAGTTCTATAATGTTTGATGATATTTGGCATTCTATTGATAATAGTATCTTAGATAAGTTGGAAAAGGCTTCTACTATTAAAGGTATACATCATCTTACTATTTTAAATAATCTTGAATTGAGAGCTTCTGCTTTTGAAGTTGTAATGTATTTTTTAGATTTAGTAAACGATTTAAAAAAGCATGAAAAATTAGATATAGTTACATATGTTAAAAAAATATATATAGCTACATATTTTAATATACTTACATGTAGAAACTATATTGAAGAAATAGATAAACTAGAAAAAGATAAAGATAAGAATAAACATATTCTTTATGATCTAGGATTTTGTTATGGAAATATTATTGTAGCTAAATATAAATCGTCATTAAAGGAAAATATATATAAGATAATAGACGACATTATACATTTGGATAAAGAAAGAGCTATAGATAAAATTAAGCTTTATGGAGATAATCTTGAATAGCTATCAAACGATAAAAATTCTAAAATATTTAAGCCTGCTTAACCTTATTAAAACTTATATCAAAAATTATGTCAAAATACGTGCTCACATAACTCAAGACCCATGTCGCATAACCAAGATTATCCGTCATCAATAGAAGGCTCGTAATAATATTTAGAGTTTTGATATATCTTATAAGTGAAGTAGGCTTGCCTAAACTTATAAAATTTATAATTGCCAAGATGCTTCTAAATTTTATGGTATCGCTATTTGGAGGAGGAGGAATTAATATAAATAGAAAATTAAAAAAAGAAGTAAAAAAGATAGATAAAGATATTCTAGAACTTTTTAATGATTTTAGAGAACCACCGGCTTTTCTTCATCCAATTAGTATGGAAAAAGCTACAAATTCAATAAAAAGAATTTTAGAAGATATAAAACAATATAATAAATTATTAAAGTCATATAGTCATAACTTAAACAATTTCCCAGAAATTAATCAATTAGAAAATTCTATTAACAAACTCCTTAAAATATTAGAAGAAACCCATACATCGATATATAAACTCCACCGCAGAACAAGATTAGATCTAATTATACAAAATATAAAGATAAACTTATATGAAATAAGTGACTCTTGGAATAAACACAAATATGAATTACATAAACTTGGAATTTTAAAGTAGAGTTATAGAAATATAGATTTATAAAATTTTTATTTATTTATCAAATAAAAATTAAAAAATTTTTTATTTTCTTTTATTTTTCTGCCTTATAACTTATATATTCTTCAAAATCTTTTTTATACTGTTCAGTATACTTTACTAGATTTTCTACAATATTAGCAACCTTTTTAGATTCTTCCCAAGCCAAATCTGAAAAAGTATCAAGATAATGTAAAGCATTTTTTGCCTTGATATTTAAGAGATACTCAATGTTCCTATTAGTGTTCCTAAAGCCTCTAACGCTTAAGAACTTTGCAGTTTCATATGCAATCTCTGCTAACCATGAAATTGTATATCCAGTCTCTTTGTAAAATTTTTCTTCCACCCTTTTCAGATAAGATTTAAAAGATCTTTCGAGTATATCTCCAGATGCTAAATATTCTAAAGCTATTTTTAAGTTATTAATATTTTCCTGTTTATTATATATAGCTGAGTCAATCCCTTCCAATATACCAGAATAAAATATTTCAGTAAGTGGACATATTAAAAGACCATATTCTCTTATAATATTTCTACTTATTGGTGAATAGTCTATTTTTTTCATCCTATCTAATAATTTTTCTAATGATGATTGAGCTTCCGGCACAACTTCTCTTACTTTTTTACGAACATATTTTAATTCTTTTTCATAATCTTCTATTGGTTTTAATTTTTTACATACATTATAATATGTAATATCTTTAGATTGGCCCAAAATTGAATCTTCGATTTTTCTAATAGGATCTTTTGAGACCATGATTAATTACTTGTTAGAAAAATTTTTAGATATATCGTTAGCATCTACCATAGTATAATAATTATATTAAAATATTCTGCATATTTTAGTATCTTAAATTAAAAATATAAATAATGAATGCAGATTACACATCATAAAATTTTTCGTTAAATTATACACCATAATTGTTATAAATATTTCTACATATTTACTTTCATCATATTATGTCTAATTTAGAAGGCTGTTTTATATACCTTGAATGATAAATTATATAGAGTTTTTAATGGACTATTATTGAAATCTTTTAACAATTTCCTCTAATTTTTGAAAGAAGAAATCAATTTCTTCTTTTGTATTATAAATATACAATGAAGCCCTAACAGATCCTTTATACTTATATAAATCCAAATGTCTAAATAATATATAACAACAATGATATCCAGTTCTAACAGTAATATTATAAGAATCCAACATTTTTCCAATTATATGAGGATTTATTTTAAATGTTAATGAGAATATTGCCTCTCTATCTTTATAATCCTTTAATCCCATTAATATTACATCTTTATATTTGTTTGACTTTTCTGCT
>Ga0081529_121706_pt1 | contig 12494 bp, 17 predicted proteins | sample EchGeymetagenome_FD_71012 | JGI IMG/M metagenome (GOLD analysis project Ga0081529, IMG submission 71012) | Ferrous microbial mat and aquatic microbial communities from Echinus Geyser, Yellowstone National Park, USA - transect B T=78-80 C v2... ...
TTCCAAATCAGATAAATTTTAGCGAGGTGTAAGAACGTGTGGTATAAACATATGTGCCTGTTTGTTGCTTATTGCCTTCTACTAGTAGGAATTCTTGGTGATATTTTCGATTTTAATTTATACAAAAAGCGAAAGATTTAAATATTTTTCGTATAATTAATTATACGTATAATGAAAAGGTGAAAAAATATGCACATACAAAATCCGAAAACAGGACAGACGTACTATCTTCACGTAGTACGCATAAAAGACAAGGACGGCAAAGAAAAAGTCGTCAGAGCTTTCTTTAGCAAAGAGCAAGTATTAACGAAAAAAGCAAAAGACGGAACAACGATAGAATATAAAGAAGAGGATCTACCAGAAGGCTTTATCATAAAGAAGAGATTTGCAAAAGACGGCACAGAAATCTACCCACCATACGTCGGCAAGCAACGCACACCGCAAGAAGAGGAGGTCATAAGACTAAGAAAAGAAAACAGAAAACTAAAGAGGGCACAGATACGAGAGAAACGCAAGCAACGCAAGCAGATAATAGCAAAACGCAAGGCACTAATAAAAGCCAGGGACGAAGCAATAAAGAAGCTGAAAGAACAAATGGTCTCAATAAAAAAGAAAATGAAGGAAGTAAGAAACAAATACAACATACAGATCAGAGCCTTGAAGATATGAGCATAAAAGTAAAAATAGAAGACATCTACAACATCACGGATGCCTCAAAAAAAGAAAATTATAACACACCACCCAGAATAATGAAAACAATTGCTACGCCAGAAATAGAGGGTAGGGAAAATTATAGAAATATGCAGAAAATCGGTTATGAGACACTTAAAAAATATGGCATAGTAATTGTGAGCATCCGTGGTGCTGGTAAAACAGCATATGAGAGCTATTATATACTAGAAAGAAAGGAAAATGCAAAGCGTGTGCCGTTTGGTCATGTAATAGAAACGCAACCAGATACACTCTCAATCTACATGAAGCAAGTAGACAGTGATCACGTAAAGTTCTATCTATACAGAAACAGAGAAGACAAGAAAGAACTGCAAAGCTCCATCATAAAAAGGGTCGGAGGATATGGATAACTTAGAGCTGAAAGATGTTTTGTATACGACGCAATTACCTCGTGAAAAAATTATAAAAAAGGTTGGAAATTCAAGTTATATATTAATACCTGCATATGTTTTTAAGTTGAGCAATGTAATGGGTGGAAAAAGTGAGTCTTTGAAAATAACAATGTTGCTAGATACCAAAAATTCAAAGGAAAAGTTTATAATAATTCTAGAGGAGCCAGAGTATGAACTTTAAGCAGAATCTTCCATATATTCTAAGTGCTATTGAAATACTTATAGGCATAGTTATCTATTATTATGTAAGCCACCTATCTGGAATTCTAATCTTTCTTTTTGGAATTCTTACAATATTAATTACTGTAAGATCTAATTTAAACACTGTAGAATATACTATTCCACAATTCTTCGACTTAATTTCAAAAACAGATATGGGTCAAGGCTTGCAGATACCAAACTGGCGTGACTTGGAAAAAACTAATAGAGAGCTTGGGCATCCAAAAGTTCAAATCGAAGCAATCGATGCGTCTCAAAAGATTTATTTAATTATATTTCAGAATTTTATTAGTGAGCACTTTGGTATGATAGTAAGGCTTTTACTTAATAGAAACGAACCTATAGAAAATGCAGTTTTGACTGTCTTCTCACCAGAGATTAATCCTATCCAACCAAGCGATATGCGTTTCTATGCAAACAGGCTTGTTCATGGTGAGGGCGTGAAGAGAGCGGTTTCAGAGCTTGCAAGAGGTACAGGTCTGAAGCCAGAGGATATTTTAAGTGCTATTTATGGTAGTAAAAAAGGTGAAAAGAATGAAACAAATAAGTGAAGATGAGTTTAAAGTGAAGGTTTTATCGAGACTTAGTGCAATAGCAGTAGCATTAGCAATTTCTGCATTCAGTATAGTAATGAGTTTTGCAATGTTCATAATACAAAATTATCAATATATAACTCAGTTATTGCCACCACTTCTGAGTGGTTTAATTGTGCTGATATTAATACTTTACCTAGCTTTTAGAAGGTGAGTAAATTGAATACAAAATTTAGTATTCTTTTAAGTCTGTTGATGCTATTGCCTTTAGCCTCTGCATACACACTTACACCAGTTTTAACTTATAATTCAGTAGCAAACACACTCACACTCTCATACATTATAACGCCATCAACGTCTTCAAACACAATCGCAATCGTGTTAAACAATTCAATTCAAGACATAACAGTGAATAGCATAACAATCAGCAATATTTACATAACAAACACACCAATAAGTAATACACTCAGCACAGGTGCACTTACTCCATCAATAAATCAACCAAACATTACTTTTGAAGTGCCACCATTCCCAAAAATAAACAAAAACATAACGCTTGGCTATGATGGAAACTATATAAACTCTGCTTATAATATTTCTGTTTATGCTCCAAAATATCCTTCTGCTGTCTCTAATACATTAACTTTTATATCTAGCACGGCACTGCAGACACAGACTGTAAGCAATAACAACTTCACAGTAAACGTTGTAGTCAAACCGATCCCAGCATCATACAAAACAATAACATTAACGCCAAACTACACGACACAGACACAAAAACTTTCCGCAAACAACTTCACTGTTAATATAACGCTTAATCCTATTCCAAAACTTAATCAAATTATTCATCTCAATTATAGTGGCAATTACATAAATAGTAATCTTAACTTATCAGTATTTGCACCATTATATCCTACACTCAATAAAAAAGTGTATCTTGGTTATGATGGAAATTATACAAATAGCCTTCTCAATTTATCAGTATATGCACCCTTATACCCTACAATTAACAAAAAGATTTATGCAAACGCATCTTGGACAGGCACAGTATTAGCTTATAACAATCCGCAACTCAACTTGTCTGTATACATTAACCAAATACAAAAGCTAAATCTTAATAAAACTCTAACTTTTGGTGAGACCTATACAAACTCCACATACGGAATAACCTTCTCGGCTCAGCAAGTCACAGTTAATGACATAAATCCAAACCTACTTGAGCAATATTATAGTAGCCAAGTAAACAATGCAACTTGTGGATCTTATATAACAGCAAACAATCTAAAAATCTGCACAACATACAAAAATGGCACAACAATAAACGTGCTTACGCTCTGTTTGGCTTCACAGTTTACAAACGCATCAGGATTAACAAGTTGTATGCAGAGGTTATTTATGGTCGCAAACCAATCAGCACAGATGTGGAAATATATAGCACAAAACTGGGAAAACATGTATAATAAAACCTATCAGCAACTACAATTAGCAAATCAAACAATTAAAAACCAAGTCATATATGCAAATCAGTTGGAACTATTTGGAGCAGTAATATTGGGAATAATGGCTATTGCTTTCATCGCAGCGATGTATATAGACCGCAGGAAGAAGCAAGCTGTTGTCTTGAGGTGATAACTTGATTAATCCATTATTTGTTAGTGGTGCAATTGCAGCAATTTCAGCTATAGTATATGCTCTTGAAAGAGCAGGAATGCTTGAAAGATTTTTCAGAAGACCAGAAGTTACAAGTATGGATGTTTTTGTTAACACATCAGAAGTTCCAATGGTTTTACAAACAGGCACAGAGAGATGGATAATTGCAGAGGTAAAGCCTCTCGACAAAGATATGAAAACTCTTCAATTAACATTAGCTGATGAATATGGGCATTTAACGACAAAGCAGGTTCTCACAAGTTCTTTGCAGCTTGATTTCACAAATAGATACTTTTGGGATGGAATTTACATTCCTGTGTTTATTCGTGAAGAAGTAAGTAAAGAAAATGAAATGAAATATAATCAATTAGCCAAAGAGAATGAAATGCTCAAAGCACAAAATGCCAAGTTAATGGAACTATTGAACCAAGCAAAAATGAGTGATTTTGCAAAAGATGTGTTTGAAAAGCAAAAACAAGGAGCAGTTGTTAGGTCTGGTAGCAGATATGGTTATAGGGGCATCCGTGAAGGATCTCCAGAAGAATTGGGTGGTGAAGAAGATGAAGGATATTAAAAAGATGTGGGATAGAATTTTAAGTGCAGAAAAGCAATCACAGCAGACAGCAAAAGAACCAGAGCAACCAAAGCAAGTGGAAAATTCAGAAGCAATGCAGAAGTTTATTCAAACAACTAAAGACTTTACAAAAAGCATTAAACCAGAAATCGATCAAATTAATGATGATATTTCATCATCAGCAACAGAATTATCACAAATTGAAGAGCTTGCTCCTGATGAATATAAAACATTTACCGATATATATAACAGAACAAAAAGTGTATATGAAAAGATATCAAGATTTGCAAAGTATCTTGACAATTATCAAATCTATCGTAAAGTCCAAGAATTTTTAACCACAACAAAGACAGGACAATACAAGTTCTTCGATGAACTTGATATATATTTAACTACAGATAGAGCCTTTGATACACAAACAGCATTGGATATTCTTGATTTTAGCAAGGAAAGATATGACTATGAGTTTAATGAGAACCCAGTAAAACTCCTCGCTGAAATTAAATATCAGGAGGATGCAAAGATTCAGTCAGAAATTTCTATGCTAAAGACAAGTATTAGTCTTCCTTCTGACTTAATTGATGAACTTAAAACAGAATACGACTTTGATATTACCAATGAACAAGATATAACAAAACTTACTCATATACTAATGCAAAGAATCAAAGAACGCATACCACAAGCATTAAGACCAGATGTAGTAAATGATTTATTAAATGCAGAACCAATAATTGTTAACCAAATAAGTTCAAGTGTAAAGATAGCAACAATCACTCAAGCAACATCTGATATAATTCTCCAAATAATACGTGGATTTGACAAAAAGGTTGAACAACTTTCAAAAGAAAAGGCAGAATTATCAAAGGATATTCTTAAAAAGCATGAGGAACTTAGTGAACTTGAAAAACAAGCAACAGCATTAAGGACTAAAATTAATGAGTTGGAGAGAACAAAAATGGAACTTGAAGGTAAAGTAAAAGAACTAAAAACTCAATCAGAAAGGGCAGAAATAAGCTCATCATTATTAGAACCATTTGAGACAGAATCACCACAAATGCCAGAAGAGAAAACAGAAGAAAATGAAGAAGAACCCAGTAATTCAGATATTGGTGAAGAGGAAGGAGATATTGATGAAACAGAACAAGATAATAGTGGTGATGAGGAAATAAGTGGGTGAAAACAATGTGGGTAATGTTTTTAAATAGAAATGATGGTCTTAATATAACTGCATACCAAGCTACATATTTTACACCATTCTTTTGGTATAAAACAATACAGCTTCAAACGTATAATAATGTATCAGAGCATTTAATGCTTGCTCTTGGTTTTCGTTTTAATTCTTATGGACATTTTCAGCCAATGCTCTTTAAAATTCAGTTTCAAGGTGACAAATTGTTATATAATATAGACCCAATTAACCACCCAAACTTCAATTTGTTTGACAAAACGCTAGGCATGACTGATAAATATGATAATGTTGTAATTGACCCAAAGTATTATTCAATTTTAGGTAAAGCAGTAAATTCATTACTGCTTGACTTAGCTACTACATTATCATTAATTTACAAAAACAACCCACAAATAAACGACTATCAACTAATGCTCGAGTTTGCTAATGAAGAAGCCAAGAACAAAAAGATTAATGTCAATAATTATGTAAAATTTGTTGAAGACTCTTATTTAATGAAGCTCTATACTTATTATCATCTTGTTGATTTTGCAAAAATTTATTCACCAAAGAAAGCAAAAAATACTTCCGTATCTGGTTATATTCACAATGAAATAGATAACCTTGATAAGTTAAATGATAATTCGTTTAGAAAAACTCTAAGACGATATCACGATTTTCTGCTTGAACCAATTAATTCACGTAAGGTTATTGATTGGTTTAAGCAGTATAACGCTAACTATAAGTCAGTTATAAGTATTAAGGAATGGTGGCAGGAGGGTGGTAATTTTTGACACAATTTTTAAAGGAGCAAGCAGAAGAGTTTAATAATAAGAAAACAAAGGTTTATTATCTGCTTCCTGATTCTGATATGAGTTATTCAACGCAGGTGCTAAGAAACAAACTTTTCAAAAAAGAGGTAGAAGAGGAAGAGCCATTTACTATTAAGCCAAATCAGATTTTAATCGGTTTTAAGTCGCCAGAGTATTCTCTTTATAACCCAGTTGTAATTGATGTTGGTGCTTTTGTAAAGCTAGGTGGAAAAGTAGAGAGACAGAGTAAGGTTTTTGCTATTCTCGGCAGAAAGGGTAGTGGCAAGTCTGTCGATATGGGCATTATTATTGATGCTTACCACTATGCTTTTCATTTACCAATCTTAATTATAGATCCTTATGGTGAATTTCACACGCATAGGCATCCTTTTGCTTATACTAAACCACCACAATACCAGGCTTTTATAACTGAGTTTTTGTCGCAATTTGGACTTAAACCAAAAGGGCTCAAACTCAAAGTTATCGCACCAGAAATATTAAGGAATGAGCAGGATACAAATATTGACAGATATTTCTCAATTTCTTATCACGATATAAGACAAATTATGAGATATAGTAAAATGGACGCCATATCGGCATTAATTAATCTACTTGGTTTAGCAGATAATGATGCAAATGCAGACTTATTATTATCAGTAATTAACGATGATATATATACATGGTCTGACTTGATGAAAGCAATGAGTAAAGCTAAAGAGAGCAATGTTAAGACTATATTCTATCGTATAAAAGCAAGACTGCGTGCTGGTATTATCACTGATGATGAAAACAAAGGACTCAATATTTTAAAAGAACTTGCAGAAAACGAAGCAGTTGTAGTTCGTGGAAAGCTGAGAAATGTAGAAGATGATGACTACATTACGCAAATTTATAACGCTTATATACAAATCATATTAACTACTGCTGTGCTTGATATAAAAACTTATATTGAGACCAAAGGTAAAGCAGAAACATATTTAAAAAACGACCAAGGAATGCTTATTGCTATTGATGAAATTGATAGTTTAGCTCCAGCAACAGGAAAGGCAAGTGTCAGAGATACGATAACACAGCTTGCAACGAAATACAGAAAGAGCATGGTCAACCTTGTCTTCGCAACGCAGTCAGCAAAGAAGGTAGAGAGCACATTGCTTGAGCAAGTTGATTATCTTATTGTTTCTACCATAGACGATACTAACGCCAACGCACTTACTTCTCTTAACATAAGTGATGAGTGGCTTTTGGTTTTGAGGCAGTTAAAACAAGGAGTTATAACAAATATACAAACAAAAGTAAGTCAAAAGGCACTTATTAACCCAAAAACAGCAGACCCAGCAAGCAAAGTTATAATTTATTATCCTATCTGCCCATTAAGTCAGTTCTTTGAAACTGGTTAGGGTGGTCACTTTGTGTCTACCGTGTGCTTATATATGCGATATCCAGGGAGGCATATAAAATATTGGGTTAATGGCGATCTCTCTGAACGTAGGTGGTTTTAGACCACCCTTTTAACCAAATTATAAGGTGGTCTGACTGGCCAATGGGTTTTGGGGAAATCGCGTGTTAGAATGTGTTTATACAAACGATCTCAACCAAGACCATATAAAAGGTTGCTTGACCACAACATTGTTTAGATGACTTTATAAAAGCAATGGCAGAGTTTATTGTTGATAAAGAGAGAGGTTCAAAGGATTGAGACAGCAAGTGAGTTTAATTTAATAAACAAATGTTTACCAAAGTAAAAGGTGATTCACAAAATAACGACGGCAACAAAAATGAGGGTATTTAAATCTTTTGGCAAAATAAAACTAATTTAATAAATTTAATTTTGGCAAAAGATTTATAAACCTTTATGTTCAAAATGATATTTGAATATCCACCACTTGTTATGGTGACCAAATGAATAATGAATTATCTGATATAAAAATTGAAAAGATTTTTAAGAAACTTATCTCATCCCCTGACACACCTTCTCCTCTTTATCATTTTGCTTTAGCTTATACTTTATCAAATGATGCTGTTAGGAAGATCCTCAAGCCAGCAGCAATCAAGGTTATTATTTATTATAAGTTGCTGTGATAGTATGGTGAAAATATGAGTGTAACTTTATTTGCAATGCCGAAAGATTACAAAACAGCCTTTACAATGTTAAGGCATAGAAAGAAAATTGAGGCATACCATGATGACTTAATTCCAAGTAGTGGTGTAGACGAAATTCGTGTCATTCATCCAATGAGTCTTTCTGAACTTGAGAAAACAGTAGACTTATATAATAATATCAAGCCAGACTTTATTGCATTTGCATCATTAACAATTACAGGATTTGTTCGCACAAGTTTTAATTATAATATTGCAATAAGGATAGCAAAGAAGCACTTTATCAAAGCACTCAAGAGTGCTGGAATTGATAGTAAGAATGTTAAAATTGAACAAATAGGTGAATAAAGTGGCTTGGTGTGATGTTTGTGAGAAAAATGTGAAAGGACGCTCACACAAGATAGGTAATGTTTATGCATCAATTTATCTTTGTGGTAAGCACTATCATCAACTTATCAAAGAAAGGAGGAAGTTTGCTAAAGAGCTGAAAAGAAAATTGGCTCATATTAGGTGAATAAAATGATAAAAATGACATCATTTGGAGGATTTATTTACTTGCTGCTTACATTAGACGAGCTTGATAGAATAAAATTACGAGAGGTTTATGGCAATCATGCATTATCATCAAAGGATATTGTTTATCGTGATAATAATGTTGTGCTTCTTAAATTACCAAAATTTGGTGGTGGTAGGTGAATAGAATGACAAAAACAAAATATTTAGCGTTGTATATCTCTCCTGATGGAAGAAAATGGACAATAGGATATGAAAATAGCACGTTGAGTAAAGTTCAGGATGAAATAGCTATTGGCAATTCAGATTTAACAGAAGCAGTATTTGATAAAGAGAGTTATAGTACTGCTGATTTAGATGGTGCAAATTATAAAACTGACAATGGAACTATAATTATCAATGATTATTAAATGATAAAATGAAAATTATGCTCAACACGATTCAACACACATGTGTGTTGAGGTGGCAGGATATAGCCACGCTGACGACAGGATGAAGCAAAGAGACTACTCGCCCACGACGAGAGGACAATCGTGGAAACTAGCCGAAGCATAATAAAGTGAAACGATGAACGCCACATCGCTCTGCGGTTGGATGTCCGAGAAGGACGGAAAGACGGGAGCACACAAAAACTCTGGTGTGGTTAGTAATCGTGTTCCTTATTATGCGGGGCAACCCTCAAAAGAGGCTAGTGGTTTGAAAAGGTGAATAAATGGCAAAAAGAAACGACGTAGGGCTTGTCTTAGTAGTAGGTTTGCTATTACTCGGAGCAATATACGTTGGAGCAACATACTTCCACCCAGCATCAGTCGGAGTGCCAAGCACAAGTGGCACGCCAGCACCAACAACGACACCTTCGCTTGCATGTGCTGGATCTTCAGTAGCACCAACGCTCTCACTTGAGACATACTATATGAACACAGCAACAGTGCCACCATCACCAACACAGGTAGCAACATCTTACTCTGTCTACACTGGTAGTTCACCTCTTGCATTCGCAAGTGGAACTACATCAGCAACAGCAGGAACTTCAATAAGTGGAGTAAACTGCGGACAGAGTTACAATATATTCGTTGGTGATAACAGCAACTATTATCTAAAGGAAGTGCAGACAACGATAACACAGACATCACAGCAATTAGCAGTCCAGCTCACACCTATAAGCTTGCCAAGTATTGGCTATAACAACGGCACAATTGCAGGCTACGTAGGACAAGCAAAGTTCTTTGGTGTGCCAAACGGCTACACAGAAACTCAGCTACAGATGAAGATAAGTGCAGGAAGTGGATACTTTGGTCACCCTTACTATGCGATTGTATTTGCATACAACGCATCACAGATATCAAGTATCCAACTCAATGCACCTACAATCTCTGTGCCGAGCAGTGTAGTCTCAGTACCAGCAGGCTTTGCAACAGTAGCATACCAGATGCCAGCAATTGGCAACTACAACTACACAATAATAAACCCTATAATAAAGACAGCAACATTGCCAAGCAACACTTTGGTGGCATCTCCAATAGATGTCTACCTTGTGAGCGAGGCAAACTTCAACCAGAACGGCAACCTACTAACAGGATTATTTGCAAACCCAAGCACTGGTGCACCATTGATAACACCAGTATCATCAGTTACAACAAGCTCTGGTGGAATACTGATATATGGCTAATGCCATATAAGTGAAGTATTCGGGAGGTTTTGGAGTTTTTCCTCCTAAAAATAAAAACGTGATAGAATGAGAAAAAACGGAAAAGTTGTGATTGGTCTGATAATCGTTCTGCTGTTAGGATTACTGATATTTAGTGGTGGTCACTTCTTATCTTTTTACAATTATAATCAATGCACTTCATTATCAAATGTTTATTGTGCTCCACAAGTTGGTGGTGCTGTTACCTCTCTATCACAAGTTAGTGTTGGTTCAAACTATGGCAATTTATCAGGAACATTCTGGCTAGTTAATTTTATACTCAACGGACAAGGACAATACTTATTTAGCTCCTCTTCTCAGCAAATTGCTTCAGCAATTAACTCATCTTATCAGGTTAAAAATAACCAGCAGATTTCAATTAACGCAAAATTGAATTATCAGAAGCTAGCAATACCTTATACTTATAGTGGAACAGACATATACATGCTTAAAATAGAACCTATAGATTTTCCTTTCTCTTGGTTTAGTCAAGGTGCTGGTTTTGGAACTTTATATGCTCAAGTTAATCAAACAGCTAATTCAAATTCTTACACTTTTGCTTTGAGTGGCTTAAACTCTGCTACAGATGAAGAAAATATATTTAATGCTTATTCCTCTGAATGCTCTAATTATGGAGGTTATACTTTTGCGCAAGCTTATAGTGGAACTTACTATGGCACAACCATGCAAGGCTACACATTATCATGTTATGGTGTAACTTCTGTTAAAGTTGCTGGTGTTTTCTCAGCTGGCAGTCCAGAAATTTCTGAAAATGTTTCAATAATTTATAGCAACGGAACAGCATCACATACATTCTATCTTACTAATACACAGCCAGAACAATCATACAGCAATATAGCACTCGCACAAATTGTTGGTTATGAAGTCGGTTCATTAAATACTTATATTGGCACAACTTCGCCATTACTCATTGGCTTTGAGAATGGAACGCAAGAAGTAATCAATCCTGTTTCATTAACAACTATTCAACAACTTAATAACTTTAACCCAGCATGGCTACAACCAGCAGGCATAGAAATAAATAATGTGCCTTTTGATAATCTTTATAGCTTCTCTGCATTCCAGAATGGAATAAACTACCAGAATCAGCAGGTAAATAACCTATTATCAGAGCAACTTCAACCAACAAATCCTTATTATGGAGGCACTATTATTGGTCGTTATACTGCAATGGCAAATAATGTATACAATGGAGCACCATTTTACTATTATGTAGATGTAACAGGCAACCCTGTCCTTTATCCAGACATTCAATTCTTAGTCTCTGCACAGTCTCTTGGTGTATTTGTCCCTGTCGCTTACCCAACAATAGTGAGTGAAAGTCCAAACCCACTTATAATTCAATCTGGTAGTTCAATATCTGCTACATTCTTGGTTAAAAACAACGCTTCAGTTCAAGCTTCAGCTTATATTGTTGTGACTGCACCAAACGGAACGATAGTTGGGCAGTCTCCAGACTTTAGTATACCAGCAGACGGAACAACAACAGAATCTGTGATAATAAGTCTTTATAATCCTAACCTCGCTAATCTAAATGTTCCATTAACAGCAACAGTCTATTCAGCAGAGAATACTAACTTGCATAACTCATATAGCTTTTCTGCAACAATAAAACCAAACTGCCCACCTGGAACAGTATATGTTAACAATACAAATTGCCAGTCTGAAGTCAAGACTTGTCAACCTGGCTATTACTGGAATGGCACATCATGCCACTTGCTCTGCTCACCACCATCAATATTTAACGCAACCACACAATCCTGCCAAGTACCACCACAACCAAATAACCAGAATGGCATTGGCATTGGTTGGTATGTACTTGCAGTTATATTGATTATCGTAGGAGCGTATGCTCTTATGAGAAGAGGCAAAGGTGGTGTTAAGGTTGCACCTACGCCACGTGTTAGATATAGCATATCGTGATAAGATGAAAGAAACACAGTTTGAAAGAATAGCAAGAAATGCAAGAGCAAGCAGAGAGATAGCAGACGCTCTTGGAGTTAGTACTTTTATCGCTTCTAACCCATTATTCAAAATAGTATTACTTATCTTAATAGCGGTTGTTTTATTCTTCAGCTTTGGGTTCTTTATTGCCA
>Ga0081529_124087_pt1 | contig 12473 bp, 7 predicted proteins | sample EchGeymetagenome_FD_71012 | JGI IMG/M metagenome (GOLD analysis project Ga0081529, IMG submission 71012) | Ferrous microbial mat and aquatic microbial communities from Echinus Geyser, Yellowstone National Park, USA - transect B T=78-80 C v2... ...
AAATCACACGGTTGTGCAGCATATTTATAGGTTTGAGGGTAATAATCAAGCATGAAGAAGGAACATTCATAACAGGATGCTGTGATACTGGTACTCTTTCAATCCTCTTCTGAGTTTAAGACTTACTTGAGCACTTGCTCACCTGCAATAGATATCTTTCAATCCTCTCCTTAGTTTAAGTATTACTAGAAAAAACACAAATAGACTTGATGAATTCTTCTTTCAATCCTATTCTGAGCTTAAGAGTTTCTAATTTCGAGTATCTTCCTTCTTCCCAAATTATGCATGAAGAAATTAATATAACGAAAGAGTTTGTTAAATATTACTAGTTTACAGTTTTTAGTCTCTTGTTAAATTTTTGAAAAGCATTTCTGTTATGAACCCTTTTATGAGTAAAATTCTAACTTTTGACTAACGAAACATTTTAATGTTTTCGAAGATACATTTTAATTAATGTCCACAGTTAATGAAAATAAATTTTTTTCGTATATTTATGATAAGTTTGGTAATCTTTTTCCACTTTCATATAAAATAGGGAAATTATATAAAAAACTTATGTCTACAAGTAATAAAGGTGATGAGAAAACAATATATTTTAATGGAAATTATTTTTCATACGAATGGGAAGAGGGATCGCAAGAGATACAACCTACCTTAGAAATGATAAAAAGAATGGTAACAAATCAATTAATTCTAAAAATTAAAAGCGTTGGTTACCAAATAATAAAGAAAAAGTATATAATATATTCCGAGCAAGATATTATTAATCTTCCTCATAATGATATATTTAGCATTTTTGATGGTTTCGAATTTAGATTCATGATTATCAATAATGCATTATTACTATGTGTTAACCCACACCTAGTTATTAAAACGAATTGTTCTATCAAATATCTTATAGAACAAGGTATAAATCCAGATAAACTAAAAGACTTTTCAGTGAGGTATAAAGGGGGAAATGGAGGACAAATAGATGGTTATTTAGTTGAAACAATAACTGATGAGGAAAGCTTATGTAGAGTAAGGGACCACAGGGAATTTAAAGTAGGGACTTTACCTGCTGATGTTGTTTTTCCAGAACCCAGAGCTGAACTAATACAACACTTATTAAATCTTCTTAGAAGAAACTTTGACTTGATAGCAAAACAAAGAGAACTTTCTTTTTTAGATAGCAAAACAGCATCAAAAGATAGATTTCGTAAAACGCTCGAAATTGTGAATGCGCTCAAGAAAAATGTTTTTCCTTTAAACTTTGGAGATTGGGAAATTAATCTGGAAACAACGCCTATTGTAATAAAGTTATGAGTAAGGGGGAAATTTTTTTAACTGGCAATAAAATAGAAAATGAACCATACTTGCTATTTGATAAAGCAGACAGTTCAGCAGTTCATCAACAACCGTATTGGGGTTTAAGAAGATTTGGACCATATGATAAAAGTATTTCCAAAATTAGACTAGCTATAATAAGTCCAAAATCTGAAATAGAAAAAGTTAAAAATTTAATTGAGGAGTTAAACAAAGGAACCATCATCATGCCTGGAGGCATGCCACAATTTTTTAGATGTGATATTGATATAATCGATGAAATTATTGCCGAATCCATCGATACTAACGAGTATGAAAAAGCTGGTATTAGTTTTGTGAATAAATATAATCCTAAAAATATAGACGTAGTTTTAGCTTACGTTCCAAAGACGAGTAAATACTTTTCTAATACTCCATATTATGGATTGAAAGCTATTTTAGCTTCTCATGGTTTTTCAAGTCAAATGATAACCGAATGGACATTTAAAAATATTAAATGGTCTTATCTTAATTTAGCTTCAGCTATTTTTTCAAAAGCTGGTAGTATACCATGGGTACTAGAGAGTGAAATGAGAAATGTCGATATGATTCTTGGAATCTCCATATCAAATTTTGTATCTTATAAAAATAGAGCAGGCTCGCGTCCAAGATATATAGGGTATGTTAATGTGTTTGATAATCATGGAGGCTGGATGTTTATGGAGGGAACGGCAACGCTTTATGAAAAAGGTAGAAGCGCAGATCAATTAAAAGAGTTACTAACAAAGGCCATAGATAGATTTAAAGCTAAAATGAACTTTATTCCAAAAAATATTGCTTTACATTATTATAAAAAGTTTGGAAAAGAAGAAATTGAGGCTACATGCAAGATTTTGGACGAGTATATTGGTGAATATTCAGTAGCGTTTATTTCAATCAATGATGCACATCCCTTCAGGTTATATGATTTAAAAAATGATGAGGGTAGCTTCCCTAGAGGTTGGTATGTGTATCTAAATCAAAACGAGATTCTGCTTTCTACTACTGGTTTTACCCAAATTGCAACAAAAAGGATGGGGACACCCAAACTCCTTCATATTAGAGTAAAACAATTTCCTAAAGAATTTATTGATATTGACGAAGTTGCATGGCAGGTTTTCTCACTCACTAAAATTGATTGGGCTACCGCTACTTCACTAATTAGAGAACCTGTGACTTTGCAGTTTTCTAGAGAGATCAGTTACTTAACAGCTGCAATTTCTGAACAGGACTGGCAGGCCATTGTGAAGCCAGAAATAAATGTAATCTTAAATAAAAAACCATGGTTTATTTAAGATGTTTCAAATGAATAATTTTTTAGAAATTGAAAGTAAGATAAAAAAATACATCGAAGAAGAACTGTCTCAAATAAATTTTACAGAAAGACCAAGAGATCCTTTAGGATTTTCAATTTATCTCTTCTTCCTACTTAAAAATAAGGTTTCAAGTCCTGCAACAGATAATATTATTGATTGGATGAATTCTTGGATAGATCTTATAATTAATCAGGAAAAGTTTAGCAGATTCGTTGACAGAGAAATAACTTCTGCCCTATTCGGTTATTACACTTTAAAAATAAATAAAACGCTTAAAGTGTCTATAGATGAAAGTAAATTAGTTAAATTTCTTTCTTTAAACACTAACAACAATCTTTATTTTGATAATTTAACCTATACAATATTAATCCTTCTTTCTTTAACTGATAAAAGATCCGATATACCTTCGTTTAATAGAATTCTCCAACGAATAAAAGATGCAATTAAAGAGGGTACAATTATTAATGATGCTAAAAATCTAGTTTTTTCCTCGATACTACTAGAAAAGTTAAAAGATAAAGACAGTTTACATGAACTTGTAAATATATGCTATAAAAAAATATCAGAAAAAGACATTCGCTTTGATGACAGAATTTATTACTCTTGGGTTATATGGAATTATAGAAAGCTGATGGATGAACATTTCCCATCTATTAGAGATTTCGTAGAAGCTGCTTTGACAAATGCCCTAACCTTACTTGAAGAAGATGAGGTGGATGAATCGATAAAAGAAATGTACGGTAGTGAAGTTAGATTTGGTGTTTCTAGAATATTACTAGCTATACTTTTCGATTTAATTGTTGAATTTAATAAATTACAAATTGAACTATCTCCATTTAGCTATAAATATATTAAACAGCGTTTGCTTGATTTGGGTTGGATAGATGCATGGAAAGAATTTGAATATTCTTTGGATGCATTTAAAGAAGAAAGGTTATATGATTGTTGTTACAATTTACGGCAAGGCCTATTAAAGGTTTGGATAAAAATTTATGAGAAACTAGAAAAGAGGCCAATGCTCATTTCGCCAGGAAAGTCCGTAGATATAAGCCCGTTAAAAGAATTTCTTAAAGCTCGTAATGTCCCAGATGAAACTGTAAATCTTATAGGAAGAATCTATAGTTATGTTGCTGAGAGATCGCATTCTGAAAAGAAAAAAATTCATTCAATTGATGAAGTTAGCTTTGGTATTCAACTTACATTTAGTGCTGTTGAATATCTATTGAGGTTTTATGATCAAGAGACGAAAATCGGATAAAATTATAAGGACATATTATGTTGCTCAGTAAGATTAATCAATTTTAGAAAATAAATTGAAGAAAGCTACGGAATATAAAGGATCTTTTTGCCAATAGTTTCCTCAAAAAACTACTGGAGGAAAAGAAAGAAAATAATACTTTGCGTAAGTTAAAGAGATTTTACAGAATGATTTCAGAGAGGTGGATTAGTGTGACAACCTAATTTAACTTATTTGATGACCGATGATTCAATAAAGGAATGGGTAAAAAGATATATAGGATAAAGTGTAAAGTAGCTTTTCAATTGGGGAAAATCATTTAAATTAGGTAACTTTTTCATATGCTTAACAACGTCGTTATTTTAAATTTTTAAATGGTTTTATTGTGTAATATGAAATATGGCTGTATGTCCTAATTGTAAAACAAACGTGACGAAACAAAGCAAAAACTGGAAGTATGGTCAATTTACTGTTAATGCTTATGTTTGTCCAAAATGCAATACGCAATTTTGGGAATATTATAGAAATGGAAAGCACAGCTTTACTTTGAAATTTGAAAATGGTAAAGGATTTGTAAAAACATAATTTGAGTAAATTTAATTATAAGTTAAATTAATTATAATCTTTTTATTAAGTTAAAAAATGAATAAACATTTCGCCACAATTATAAATTTAGTTTAAATGAACCATTTAATCTAATTCAGGATAAATTCATAGACTAGTTAATTTTTCGAACTACACTTAAATTTTTTAAGTTTCAATTCTAGAAAGATTTTAATTTTTTAATTTTTTAAATTTATAAGAAGATTAGTGATAAGAAGGCAAGTAAATCCGCTAACCAATTTATATAGTCCAATGGGTATTTAGAGATTTTGAAATTTGATAAGAAATAAAGAATTAAATCACCAATAAATCATAAATAAATGTGATGATGTCTAATTGTATATAACTAATCTCATCAGGGTAGAACCTAACTCTGAAAATGTTATGCTTTATATAATTTTATGCTAAAGAAACTCGGAGAACAGAAGAAACAACGAATAACTAAATTAGGTGTAACCATAGCAATATTAGGACTTGTAGCACTTTTGACTGCTTTCTAAAAAAATAATATAGCAGAATGAAAAAAGCTTAGAATATGCGGTGGTTTGATTAATAAGGCTATCAACTTAAAGCTTTATCTTTAAGATACTAAATAGTTTTTCAGGCCAATTCTTATTTTCTAGGAATAAGACGTTGTTCTTTATGTATTCATCTTTTGAAGGAGGTTTTGTTCTACCTTTTATTAATTCATTGTAAGGAGTTTTTGAAAGTATAAATGAATCAAGCATTAGGTCACTTTTACCGAGTTTTTGTTCTATTTCTTTTAGAATGTTTTTAAGTTGTATCTTTTCATCATCTAATCCTTTTGTATGCTCTAACCCTTTGGGGTCTATAAAGACGATGATTTGTTTTTTGTTACTTTTTATCCACATTATGAAATCTGGATAGAATCCGCTCAAGTTAAAGAAGCCTATACCTCTCTTTGGGAAATTCCTTAGGAGATAAATTTCAAATTGGGGCTTGTTATTTTTTAAATAGTTTCTTAATCCTTCAATAAATTCTTTTTCGCTCTCCACTAAACCTGCGGGATAAATTCTATCTATTTCTTTGTTTTGAAGTAATATAGGTACATAAAGATGGGCATCAAAGTAAATTCTAGGCAATGTTTTATTATCATCTTTAAACAACGCATCTATATTGTTAATTAAGTTCTTTATTTCTTTTATTAATTTTTCGTTCGTTTTGTTTACTTGTACTATGTAATTGTAATTTCCTGTTGGTTGTTCGAAAATGGAAAGAGGTGTTTGTTTTTCAAGAGTAATATACTGTAAGTTTTCTGTTTCAAAGCGTTTTGCATATTTCCTGTAAAATGAATCTATATACTTCTTGATAACTAGGAGTGCTATTTCTTCTAAACGATTAATGTCGTTCACATCATTAACTTCAAAGATGTTTTGGAATGTTTTTATTTCATATTTGTTTGATAATAGTATACTCTTAAGAGTATTTCTATCAAAGATTAGGTTCCAATATCCTCTTACAATCTTAAAATTATAAATTTCTCGTTCAATCTTGTTCCAGTCAATCAAGTCCACATAAGCGTTTGTAAATCCTAATTTGCTGGGTTCTATTTTTATTTGACTAATCATTATATCTTCACTTTTATCCCTTGAAGAAATTTCAGAAATCCTTGGTAAAAGGTCTATTGTAATAAAAAGTTGTTCATCAGCTTTTAATCTTAAGATTTCTTCTTCAAATCTCTTATTTTCATCCTTAGAGAGAGTATAGAGTTCATTCCATTTATCTTCATGCATTGGTTTTACAGGTATTTTTATAGTCTCAAATTCGACTTCTTCTTTTCTAATAGACTCTAAGAAACTTTTCAGATATTCTGCCTTAATTCCATAGATGCTTAAAGTTTCTAAAGACTTTACTTTTTCATCGTTACTTCTCTTTAATGTCATTCCTTTTCCCTTTAACCTTACGCCTCTTCCAAATAATTGGATAATTAGAGGCCCTTGCCCAACTCCGATGTTTAAGAGACACATAGAAGAGACTCTCCAAGTGTCCCAACCTTCAATGAACTTTCTTGAACCTATGAGAATATTTATCTTAGAACCTTCTTTCTTAATGTTATCAAAAAGAGATTCTGAAACAACGTCTTGTTCTACGATTATTCTTCTTTCTTCTAGTTTTTTCTTAAAGCTTGAAACGTCTCCAATGGTTATAACTCCAAAGTAGTCATTTTCTCCGACCTTTAATCCTAATTCTCCTTCAACCTTTTTCAACTCATATACCTTAAAACTGCCACTTCCTCCAAATATCTTTTTGTACATGTCATCTAGGTTAATTCCTCTTTTTTTAAAGTAATCAAACTTATTTTCAAATATATCCCTACCTTCATAATTTTTTAGGTTTGTTTTTCCGCTCAAGATAAGCTCTACTTCTTTTTCTACCCAATCTTTGTTATCAATTGCCTTTTTTATTAGTTCTACAACTTGTAAAACATCAGATTCCTCCTTCTTTTCTATTTCTGTTTTTTCTCTTTTTCCTACAACAGTTGCACCAACAAAAATCCAAAGCGGTTTTTCAAAGTTGTATGCTTTTGCTTCGTTCTGGTTTTCCTCATAAGTTAAGAGCTGTTCGTAAAAAGAAAGCATGTTAGCTACGAACACAAGCTCTTGAAATTCTTTTTCGCTAACATTTGTTTGTTTTGTGCTTATATTTAAAACAGAAAAGTCCTTACCATAACCATCCAAGTAAAAGTACTTATAAGAATAATCAAAAATTATTGATTTTGCATACTCTTCGAGGACTTCTCTATTGCTTTCGCTTAAGATTTGCCCAAACGTTGCGCTATACTCGAATACAAATCCATTTTCTGCTAACTTGTTCCTAACTTTTGTCCATTTTTGCTCTTCTGACAATTTCCCCTTATGCCCTTCATCTACAAATATTAGGTTTTTTCCTTCAAACGTATCAATAGGTAATGTAACGCCTCCGCCTTTCTTTTCTTCTACAAACTTTGTAATTTCAATTATAAGAACTTCTCTTTCGTTTCTTGAGACTCCACTTAAACTTCCAGTGTATAATCTGCAAGGTACTCCACTTTTCTGAAGTTCTTCAAAATGTTGTTTTGAAAGCCCCTCGTTAGGTGTTATAAAGAGGATGTTGTCAGGTGAAAATAGATCATAGTCGAAAAATTGATAATAGTTAATATGTGCAATCAATGTTTTGCCAGAACCTGTCGCCATATAGAAGGCAAGCTTTCTTAAATCATCTGCATTAAAAGGTGAAATTTCGATACCATTATCTTTTTTGTATCTTTCTAGAAATTGATTGAGTTCATTTAAAAACTCTATCTTTCTATTCTTTAAGTTATCTAGGACAATTTCTGCTAAAAGAACGGCAAGGTACTGAAAATATTTTAAGGAAACAGGTTCACGTTTATAGTTTATCTTTCTTACATAAGATTGTATATTTTTATCATACCTCTTTAGGTTATCTTCCGCAATCTTAATATTCTCAAGAGACTTTAAAACGTTTATGAAATAGCTTCTTCCATCGCTGTCTATTCCTTCTTGTGTATATCTTAATCTTTCTTGCAAATCTTTAAAGTCATTTACTCCAAAAAGATTAAGTAAATACTTAAATAGTACAAAATACTTCTCTATGTTCACAATTTACACCTCCATCAATCTCTTAAACTCTGGTTCTATATATCGAATTTCTGAAGTAAAATTACCAAAATTAGGTGCAAGAATACTTTGACCATTTATATAAACAACATGAGGCATCCAGAGTTCAAGTTCTTTCATAATAAATTCTTTGTCTTGCTTGAAGTCGCTGTCATTCCAGTTGTCATCATATTCTCTCCACACAACTGCTATATTCTTACCCTCCTTCTCGCCAAGAATGAACATGTACTTTCTACTATTGTTATTTCTTACTTTTAGTTTTTTCACTTTTAATCCAAGGAGATAGTTAAACGTTTCTGGTATATCAATTATCATTTCTTTTGGTTCACCAACTTCGGAAAGATTTACCTTCAGCTTATAAGCAAAGGGATTCTTTAAAAGTTCAATGTTTAAAAGGTATGGGCTTTCTTTTGTCTCATAATTAAGGAAGTATTTTATAAGGTATTCATCTTCGAAAAGTTTTTGTACCATTTCATTTTCTTTTAATTCAATATTATCAAGAGAATCTTCATACTGCTCAAGAATTTGGTACATGAAGAAACCTCCTGCTGATTTTTCATTGTATTTTTCTCTAACATCATTTTCTTTTGAAATACCCGATTTATCATAAGCCAAAACCTTCTTCATTCTTGGTAAAACTATTGTCCAAAAATGTTCTCCCATCTCAACTCCAATCCATTTTCTTCCAAGTTTATGTGCTACTGCTGTGGTAGTACCGCTTCCTAAAAAGAAATCCATAATTAAATTGCCTTCATTGGATGTAGATTCTATGACACGCTTTAAAACTTCTTCTGAATTTTCAGTTGGAAATTCTGAGCCAAATCTATATCCCGTAATATCCGTCCAATTAGAATCAATCTCTTGTTCTTCGCTTTCCAAATATTCGGGTAATCCTTTGATCCTCACTCCTCTTGTATCAATATATATCAACTCCTCATTAATTCTTATTCTTCCTTCTTTTTCTAATTCTAAAATTTTATCCTGGTTATAAGTCCAATGTCTCCCCCGGGGTGGATAAAGTAATCTTCCTAGTATATGCAAAGGTCCACCCTCGCCAGGAGAACTCATGGGATGCCAACGAGGAGGAATTGGTTGTTTACAGAATGTACAAATTCTTGGACGTTTAACAGAATTAAAAAGTAAATTTGAAGTTTTAGAATAGAATAGGAAACTTTCGGTTGTTACTGCCAAAGCTTTAAGTGCAGGTTTTTTAAATCTATTAACTACTATCTCATTCCTAAAATTCTCTTTTCCGAAAAACTCATTCATCAAAAGCCTGATATACATATTTCCGTTATAATCGCATCTTACAAAAATGCTTCCTCTTTCATTCAATAACTCTTTAGCCAACCATAGCCTGTTTTCAAGCATCGTAATCCAGGTAGAATCTTTATATTTCACGCTGTAAAGATAATCAGCATCCTGTTCCTTGTTAAAGGGAGGGTCAATATAAATTGTTTGCACTTTTCCTTTATACTTCTCTAGAAGTAAGTTTAATGCTTGCCAGTTTTCACTTTTAATAAGCACACCATTAAGGATGTTATCAAGGTCATGATTTTCAGTAAGTTTCTCAAGAAGTTTCTCTTTAAACTCCTGTGAGAAGTACTTTGTGTCGATAGGAAGCTTCTTCCACTCTTTTTCAATTAAGGTATCCTTCAAAATTAGGTCTTTTTTGCTCTTTATTTCACCAAATCCAAGTTCTTGCCATTCTTTAAGTTGTTCCTCATTTTTTAAGATTTCATCAATAATGCTTTCTAAAAACTCCTCGCTTGAATACTCTTTAATCTTATCTAATGTAATTACATAGTCTGTTTTTATCACAAATTTCTTCTTTTCCCAAAGTTTTTTCTGAAAGTCTTCAATCTGAGAAAGAAAGTCAATTATTGTTTCCCCTATCTCTTTTACTACCTTTGCTCTTGTTATATGCTTATCCAAGAACTTTTCTTTTTCAATGTTTTCTATGTCTAGAACTTCTGATTTTATAAAGTAGTCTAGCTGTTCTGATAAAAATCTCTTAAGATTCTTATGGATAAAGTAATCCTTCGTATTTTTTGCTGTGAATCTGTTTAAATGATAATCCAATAATGAAATGGAATTTCCTTTAGAATCTTTTTTATATTCTTTTTGAAGGATTGCTTTTTTAGTATTATCTTTAACATTGTTTATTATTTGTTCTCTTATTATTTGGTTTAGTTTATCTTGTTTGATTTGTTTTCCTTTTTTATTGCTTTCTACGCTATTCTTATCATTTTCTTTTGTTGTCTTAAACCTCTTTTCGTAAATTTTTAAAATTTCTTCATCCTCAACCAATTCTCTATATTGGAATCTGATAATCAATTCATTATCTCTTTCTTCAATGGGATTTTCGTCATCAAGAATAAAGAGTCTTTCTTTTGTTGCCTTATTAGAACCGAGTTCTTCTTTTGCAGAAACTATACGAAAAACTATTCTATAGCCTTCTGAGGCAAAAGTATAATCTCTAAAAAGAGTACCAGTCTTAGTATAGTATTGATCGTAGTTTGTCCAGTAAAGTTTTACTTCTTCTCCATCGTAAGGAATAGCATACTTATGCCCTTTTATCGAGTAGCGGTATTGGGGAATAAAGTCGCCCTCTTCATAGTAACGAGAGAAGAAGTTGTAGAGGTCATTAAAAACCTGCAATTTTATTTCATCAATAGTTTCTGCTTCTTCTTTTTGTTCTTTTAGCATAAGAAATTCTCTACCAACAGGAGTAGCCTCAAACTCCTTCTTAAGTTCTCCAGTTGGAGTAAATGCATCCTGCCCTAAACTTTGAATAACTTTTTGTTTTGCTTCCTCAAATCTTTGGTTTATGTCTCTTAGTCTTTCGCTTTTATGCTTTTCAAATGCAGATTCAACTTTATTTATAAGATCCACATTTATGAACTTCTCAATCTGTTTTCTCTTGTAGTTCAGAATCCTGTAAATTCCAAAATCTAGGTCGGAAGTTTCAAACTGGAAGATCTCTCTAAGCAATTCTTGGAATTTTTGAGTAGCATCTGCTGTTTCCATAAAAATCACCCAAGAAGACACCCGACTTTAGTCGAAAATAGCTGATAATTACAATACAAATATTTAACCACGCTTCTCACCCGATTTTAACTGGCTAACATATTCTAATAGTGGTTTAGCTTTCTCTTCCCTCAAGCTTTTTGGAACATTCAACCCTGGATCAAGTATTAGCAGGTTTGTGATAGTCTCAACCTCTTCAGGTTTCACATCGTATGATTTGATAGCTCTCCTGATCTTACCCTTTAACATGTCTAAAGAGGTTGTGCCAAGAAAATAACTCCTTATGGATCCCCGAATCCACTCTATACCCCACTCCCTTAACACTTGACCCATATGCATCAACCAATATATATTGTGTAAAGAAGCTATTTAAACCTTCCAAAAACTTTTAAACAATTTTTATAGAAGCAATATTTCTTTTGATTAAGATTATAAGTATTTGGGTTTAAGTTAGTTGAGTTATCTTGAAAGTGAAAAAGTTGTAGGTAAGATTTATTTTAATATTTATTATTCTTTTAGGAATAAAACTGCCTTAATGTTAGTGGCTAAGGATTTATCATCAAACGCTGAGACAAAACATGAAATGAATGGGTCTTCTTCTCTCATGTATGGTGGAAAAGTAAATTTATATTTAAGGTTTAAAATATCGCTTCCCTTGGTGAGAAAATAATTAACTTTTTTGGTAGCATACGCTACGTTTGTGTGTTTTCTAGTGCGTTGATTATGTGGAGTGTTTCGTTGAATTTTTTGATCACGTAGTCTGGTTTTATGTTTTTGATGTTGAGGGCATTGATTTGGATTTTAACGAATGGTGTCATGCCTCTGTCAATTAGTATGGTTTTTAGTCCGAATTGTTTTGGATAGTATACGTCGAAGATTGGGTTATCACCTAATCATGATCTTGAGATTGTTTTTTTTTGGTGTTTTGTAGAATTGTTTGCATGATTTTAGACATCCTGCTTTATCGGATGTTATTATCATGTCAAAGTAGTTTTTAGTTTGAATTTTTGATGAGTCATTTTTGGTATTTGTAAAAACCGTTTGGAAGAGAAAATGTGTTTTTAGTTGAAATTAAGATATTTGTTCATTGATCTCTCATTAGGAATTGGGATTTGGGATGGACGAAGAAAATAAAAAATATTTAAGATAAATTAAAGCATAAAACTTGAATAATAGAACGGGTTTGTAGAATACCTATAAGGATTTGAAATGAGAAAATAAAAAGGCTAAGAATGAACTCGGTGTAAGTGGAACTGCAGATATAGATGAAATGTTTCAAGAATATGTAAGGAAACTTGAAAACAAGCAATATTCAATTTTTGATTT
>Ga0081529_120184_pt2 | contig 12470 bp, 13 predicted proteins | sample EchGeymetagenome_FD_71012 | JGI IMG/M metagenome (GOLD analysis project Ga0081529, IMG submission 71012) | Ferrous microbial mat and aquatic microbial communities from Echinus Geyser, Yellowstone National Park, USA - transect B T=78-80 C v2... ...
TCTACCTAATAGTTGAAAAGGGAGAAACCTATAGATTGTTTAAGGATGAAAAGAAGAAGCAGATATTTGAAAACCTCAAGGAATCATTAAAAAAGAAAATAAATGTTCTAGATTACGATGAAGACCCTGAAAAGTTTTTCCGGAACCTATTCTATAGGTACAAAGTTGTATCATTGACCGTTACCTCAGGAGAAAAAGGTTTAATAGTAAATGTCAAGGTTGATCCGGCCTACAAGGCCAGCGCATTAGGAAAAGGTGCTAAGAACCTCCACACAGCCATGAACATTAGCAAGAGGTATTTCAACGTGGCAAGGATTTACATTGAATGAATTTTTTAATTACCTCTTGGTGGTCAAAAGCCATATTTAATTTTATTGCATCTTCTTCTTTAATTAAGAAAACTTCGGAAGCATCATCTCCTGCTTTGGGTTCTTCATAAGCTGTTCCTTCAAAAACTATTGATATGGTATGACCTCTGGGGTCTCTCTTAGGATCTGATAGGACTGTGAAAAGTTTCCATTGGTAAATGTCAACTCCAATCTCTTCCTTCATTTCCCTGAAAAAAGCATCTTCAACAGTTTCATTGTAATTGACATACCCACCTGGCAAGGCATATAGCCCCTTATATGGTTCGTTCCCTCTCTTAATTAGAACGATTTTCCCCTTGTAATAAATAATCCCGTCAACAGTCACAGCCGGCCTTAAATAAGGATGGAAATTATAGAAGTTTAAAACTTCCATCTTATTCTTTAGCTGTTTAATCTTTTCCATGGCTTTATTGGTGGGTTGAATAATACCAGAGGATAACGTAATGTATCCATTTTCAATGAGAAAATTTAACTCCTCTTCACTTACACTTTCCCCTTTTATTATCCTTACAAGCAAATCCAGAAGTCTAGAATTCAGTGAAATATTATCGTTAAATTCATTCCTGTCCATTCTCACCTATTAAATAGAATGGAGTCGAATTAATTATCTTTACTGTTACTTTTTGCCCGAGTTCCGCATCTCTAAGTATTATGGGATGATAGAATTCATCCCTGGCGATGAAGGAATTATCCTTTCCACGTTCAATAACTACTGATTCCATCTCTCTACCAACATACCTTCTCATTCTCCTCTCCGATATTTCCCTGTGGAGTTCAGAGAATATCTGTGACCAGGTTGCTGTCTGGTTTGTGGGAGGAGTTTTCCAGTTGTAGGCTACAGTTCCAGGCCTAGGTGAATACTTTGTTATATTCAATATCTCAGGCTCTGTAGCAAGTATTACCTCCTTTGTCTTAATTAATGATTGAACATTTTCGTACGGGAATCCGACTATTACATCTGTGCTGAGCATGGAATCAGGGAATTTTTCTCTAAATTTCTTTACACCTTCCACAAAGTCTTCAATCCTATACTTTCTTCCCATCTTTTTCAGAATCATGGGATCGCCACTCTGGAATGGAAGATGGAGGAATTTATAAAATCTCTTATCCTTCATTACATCCAGCAGTTCTTCCTGAATTTCTACAAAATGCTCTGGCTCCATCATTCCAATTCTAACAGTAAAATCCCCTTTCATGTTCTTTATATCTTTTAAAAGCTCCGGCAGATTTGAGCCAATGTCATATCCATAACTACCAGTATCTAGGGCAGTCAGCCTAACTTCCTTGGCACCTTTCTGAACAGCCCCTTCAATAGTGTTTAAAATTTCTTCTCTAGAAAAGGACTTTAATCTCCCCCTGGCCAGTCTAGAGATACAGAAGCTGCAGCCTCCATCACATCCCTCAGCTATAGGTATACCAACAGAAAGATCGTTTGGCTTAATTAAAGGAAGATTCCCCCTCGAAACTTCAAATGAAATATTTTTTACATTTGGAAGTTTGTAATGAGTTAAGCATCCAGATACTAAAACATCCTTACCCATTTTTTTGAATTCATCTATCCTCTTCAACATCTTTTTTTCTGTATGACCTATAACAATGCATGTGGAAATAAGCACTGAATCTGCTTCATTCAAATCATCTACCAGTGAATTACCCTGGGATATGAGGGAAGAAGCTATCATTTCCCCCTGTGCCTGATTAAGAGTGCATCCGTATTTTTCGAGGTAGAATTTCATTGCTACTGTAATTTAATCGACTTAAAAAATTATTGTAGATCATCAATTGACTATTAAAATTCCAATACTACACAAGGATATGATATGTAATTTAACATTCTCAAACATAGACAATTTAAGAATCCAGAAATTTTCCTTATCTTATATTCCTTAAATAGCATGATTAAATCGAGAAATTTGATAAAATGATTCCTCATAAAGATAAAATAATATGTTCCATTAATCACTCATGCTAGTAGTTGTAAAACTAACCCCAAAGAAGGAAGTAACAGTAGAGGGGGGAAAAACTGCAGAGAAAATATTTGAAGAGTTGGGTTTAGGAAAAGATATAATTGCAGCTAAATTAAATGGTAAATTAATAGATTTGACCGATATCATATTGGAAGGTACATTAGAACCGGTATCAATTCACAGTAAAGATGGCATAGAAATACTGAGGCATTCGGCAGCACACCTTCTGGCTCATGCTGTATCAGAACTTTATCCTGATGCCAAGCCTACTATTGGACCACCTGTTGAAGATCCACCTGGTTTTTATTATGATATTGAAATGCCTCCAATTTCATCAGATGATTTAAAGAAAATAGAGGAAAAAATGAGAGAGATATCAAACAGGAATTACAAGATAGAAAAAATGGTGCTAAAGAAAGAAGAATTGCTTCAAATGTTCAGGGATAATCCTTTCAAAAGCGAACTTATAAAGGAAGAAGTAGAAGATGGAGGTAAATCAACAGCTTACAAACAGGGAAACTATGTAGAATTTTGCACTGGCCCACACGTACCATCCACCGGGTACATTAAGGCATTTAAACTGTTAAATGTTTCAACTGCATTCTGGCGGGGTAAAGAAGATAATCCAAAACTCATCAGGATTTATGGTACGGCCTTCCCTACGAAAGAAGAACTTGAACAATATTTGAACATGGTAGAAGAAGCTAAGAAAAGAGATCACAGGAAAATAGGTGCTGAATTGGATCTCTTTATCATGCGTCCAGAGTATGGCCCTGCATTTCCAATATACACACCGAAGGGGGCAATAATAAGAAATGAGTTAATTGATTACATGAGGGAATTAAATGCCAAGGCGGGCTATGAAGAGGTTTGGACTCCCCATGCCTTCAGAACCACACTATGGGAAAAATCAGGGCATATGAGCCATTATCGTGAAAACATGTTTCTTATGGAATTAGAAAATGAAGAGTACGGAATGAAACCAATGAACTGCCCTGGCCATATACTAATATTCCAGAGAAAGGCATGGAGCTATAGAGAAATGCCAGCAAGGTATTCTGAATTTGGAACTGTATATAGGTATGAAAGGTCTGGAGTCACCAACGGTTTATTGAGGGTCAGATCTCTCACACAGGATGATGGTCATGCGTTTGTGAGGATAGATCAAATAGATCAGGAAGTGGGAAAGCTTATAGATATGATTCAGGAAGTTTATTACAAAACCTTTGGTATAAAAGAATTGAGATTTAAATTGAGTACCAGGGATGAAAACAATAGGGAGAAATATGCTGGTTCAGACGAGGTTTGGGCCGTTGCCACAACTAAATTAAAAGAAGTCCTGGAGTCAAGAGGTCTAGCCTATGAAATCAAGGAAGGGGAAGCGGCCTTTTATGGTCCAAAAATAGATGTGGATGTCAGGGATGCAATAGGGAGATATTGGCAATTGAGTACTATTCAGCTGGACTTCTTTATGCCGGATGAGAAACATTTTGACCTTAAATACGTTGATGAAAACAATCAGTATCATCATCCTGTAATGATACATAGAGCCATATACGGTACCTTAGACAGATTTATGGGAATTATAATTGAACACTTTGCAGGAGCCTTCCCACTCTGGCTTTCACCAGTTCAGGTTAGAATATTAACGGTAGGTGAAAATGCTGTACCTTATGCAAACCAGGTTTTCGGCAAACTTAAGGGCGAGGGCATAAGGGTTGATCTGGATACATCAACCAATACCATTAGCAAGAAGATAAGAAATGCACATGATGAAAAGATTCCTTATGTGCTAATACTGGGGGAAAAGGAAGTATCACAGAACAAGGTATCTGTTAGGGATAGAAAAATGAGACAGAAGAACTTGGTAAACATTGAAGAATTCATTGGCAAAGTTAAAGAGGAAATTTCTTCAAGATCCCTGGAAATTAGTTTTTGCGAAACAAAATAATTTATTATTCTTAATTTATCCAGATGCATGGCAAAATTTACGTGCTATGTTTGCAGTAAGCCTGTAATTACAGGTCAGAAGTTCACATTTACAAAAAATGGTGCAGTGCATTATTACTGTTTTATATCAGAGAAATCAAAAACAGTTGTGGAACAAAATGCTGAAAAACTTTCTGTACTATCGCAACTATTGGAAAGTGAACTTCAGCATCTGATTAATATATTAAACATCAAAGATATGCCAGGAGAACTAAAGGAATTAATCGACAAAAAATACAAGGATATCGAGAAGGCCGTGGTAGAGACAACTAATGCCATAAATTCCTTATAATCATATATTTTTTACCTTAATTTTCCATTTTATCCTATCCTTAATTTCATCGTTTAATTGAGTCAAACCATGCTTGACATAAAGATGCTCAGCAATTTTATATATTAAATCATCTACATAGTTACTTTTTGCCTGAAAATCACAATCGTTTCCAAGATCCCTGCATTCAATGGTAAGCTTCACCATCAGATAGAATACTTTTTACTGCTATTTACATATTTCTAAAAATGCCAGAATTAAGAGCAATTCCCCGAGCGGCAATACTGGCTCTCATCATCAGGTTCTTCCTCCCTTTCCGAGAGTATAATGAATTTTCCTATTTTCTTTTCATATTTCATTTTAATAGTTTATAACAACTGAAAATTTAAATGTAATTACATCTTAAAATCTAAAAAATAGAAATTTAAATTATGTTGTTATCATTATTCTCTAATGCCAGTCAAGGAAGACGCATTCAATATTTTTAAATTTGAAGGAAGCCCATATGAAATTGGTCTAGAGCACGGTGAAAAATTGGGAGATGAAATATTAAGAGCTTTGAATAGATTTAAATTTGCTCTGGAAGATGATTACGGAAAAAAATGGGAATGGTTTAGGGAATTCTCAATTAAAAACTTTTACGATAAATTCCATGAGGACATAGTAGAGGAGATTTTAGGGATTATTCATGGAGCCAGAAAAAAGGGTTTCGATATCCACATTGAGGATATTATCACGTTAAATACAATTGCGGAGATAGATAGCTATTTTTCTTGGATTAAAAGCATCCCATCTGATAGCAGATGTACATCCTTTATTGCTAATGGGAAGTATACATCAAATGGTGACTACATTTTAGCGCACACAACATGGTGGCGGTATTACACGGCAAACAGTTTCAAATTCCTCTTCATTTATAATCCAGACAGGGGATATCCATTCGCCATGCAGAGTGCACCAGGTCTTTTGTTTAGCTTTACGGATTTCTATTATAATTCAAAAGGTATTGCAATATCAGAAACCACCATTGATGGAATAAAAACATTTAACATGGATGGTGAACCACTGTTCCAAAGGCTAAGGAATGCGATTCAATATTCGAGCGATATGGAGGGTGTTATATATAATTTGACGCACAACAACAATGGAGCATATGCTAACGATTATCTAATCGGAAGCAGAGATGGAATAGGATTGCTTGAGCTGGGAACATTTAATTACGGTATAATTAAGAAAAGGGAAGGATTTATAGTTTCCAGTAATAGATTCCAGTTTGAGAATCTTAAAGAAGAGGTTAAAATCGAATATGATTCGTATGATGATTCAGACACTAGCAGGTACATTAGGATGGAGCAATTTATCAAAAATAATAAACTTGACATAGAGACCGCTAAGAGATTATTGGCAGATCACTATGATATCTCATTAAAGAAAGAGTTTCCGGGTAAAAACTCCATATGCGGGCACAGGGAGGAGGAACCGCGTCTAGATAAATTTGATAAAAGACCCCCATACTTTGTTACAGGTTCAATTGATGGGAAAATAGTAACCAGCAAGATGGCATCAATTGGAAGCTCTTGGATTAAATGGGGGAAACCATGTAATACTAAATTCTTAGCCAATGAACATATTCAGAAACACCAGGAATACAAATGGCTAGAGGGTCATTTAGAGGATGTTATACCGTCAAATTGGCAAGAAATTCAACACGGATGGAGAATATAAAAATTCTTTTTATTTATTAAGGAATAATAAGATAAATTTCACAACGATTTTTTTATTTTCTGATATACGCCAAATTGTGTGGAATAGACGGTAGGCCATACTTAAAGTTTGCTTTTTCATGTATCTAGATTAAAGCGGAATCATTAAAATAAATCCTTAGAAGAGTAATTCTGCTATATATTCATTACAGGGTGTCCCAAGTTTCGTAAAAATAACGACATCCATTATCTGTCTCTTTGGTCTCTGGTAAATCTGATTTATCACAATTATGATGTTTTAAGAGACTGCCGTTATCACTATGGAAGCATAATAATCCCGCTTTCCGTATCTAAGGATTCACACTGTAAATTTTTGTCTTCTAGCCGATTATTTTATTTTCTTCTAACTCTCTTAAAAGTTGCAGTAAAATAAATTGAAGATTGTGAATGGCTATTTACATAAATAAAGGCAACCGAATTTAGATAAATTCGTATTTCTGCTTCCAGGGTTTCAGTATCACTATTGGCCAATTATATGATTGCTTCAGCTTACTCCACATCCTGAAATCGAATATGCTTGCCCAGAATATCACATATCTCACAGTGCTGCATCTCTTTAAAAATATCCCAGCAGATTCAATTCTCTTCCTTATTCTCATTTCAGAGACGACTTCATCACCGAAGAATATCATGAATTGTGGTTCTATTACCACCAGCAATACATCTCTGCATTCCCCCTTCTTCCATATATTGATGGAAATACATTTATGGAATCCCCCACCTTCAGTTTATCAAATACCACACCCAAGGGATAATAGGGGTAGTCGTAAAGGTGCCACGGTGGAATTACCGACAATAGGTTATCGTTCGGGAATTCTTCATCTATCATATTTTCCGCATTTGAAAGGCCTTCAATTATCCTTTCAACTTTCTTCGGAAGCTCGTCTTCGTCCATAAAATCAATTCTTGGTGAAAACAACTTTTACATCTATATTAAATTTAAGTTTAAGCATTCAGTCTGCTATTATAACTATAAGTTAAGGCGAAAATCTATTATCCAATTAAATATAACATTCTTTATGGCAGATGTGTATTTATGTAATGTAGCAGATGTATCTAAAGAAAATTATAATATTGCTAAGGAAAATAATGTATGGGGTGTTAAAGAAAATCATAAAGGGAAAAGAGATGCTGTAAAAATAGGTGACATTTTAATTTTAGAGAATAAAACTTATGGAGCCATTATTGGGAAAATTACTGAGCTAAAAGATGATTATACACCCCTTTGGCCCTCAAGAGATAATGAAGTATATCCCTATAGGGTTAAATTCGATATAATCTATGATTACGATGAGTCAGATATTGATGATATTTTAAGCTATTGTTTAAGGAATTCATTTGGTGCAAAATATGAAACGCCACAGGAACTAAGTGGGGCATTTCAGGGGCCGAATGGTCAATTTAGGAAACTGAGACAGGAAGAATATTGCTGTATTTTTGAACAAATGGAAAATAAAAAAGGGGGAAATCTACTGCAAATACTTGCGGAGAATGGGATAAAGTGTAATAACCAAATTCCAATTGAAGATTATGATCATCTTTCTGAAACAGAACAAAATAAAAAAGAACCAGAAAAAGTCCTAGATTCAAAGCAAAAGTTACCTAAGAACATTATACTGCACGGCCCGGTTGGTACGGGCAAAACATTCATTTCTAATATAATAGCACAAAGAATTATTGGAAATAGTATTAAAAATATAAGGGAAATTGAAAACATTATTAATTCGGAGCAGGATAATATGACAAACACCAATCCAGATAAAATCAGAAAGGTGACTTTCCACAAATCATATTCTTACGAGGATTTCATTGCAGGTATCAGGGCAGTCAGCGAGAATGGAAACATATCATACCGCATAGAAGATGGAATTTTCAAAGAATTTTGCGACATAGCTTCAAAAAATCCCGATCAAAATTACGTATTCATCATCGATGAGATAAATAGGGGAGATATTTCAAGAATTTTCGGAGAACTTATAACCCTTATTGAAGAAGATAAGAGAGGAATATCAATAAACTTACCATTCAAGAGAGAAGGAAAAGCTATCGATTTTTTAGTTCCTCCTAATTTGTACATAATAGGTACAATGAATGACTCCGACAGGAATATAGCCCTCATCGACGTTGCCCTCAGAAGGAGATTTACCTTCTTCAGGGTCGGTTTTAATGAAAAGCTACTTGAACAATGGTTAAATGTTCTCGGTGATGAATCTTCAAATAAAATAAAGGAGTTTGTCAAATACCTGAATGAGGAAATAAAAACAAGGATGGGAGAAGACTATGAAATAGGACACGCATTCTTTGCTCCCATCATTAAATTAAAAGATGTTAATGAGGCACGAAATGAAGTCTATGTCATATTCAAATACAGGATATTTCCACTTTTGGAAGAGTACTTCCACAGTGACAGGGAGATACTTACCGAGTTCTTAGAAGAGTTTTACGAATCTAATTCTTCAAGGAAAAATGAAAATGACAGGATACCAGTTATAAAAGCAAAAGAATTCAGAAATTTTGAAGAACTCATGAACCTAATCAATAAAACTCTTGAAAAACGAGAGTAAATATGAGAGCATTTTCAAATACTGTTTATGAATACGAAACCGTATCAATTAAAGAATTGAAGGATATAAATCAGAAAAGTGTATCAAATCCAGAGGAAGTGAAGAATTTACTGATCGGTGCCAGCAAGAAAATAAAGAAGAATGGGAAACAACTGAAATTTTATACTATTGAGGAAGACAATTTGAAATTCAGAAACTATGTTGGATTCCTGAGAGTTGGCGATTTCCAGTTCGAAATACTCCCAAAAGTATGGAGAAAAGGGGAAAATGGTGGGGACAACTCTGAAACCATTGAAAACTTTACTAAATTTTTTGTATATGGAATGCTCAAACCTAATGAACTAGACAGATACTTCGAGTCAGGTATGAAGCAAAAATATACAAGCTTCCTAAGCATGCTTGTTCACCATTACGTTATTTCGCTGGAGAGGGAATTAAAGGAAGGACCATATTCAGAGTATGTGGAAATCGAGGAAAAAGGTAAATTTCTTAGAGGGAGACTCGATCTAAACAAGCAGATAAACAGTATAGATAAGTCAAACTTCCACGTTAGATATTACAATCACAGTTATGATAACCATCTGAACAGAAACCTACTTTTTGCAACAAAATACATGAAAGATAATTCTTTATTTCCTATTAATGAAACCAGACTGCCTTATCTTATAAACATGTTTCCTGAAGATATTTCCGACGTACCAGAATGGATTTCCAAGGAATTTCATTTCAATAGATTAAATGAAAGATTTCAGTTACCGTACAATTATGCTGATCTAATTGTAAACGGAAATGTATTATCCCATAATAAAGGAAGGAAATACTACTCATTCCTTTATGATATGAACAAGTTATTCGAGCAGTTTATTGCTAATCTGATAAAGAGAAATTTTTCCACTATATTCAGGTCCGGATTACCCAGAAAAAATATAATGATTCAAGAACCCAAGAGAAATTTTCTCTATAAAGATGGGGAGCCAACTGTTTTTACTATACCGGACATTTTTATTGAATTATCCAGCGATGATAGAATTATAATAGACACAAAATACCAAATAATGAATGGTAAAGACGATAACGATGAAGACGAATCTAAATTATTCGGAAATAAAAAGGTAAAGAACTCACATCTGTACCAATTATATACTTATTCAAAGCTGTACAATGCAAATCTTGGTATTATAATATACCCTCTTGAAAGCAACAGTCAGAATGAAATTGAAATAAATGGGATTAAAATAAATGATATTAATGATACTCAGGCCCACCCACAAAAATATACCTTTGAGAAAGAGGGAACTGCAGAATTTAAAATGTGCGGTATTTCCATGGACCTTTCAGGGGATAGGAAAATTTGGGAGAATAGATTGGTAAAGAATCTTAGAGAATGCCTATGTGATTAGGATATCCTCACAACTTAGAGGTTAAAGCCTGATTTTTTAAATACCTGTAATACAGGGTCAAAATTCGTTATACTTTTTATTGGAATCCCTTGATTTCTTCACTGGATACCTTTCGGTATTTTTCTCTATTTTCTTTTCAAGTTCGTCTAAAAGATCAAAATTATTCATCTGTACAAACCTTAGGACGAAATAGAGAACATCGGCTAATTCTTCACCTATTACAGTTCTCTTCTCTGGTCTATTCATCATTTGTGTTATTTCATCGTCCTTCTTGAACCTGAAAATATCGAGAAGTTCACCCGCCTCAGTAATTATTCCAATTGCAAGATCCTTTGGATTATGGAACTGATCCCAATTCCTTTCTTCAAAAAATTGTCTTACCAAGTCCTTTAGTTCGTTCACAGTCGTATCGTTATCCACAATATACACATTGACTTATTGCCTTATAAATTTTCATTATCTTTCCCTCCCTAATATTCTTTGGTTGAAACAACAATGTTGATTCTCTCAAATCCAGCTAGATATCAGAAATTCTCTTTGATAGTACCATGAACCTTCTTTTATTTTTTCATATACTTTTAATTTAGTTTATATCACCTTTAAAATCCTTGAACTTAAAATCTATTTCGTATAACATTACATCAACGTTCTTTATCATTTTTAATGCATAATCTAATTTTTTATCGTATTGACCAGCGATTATTAATCCTTTTACATTATTATCCCCCAATTTTTGACTTACCCAACCCATGTATCTCAACACTTGACCAACTGTATCATCACTGGTTTGATTCCGTTTTAATTCTATTACCACATAGTTTCCCTTGATTTTATCCTTTACCAAGATATCTATAGACCCTACATCTGTTTTGTATTGCTGACTTTTAAGTTCCCCATCCTCTATAATCAACGAGTATTTTTTTCCAAGTTCAGTTTTATCCCAATTCCTTATTAGAAAATCTTCTAATTCATCCTCTAACGTAAACGTCGTAAATGGACTGGTACTTTTTTCTATATTTTGTGGTATTGATAAAACCTTATAATAATAATTGAGTAGACTATTAAGATCAGATTCTAGGTCTATCTTAGTAGCTTCCTTATCAGAGTCTACGTAGATAAAAGATATTTTATTCTCCTTTTTCTCGATTCTATATGCCTTAAAAACAAAAGAATTCCCATATCGTGGCACCTCTTCGTTGAGATAAGATGCAATTGTTTTAGCAGAATTTATTACTTCAACCGGCCAAGAAATTTCTGAATTATTAGTTTCGCTTATACCGTAAGCCAATATAAGTAAATCTTTTTCTTTGTAATACAGATAGCAAGGATATATGCCATTACTGACTTTCATATTTTGGGCAAGAAATGCAATCCAAGGAACTTTAGCTAACGCACCCATACCAAATGAAATTTTTAGCGTAAGTCCGTTAAAGTCTTTTGGATATCCTGAGGTCTTAAGATCACCCGCTTTTGCTTGTAAGATAAATTTATTCAAAATATAACTCAAATCTTCACTCTCTGCCGTAAGCTCACCAATTTATTTTAATAAGTTTTAATATTTAAGAATAACTAATTGGCCGGTCTATATTCTTATAAAATAACTTTTGCAGCTGCTAATAATGAGGTATAACCTCAAAAAAGTTCACCCGCTTTATCAAATTCTTTAGGGTGTCCCAAGTGACGTCTAAAATGACATCAATTATCTTTTTCCTGGGTTTCAGGAAAATTTGGTTCTCTAGGACTATGATGTTGTGAGAAGGATTCTCGAAGAGGCCTCTATTTTTGGAATAGATGATGATTCATTACTTGAATATGAGAACATTGAGGATTTCAAACAATGGATTTTATCATTAAAGCCTAAGGATGTGAAGGATAAGTGAATATTGAAAAGAACTCTATACAAAATTAAGCATAAGATAAAACAAGGGAAGACACTTATTCCTAAGACCAAGATTGTTAAAATTCTTAAAGATACTAAACTAAATAATTAAAGAGTGCCCTTTTTTTATTATTATCTATATTCCCCAAGATTCAGATGGGACCGCGGAGATTTGAACTCCGGTCACCAACACCCCAAGCTGGTAGGATGGTCCAGGCTACCCTACGGTCCCATTTAATCAAATGGCAATATTTCCTGCAGTAAATCAG
>Ga0081529_119348_pt1 | contig 12427 bp, 13 predicted proteins | sample EchGeymetagenome_FD_71012 | JGI IMG/M metagenome (GOLD analysis project Ga0081529, IMG submission 71012) | Ferrous microbial mat and aquatic microbial communities from Echinus Geyser, Yellowstone National Park, USA - transect B T=78-80 C v2... ...
TACATACAATTATAGAAAACCAAAAGCTATCGTTATCAATTCCCCATTTTAGGACGCCCATTTTTTCAATATAAAGATGAAGGTGGTAGTGTTAACCTTTCAATTCCTCATTAAAGGATACTTGACCCAACTATTGAAAAAGTTGGGCTAAGCCTTCACTTTCAATTCCTCATTAAAGGATACGAGACGTTGATGCTACTATTAGTGGAACAACTTGGGAAGCTTTCAATTCCTCATTAAAGGATACTTTGTGTTCTTTGTTTTTATTGTTACGGCTTTGTTTACTTTCAATTCCTCATTAAAGGATACCGTCGAATCGGAAGGGGCTATTTCTTTTACGATTACTTTCAATTCCTCATTAAAGGATACCTATGCAATATTGAACACGGTCAAACATGACCGCAAACTTTCAATTCCTCATTAAAGGATACTGCAAACGGCGGCGTGCTCATCGTCGACGAGTTCGACACTTTCAATTCCTCATTAAAGGATACCGAGCTTGTTATCATGAATGTATCTTAGCTCAATGTTTGCTTTCAATTCCTCATTAAAGGATACAATAAGGACAAGCCATGCTCACTCACCTATTTTTCTACTTTCAATTCCTCATTAAAGGATACTTATGAGTTCTGCACCAACAATAGCGACAGTAATCACCTTTCAATTCCTCATTAAAGGATACCAAAAAAGTGGTATCGGGAACACTTTGATGGACGCTTAGCTTTCAATTCCTCATTAAAGGATACTGGAAGTGGATTAGACCCACCAGCCGCACCATTAGCAGTCTTTCAATTCCTCATTAAAGGATACCCGCACCGTTGGCACCTAACGTCCTTGGCACTACTATTGTCTTTCAATTCCTCATTAAAGGATACCAAGGTGTACTCCGCGGACGAGTTCGCCGAACTCACTTTCAATTCCTCATTAAAGGATACCACTACTGAAACCAGCTAGAGTCAAAGTCGTGCCAGCTTTCAATTCCTCATTAAAGGATACAATAAGTTATGCTGGTGCAATCCATGCTTCTATTTCACTTTCAATTCCTCATTAAAGGATACAAAACGCCTGTGCCACTAGGGAAATTAAGGGACACTTGACTTTCAATTCCTCATTAAAGGATACCATAGGAGGGGGTCAGGGATGAGTGTTGGTAAAGTGTGCCCTTTCAATTCCTCATTAAAGGATACCTCGGTTGACGAAATATTGGTGGTGAGCGTGGGATACTTTCAATTCCTCATTAAAGGATACCCCAATCTTCAAACAACTCACAAGAGAAACAACAACAAACTTTCAATTCCTCATTAAAGGATACTTGCACGGCTCGAAAAGCTTGAACTAAGCAAGGTAAGCGCCTTTCAATTCCTCATTAAAGGATACACCATCGCTTGGGGCAAGCTTTGCCCACTTGACCACTGGACTTTCAATTCCTCATTAAAGGATACGAAACCACAGCAAAACACATATTTGTAACTGAAACATTAACTTTCAATTCCTCATTAAAGGATACCTAAGAAAAATAGCTAAAATTCTAAGTGCTTGTTCAGCCTTTCAATTCCTCATTAAAGGATACCGACAGCATTTATTTTGTAAGCCAGCAAACCATACAAGTCTTTCAATTCCTCATTAAAGGATACCCGAAGGGAAAGGGACTGATACCCTAGGGCATCAGGCTTTCAATTCCTCATTAAAGGATACAATACCGAGAGCGGATGAGCTGTGGGCAGAAACACTTTCAATTCCTCATTAAAGGATACCGTACATAACCCATACGTCCTTGACCTTGTAGTGTTTACTTTCAATTCCTCATTAAAGGATACAGAAGCGTGGAACCCGGGCGTGTCGTGCGAGCCATGAACCTTTCAATTCCTCATTAAAGGATACCGCTTCCAAAACCCGTAAGGTTTTGGGTGGTCATGTTCTTTCAATTCCTCATTAAAGGATACCCCGAGTGCTTAGAGAAGAATTGAGACGGGTGCACTTTCAATTCCTCATTAAAGGATACCAGGCACAGGTCTTGTATCCGTTTCAGGGTATGATTGCTTTCAATTCCTCATTAAAGGATACGTCGATAGCCTTGTCAATTCTCTCCGTTGTGTAGACGGCTTTCAATTCCTCATTAAAGGATACCCGTAGGAAGGAAGAAGGAAGCCGCCTTCCCCTCTTTCTTTCAATTCCTCATTAAAGGATACAAGCGGTTCTAACGGCGTCAACAACTATGCCTAAGTATCTTTCAATTCCTCATTAAAGGATACAATTAGAACATAAGAATTAGAGTTATTGGTATAAACTCTTTCAATTCCTCATTAAAGGATACTTAACCCAAGGATACTTCTTCCTGATACGAGTTAAGCTTTCAATTCCTCATTAAAGGATACCGACGAGGGTGCCCTACGCTGAGGAGTACCTGCAACACACCTTTCAATTCCTCATTAAAGGATACACCCGTTATTTCTAGAACGCATGGCACGTATTTCTCTTTCAATTCCTCATTAAAGGATACCAGTGCGGAGCGTGTAAAAGTCGACTTGCGGAAATGTTCTTTCAATTCCTCATTAAAGGATACTAGAAATTGAGTTGAGATTAGAGTTGGATTAGATTTCTACTTTCAATTCCTCATTAAAGGATACTCGGGAAACCTTAAAGCGACGGGTATAGTAATTTTATCTTTCAATTCCTCATTAAAGGATACCAAAGCTTTGAACGTTTTTAGTGTCTTGCACCATAAACGCTTTCAATTCCTCATTAAAGGATACAAAACATCAAGCGCGGAGGCGTTGCCTTATGGAATGCTTCTTTCAATTCCTCATTAAAGGATACCGAAAGTTGCTATTGCTATTTTGGCTACGTCCGTTTTTACCCTTTCAATTCCTCATTAAAGGATACAAAATGGTGTTGCAATAAATGCACCTAGCTGGTGACTTTCAATTCCTCATTAAAGGATACATAAAAAGATTGTGCCAAAAAAAATGTATAAAAATGTCTTTCAATTCCTCATTAAAGGATACCATAATAGTAAAACGTTTTTTCGCTGAAATCTAGTTTACCTTTCAATTCCTCATTAAAGGATACTACCTGAAGTACAACTTGGTATGCCTGTGCGTTATAGTCTTTCAATTCCTCATTAAAGGATACGGTTTGTCAGCCCATAGTACCAACTCACAGATCAACTTTCAATTCCTCATTAAAGGATACAGGAAAATGTGGCGCGAAATATATCCGCAAATTGCCTTTCAATTCCTCATTAAAGGATACAGTTTCTGGTTCAGATACTTTCTCTACGACCGCATCAACTTTCAATTCCTCATTAAAGGATACCGACACCTTTAGGGCAATGGTTGGCGGTTGTTATAGCGCTCTTTCAATTCCTCATTAAAGGATACACTCACAAGACAAGCAACAGAAGAGCTGAGTAAAACTTTCAATTCCTCATTAAAGGATACATAATATACTGCGAAGAATGGTGGGTTTTCGCGCACTTTCAATTCCTCATTAAAGGATACATAATATAGTGCGAAGAATGGTGGGTTTTCGCGCACTTTCAATTCCTCATTAAAGGATACCCACCAGCCGTCAGTGTAAGAACCTTGAAAGGTTGAGCTTTCAATTCCTCATTAAAGGATACGTGAACACCGCGTACTACCAGCAGGAGTAGAGTAGGCTTTCAATTCCTCATTAAAGGATACCATAAACAAAGCGTTTTCAACATTCAGAATAGAAATCTTTCAATTCCTCATTAAAGGATACGGGAGAACACAGTAAGCGGTCACCAATATGTTGGATTTAACTTTCAATTCCTCATTAAAGGATACCACAGAGAGAATTTACCATTGACGTAAGGAGAGACAAAACTTTCAATTCCTCATTAAAGGATACGTGTTTGCCATACCCTATTATATATATACGAAGCGTCTTTCAATTCCTCATTAAAGGATACCCACGGAGCCTGGTCCAATCACCTTGAACGCTTGTATTTTCTTTCAATTCCTCATTAAAGGATACTATTTGACCAATTTATAGAAAAGAACCCTTTAGTTTTCTTTCAATTCCTCATTAAAGGATACAACAAAGCCATCAAGGGTTAGGGATGTTAAGTATAGTCTTTCAATTCCTCATTAAAGGATACAGAAGCAATATTAAGAGCGGTAGTAGCATCCTACACTCTTTCAATTCCTCATTAAAGGATACTGAAATCAACGATATTTATCAGCTTGGTTTGGTCCTCAACTTTCAATTCCTCATTAAAGGATACATAAAAGTTACAAGCGAAGATACTCAAGTTATTAGTCCCTTTCAATTCCTCATTAAAGGATACGTAAAAGCAGGATTCGCAACCTTTGTGTTCGCTACATTCGACTTTCAATTCCTCATTAAAGGATACACATGGCAAAGTAAGGTTAGAGCGATTCAAGTGTTCTTTCAATTCCTCATTAAAGGATACTTTTTTAGCCCATTCTGTAAGTGAACCTTTTCTTTCTTTCAATTCCTCATTAAAGGATACAAAATGGATAGAACGGATAACAAAAGAAACGACAACAAACTTTCAATTCCTCATTAAAGGATACAATAAAGTTGTCCGAATCTGACCAAATTAGTCAGGAATTCTTTCAATTCCTCATTAAAGGATACACGGTAAACCATTTGTCACCGCTTCTAAACCTCTCACCTTTGACTTTCAATTCCTCATTAAAGGATACCTGCCCCGAGTGTAAAACCATATGGGTTCGCGAAGACGTGTCTTTCAATTCCTCATTAAAGGATACCTAATAGCGAAAGTAAGAGTTCCCGAAAGAATGGCTCTTTCAATTCCTCATTAAAGGATACAAGCGTTGAGTAGACTTTAGGAGTGGTGAGTAGCACTTTCAATTCCTCATTAAAGGATACAACGCACTTATGACTGCTGTCACAGAGATTACAAGTCTTTCAATTCCTCATTAAAGGATACTGGAGTACAAAAGAAAAAACGTAAAGATGGTTGTTAAATACTTTCAATTCCTCATTAAAGGATACTGGAAGGTGTGAAAAAGTGTATGGAAGACCTGAACACTTTCAATTCCTCATTAAAGGATACCATTTAAAAAAGTAAACTATCAAGCAATAACTTTTGACTTTCAATTCCTCATTAAAGGATACCATCAAGTGGTGACGTTACCCCAACATTTGGTGTATTTCTTTCAATTCCTCATTAAAGGATACAGAACACTACGAGGCTCTGATAAGGGCTAGTGCATTACTCTTTCAATTCCTCATTAAAGGATACGTGGTGGGTATGTGGGTGGGTTCGCTCAGAGGGCTACTTCTTTCAATTCCTCATTAAAGGATACAGTTGTATATGCAACACTAGTTACACCAGCTGAACTAACTTTCAATTCCTCATTAAAGGATACACACAAACAGCAACGGTGGAGAGTACAAGAACCTTACCTTTCAATTCCTCATTAAAGGATACACTTATGGACAGATTGAGCTACAAGGCACGCCAAACTTCTTTCAATTCCTCATTAAAGGATACAGCTGTGGTGCTTGTCGTTCTAGACTTGCAGAGATACTCTTTCAATTCCTCATTAAAGGATACGGAGGACGTGACAAACCCCTACCGTCGGACTGAACGTTGCTTTCAATTCCTCATTAAAGGATACCAATGAGTCAATCCTGTGCGCTTCCTTTTTCGCATGGGAACTTTCAATTCCTCATTAAAGGATACAAAGCGGAAGCGATGATTGCCGCAACCCAACCAGCTTTCAATTCCTCATTAAAGGATACCGCAGTTGCCGAGGAGAAGAAAGCGGTGAGCGTGAACACCTTTCAATTCCTCATTAAAGGATACCTTTTTCAAAATCTTTAAAGAATATGTTAGCTGGTCTTTCAATTCCTCATTAAAGGATACCAAATGGCAACGTTAAAACTAGTGTCCAAAACTTTCCTCTCTTTCAATTCCTCATTAAAGGATACTAGTGTTTGTACAAGGCGTAATGACTACATCAATGGCTTTCAATTCCTCATTAAAGGATACCAAAAGATTGGGAAGAGGAAGACAGAAAGCAACTTATACTCTTTCAATTCCTCATTAAAGGATACTTGCAAAATTGATTGAATTTGCGTTTGTGTTGGTATATTCTTTCAATTCCTCATTAAAGGATACTATTGTTTTTGGTGGTGAAAGATATGACCACCAAAATCTTTCAATTCCTCATTAAAGGATACAGGAACTAACTCAACCGCATATCCCTTCGCAACAAGCGGAACCTTTCAATTCCTCATTAAAGGATACTCTAATTGTTCAAAAATGACCGAAAATGTCCGAATTGACTTTCAATTCCTCATTAAAGGATACGGGGCTTCGGGCTCTAAAGCCCTTAGCGTGCCCCACTTTCAATTCCTCATTAAAGGATACTGAAGGCGGAAACATACAAGTGTATATGGTGAAGGCACTTTCAATTCCTCATTAAAGGATACCTGAAACAGCGTTCGAGCGTCCTTTGACAGACGACTTTCAATTCCTCATTAAAGGATACTATTCTTTAAGAGGTGAAAGAAAACGACAATAATCTTTCAATTCCTCATTAAAGGATACTATAGTTGACGCGTTTGTATATAACGCCGCCTTTCCCTTTCAATTCCTCATTAAAGGATACATGTTGCCCATTTTATTAAAGAAGGAGAAAAATTAACTTTCAATTCCTCATTAAAGGATACACTAGCGACAATACCAGTAATGCAAGCGAAGAAGGCTTTCAATTCCTCATTAAAGGATACACAAATCTAGGTGGTACACCAGTAGGAGTAGAGGTACTTTCAATTCCTCATTAAAGGATACGTGAATAATTGTGCCTCGATGTGTTATTTGTGGGTCAACCTTTCAATTCCTCATTAAAGGATACGGGGGATGCCACCTCTCGAATACGACGATCAGGGGTGGCTTTCAATTCCTCATTAAAGGATACAAGTGTTTAGCTGGTTACCCGTTATTTCCAACACACATCTTTCAATTCCTCATTAAAGGATACGTGCTTTAGCCAAAGCTGGTATCGTGCCAGAGATTGCACTTTCAATTCCTCATTAAAGGATACTCACATACACGTTTTATTCGTTGGTGTGCGATTCATCTTTCAATTCCTCATTAAAGGATACACATTCTAAATGGCGTAGGCGAGGCAGTGCTTGGCTACTTTCAATTCCTCATTAAAGGATACACTCCAGATGAAGTAGCACCATTAGGTGAAGGGGGATTACTTTCAATTCCTCATTAAAGGATACCGAACAATTAGGCGTTACATTGCTCGGCTCGAAAAGCTCTTTCAATTCCTCATTAAAGGATACCGGTAACTTTTACATGGTAGGAACAACTAATAGCACCGCTTATCCCGAATCTGCTTTCAATTCCTCATTAAAGGATACAGCAGAAGTCAATGGGTTTTTTTGGGAATAATGCCACTCTTTCAATTCCTCATTAAAGGATACAGTAGCTATCGATAAAATCAAGGTGAGAATACATGTCCCCTTTCAATTCCTCATTAAAGGATACCCATTTTCGTTCTAATAACCAAAAACCGCTTTCGCTTCTTTCAATTCCTCATTAAAGGATACTTCATGCGTTCAATGGCACTGTTTGGTTTGTTATGAAGACTTTCAATTCCTCATTAAAGGATACTTCCCGAGTTAGTGCCTGACACCGTGATAACAACACCCTTTCAATTCCTCATTAAAGGATACACATTATGCGAAAGGATTACTGCCTTCATTAGATTTCTTCTTTCAATTCCTCATTAAAGGATACTTAATGTTGCTGGGCTGACACTAAATTGGTATTCTCTTTCAATTCCTCATTAAAGGATACTATAATACGATAACGAAGCCAAGTACCGGCACTGACCTTCTTTCAATTCCTCATTAAAGGATACCATAGAAGCTGCGGCTAAGCTGATCTTGGAAAAAAGTAACTTTCAATTCCTCATTAAAGGATACTTCACTGATGTGGGCAAAATAAAATTACAATACGTCTTTCAATTCCTCATTAAAGGATACTGGGTAACCCAGAAGAAAAGGGAGGTGGAGGTTCGGGCTTTCAATTCCTCATTAAAGGATACGTGCTGGTGAAGCTCAAAGAGGGCGACAGGTTCATCGCAAACTTTCAATTCCTCATTAAAGGATACAGGCAGAAAACGAATACCGCAAAATAACGCGTGAATACTTTCAATTCCTCATTAAAGGATACCTACTTAGTATCTACAATAGATTACGAACAAAACTTGACTTTCAATTCCTCATTAAAGGATACCCCGCGCGGTTTCTTTGAGAAAGGAGGTGAGGATACTTTCAATTCCTCATTAAAGGATACAGGGTTCTGGTGGAGAAGATTAAGGAGCTCAGGGGTACTTTCAATTCCTCATTAAAGGATACATTCGCCTCATGAAGTAGAAAACAATGAAAAAGAGGCTTTCAATTCCTCATTAAAGGATACCCACCACTTTCGTGCTTTTTACCGAATAACTACTAGCTTTCAATTCCTCATTAAAGGATACAAACAAAGTTTGCTAACTGATAAAGTAGCGCTTTTTTTCTTTCAATTCCTCATTAAAGGATACCTAACTGAAAATTGATATTCTTGATTGTCGTCAAGCTTTCAATTCCTCATTAAAGGATACAACAACGTAGGTTTTGATGAAATAAAAATAATCATTGTCTTTCAATTCCTCATTAAAGGATACCTGAAGTGCACCCACCGAATCGCCATAACTGATATTTACTTTCAATTCCTCATTAAAGGATACTGAAGGCGGGTTTCGCGGTCTTTACGTTTGTTACGTTCTTTCAATTCCTCATTAAAGGATACCAGCATTGCATACGAAATACAAATTGCAACATGAAAAACTTTCAATTCCTCATTAAAGGATACTTGCAAAAAGGGTTGCTGAGATGTTTGAAGATTGAGCTTTCAATTCCTCATTAAAGGATACCTAGAAAGTGGTGAGTAGCATGAGCGAAACACAAGCTTTCAATTCCTCATTAAAGGATACCAAAACCCTAGCGTGCATGGACGAGGTGTTGACAGAAGAGGCTTTCAATTCCTCATTAAAGGATACGCGTGATAAAAACGGTAAAGTGGCTTATAGAAGACTTTCAATTCCTCATTAAAGGATACTTATGTTAATGTTCGCTATCTTTAATATCACTCATCTTTCAATTCCTCATTAAAGGATACTAAGGGGATGACTACTAAATCTCCTTGAAGCGAATGATCTTTCAATTCCTCATTAAAGGATACTTTAATATAATAAACCTGAAGAACACAAACCCGAACGCGCCTTTCAATTCCTCATTAAAGGATACAGCATCAGCTTCCATTGCTGTGGTAGCCTCAGAGAGCAACTTTCAATTCCTCATTAAAGGATACCATACTTAACCTATCAGTTGGCACACAATACTGGATCTTTCAATTCCTCATTAAAGGATACTGTTTGGGTACCTCTTTCTGTGCTAGATGAAATAGCGCCTTTCAATTCCTCATTAAAGGATACAAATCGCTGCATACATAATAGGTGAAATGTATGTCCTTTCAATTCCTCATTAAAGGATACATTTTTCGACTATACCAGCACAATAGCGTAGCCGTCTTTCAATTCCTCATTAAAGGATACCAAATGAATGTTTGTTGTGTTCTTTAGCAACAAAAAAGCTTTCAATTCCTCATTAAAGGATACCACGAAGTGAAAGACCTGGTTTATGCAGGAATAGTGCCTTTCAATTCCTCATTAAAGGATACTATCAGTACCTTCCGCCACTTCCTGCGGTCGTACAATTTCACCTTTCAATTCCTCATTAAAGGATACCGCCGCACACACCTATTACCGTATTCCAGGAGGAGAGAACTTTCAATTCCTCATTAAAGGATACGATGTGGATTAGGGTGATAAGTAGAAAGGAGGGTTCTTTCAATTCCTCATTAAAGGATACCAGCTTGCTAGGTCGCTAAGCTCCTGAACCGAAACAGCTTTCAATTCCTCATTAAAGGATACCGCTTGTTACAACCACGGGCAACGGCATAAACGTGTTAAACTTTCAATTCCTCATTAAAGGATACTAGTCGAAAAGGTTGGACTAACTCTTGAAGAGGTGACAGCTTTCAATTCCTCATTAAAGGATACCAAAGTGTTTGTGCTTCCTAGTTACAACGTCCAAAGGTTCTTTCAATTCCTCATTAAAGGATACTTGAGTACCTCGCCCCAAGTTTTGCAACGTTGGAGCCTTTCAATTCCTCATTAAAGGATACAGGTGCTAAGGGGTAAAGTGTTTACACGTGACGCGAAACTCTTTCAATTCCTCATTAAAGGATACATCATTACATAAAGGGGATTTTTTTAAAAAATTAACCTTTCAATTCCTCATTAAAGGATACATGCTTAGTGTTCCAGCCGCGGGCGCAATTCCCCAAAACTTTCAATTCCTCATTAAAGGATACCATTGTGTACGCATTAGTGGTAGAGTTTTAGACGTGCTAGCTTTCAATTCCTCATTAAAGGATACATGATATTCGCGGCAAACCCTGTTATGAACGCTGGTCTTTCAATTCCTCATTAAAGGATACCGGCCACTACTTGCTGCGGTGTTTCAGTTGTGGGAAGATTATCTTTCAATTCCTCATTAAAGGATACTCGCGGGTAATGTTACCCTTTCACGTGTTCTTGTTCGTCTTTCAATTCCTCATTAAAGGATACCTAGAGGAGCCTCAGCCTAAACCTCAAGTAAAGAAGATCTTTCAATTCCTCATTAAAGGATACAACCAGCTTTAGTCACAAAGCCAGATGTCAATCCAACCACTTTCAATTCCTCATTAAAGGATACAGTTCAGCACCCACCCGAGGAGCAAAAGAAACTACTAGACTTTCAATTCCTCATTAAAGGATACATATCGGTCAAACATGCCCACAGAAAACCTTTCGGGTTCTTTCAATTCCTCATTAAAGGATACCTTTCTCAAGTACTTTTACCAGGAAAAAGCGAGACTTTCAATTCCTCATTAAAGGATACGGCTACTATTTCGGGTATAAGCGCGGTGTGTCCGCTTTCAATTCCTCATTAAAGGATACCAGAGCAATGCCAGCCCTCCAAGCATACCAACTCTGTACACTTTCAATTCCTCATTAAAGGATACGTGGGAAGGTTATGGGTATTTTTTGCCGTGGTGGATGATCTTTCAATTCCTCATTAAAGGATACGTGTCTACAAAGCGTTAGACGGTAACTGGGAAAACGGCAACTTTCAATTCCTCATTAAAGGATACCCAACATGCCGTCTCTGAAACGCACAATTCACACACTTTCAATTCCTCATTAAAGGATACTCCACACTCATGCATTTCACGGTTATGGCTCTTAGCTTTCAATTCCTCATTAAAGGATACATTTTAGTGTTCTTAATATGGTGGTTCTTAAAAACTACTTTCAATTCCTCATTAAAGGATACAGCAACGCTTAACGGCAATGTTAAGTACCAGTATGCTGCTTTCAATTCCTCATTAAAGGATACATACTAGCGCTACCACTAGTAGCTAAAACTCCTTCATTGTTACTTTCAATTCCTCATTAAAGGATACCATTAAGGTTAAGGACTTTCTCGCTATCGCGTAGCTTTCTTTCAATTCCTCATTAAAGGATACCGAGCCAAAATCAGTGGATTTTTTTGGGCATAATGCCATTCTTTCAATTCCTCATTAAAGGATACGGTGATTAGCATGAGCATCTCACAACAAAAGTTTATCTTTCAATTCCTCATTAAAGGATACCCTTTACATGAATCTCAAAAAGAAGTATGAAAAAAAGAACTTTCAATTCCTCATTAAAGGATACCTACGGCATCAACCGATAAAGTTGGGGTGATATATCTTTCAATTCCTCATTAAAGGATACCAAGAATCTGGAGACTCTGAGAAGGAAAAGCGGGGTCAGCTTTCAATTCCTCATTAAAGGATACTTGGCATACCTAGACGTCGTGTGTTTGACCAAACCCATTTCTTTCAATTCCTCATTAAAGGATACCAAGTGTTTATGCTCAAAGCATTCCGCTGGTGAAAGTTACTTTCAATTCCTCATTAAAGGATACGGCGATGCGGCTGAGCGTTTCCAACAAATAGCGAGCTTTCAATTCCTCATTAAAGGATACCACACTCTAGCACTGGGCTGTTACGGTCAATAAAGTTTACTTTCAATTCCTCATTAAAGGATACTTGTGAACTAAATAGTCAATTGCGTTTAATTCGTATATACTTTCAATTCCTCATTAAAGGATACGATGGCCGCCGAGGAGAAAAGAGCGGTGCTCGGGCGTCTTTCAATTCCTCATTAAAGGATACCGTTCTTGTGCTTGATGAGTTCGACAAAACTCGTCCGTCTACCTTTCAATTCCTCATCAAAGGATACGAGCTGTTGTCTGG
>Ga0081529_121725_pt1 | contig 12408 bp, 9 predicted proteins | sample EchGeymetagenome_FD_71012 | JGI IMG/M metagenome (GOLD analysis project Ga0081529, IMG submission 71012) | Ferrous microbial mat and aquatic microbial communities from Echinus Geyser, Yellowstone National Park, USA - transect B T=78-80 C v2... ...
TACGAAAAGTATTACTATTATAACTATCACTATAGCTGTTATATAATAACCTTTATACGATTTTTTAGATGCTTCTGCTGACATAACTAAATAAGTATAGCCAAAATTAATAAACTTTACTGATATTCATGCATCATGTAGCATACCTTTCAAGCAATGAGATAAAGTATATTAAGATTTTAAAAGAATATTATAAACATGAGCGTTAAAAGGATAGTTAAAGGTGTTACAGTTACGCTTATACTCACTATAATCATCCTAGCTACCATATTAGGATTATCATATTATAACTTTATAACACTAGTTAACACAAAAGATGCACAAATCTCCTTCTAACCTTGAAGTAACAAATTTAACAAATGAGAAAAACAATTTTCAAAACCAACTAAAGTGATGATGAAGGATAATAGGGGATTGGAAAAAATAATTCCTACATGACCATCGTTTTATGAATTTGTTATATGAAGCAAATTGATGAACCAGAATAATCCTTATTTTGCTTTTTCTCGGACTATAAAAAACTAAAACCTTACCAGCATGTTCAAATCATGCAACACAACATTATCAATAACCAAAAATATAGCATCAAAAACATGATAATTTATAGAAAAATTATCATTTTAACAAAAATTTTAATAACAAAGTCTGGCAACTTAACGTACTCACATCCAAGCCATCAGACCCATAATTAAACTTTACAAATAATCTTTCTCATAAATCAAGCAATATCAGAAACAAAAACTGAAAATTAATGTTTACCAACCAATAAAACCTTATTAAAAAATCCCAACAACTAAAACAAAAATCAAACCATAACTTTAACACCACAAGAAAACCACATTCTAAAAAAGCGAATAAACAAAAGAACAAACAAGATAATGAAAGAACATCAAACATACATAAAACAACCCATGAAAACACATTCTAGAAAAACGAATCAACAAAAGAACTATAACATTTATAAGCCTGTACGCACAATAAATTTTGCCCTAGAGGTGAAAAACCCATGAAAACACATAAAAAAATAAATACCAAACTACTATCCACACTACTAATACTACTCATGATAACACCAGCACTCTTCACAGCCCTTTTAACAATACCAGTACCAGTATACGCATCAACAGGCGCACCAAAACTAGGAGTAGTAAATGCTAGAAATCCTAGTCTTATTAATAATGTTACAATAGCAAACTATAATGTATCACTACAACTTGATAATGCAGCTGCAGCTAAAGTTGATGGATACCCTGTTAATCCTAATGAAGCAAAATATTTCACAATAATTTTCTACCTTAATTCTAGTCTTGTAACATTCTCAGGTGCACAATTCTATCTTTATATAAGTAAAGATGGACTTTCACAGATAAGCTCTAGCGATGTTCAATATGCAGGACCATTTAACGTAGCTGATTTAGATTCAACTGTTAAGAATGTAACAGTATCAACACCATTGGGATCTAGAACATTCACTATAGGTAAAATTACCATTCCTTCTCCACCTTATGGTGGAACTTATAAAGTACTTATTGGACCTATTTCAGCTTTTGTATCAAAGGATTATAAGTTCATTAAAATCTATGATGGACAGACAACAGCTGTTGCAGTCTCAATACAGACAGTAGATATTTTGCAATCAATGTTCATAACACCATCATCAGGCGGTGCAGGAACACCAGTCACAGTAAACGGTGTAGCATTTCCAGCAAATAGTGTAATAGAATTAAACTATACCACTCCCAGTTCAATAGCGGGACGAATAGGNTATGTCACAACTGACACAAACGGAATGTTCTCACTATCATTCTCAATAGCAGATCTAAAAAATAGTTTCACTGGCAATCTTACTGCATCACCATCTGATTCGATAACTATAGCTGCAAATGCTAGCATACCTTTAGCGACTGTCACATTTAATGAATATCGAAGAGCATTTGTAATGTTTAGAAGCTGGGATCCAACCGTAACAAGTGTTATTGCCTATGCCAACCCATCATATTATGGTAATAATACTGTTACTCTAAAGGCTTTAGTGTTCGGAAAAATTGTTGTATCAGGAATATACTTCTATGCTAATTCACCCGTGAAATTATATGTAGGAACTACACTTCTTGGAACAGTAAATACAAATGCGACTGGATTCTTCAATACAACATTCACAGTACCAATATTACCTATTGGTTCAAACAACATTGAAGTACTCGATGGCAATAATGTTCCATATTACTTTACATTAAATGTACAACCAACATTAATACTCTCGCCATCTGAAGGTCCAGTCGGCACACTCGTCACAGCCACAGCATACGGATTTCCAGCAAATACAGCAGTATACCTATATTGGAAGAATATTACTTATTCTGGACCAGCAGCATATAAGTGGCTCTCCAATGCAACAACAGGCGCTGATGGCACATTTAACGTCACTGTAACATTTACGGTACCTCACACATATGGTGGAGATCATATTGTGAATGCTAGTACGAATTATCCATCACCATCAACTTCGATTGCTAGTGCCATATTTACTGTTACACCACAGCTTTCAATAATGAGCGCACCTTTTGGTAATACTGGAGCTACGCATTGGATTGTTGGTACTGGATTAAGTCCTGCAATGAATTTAGCTCTTCTGGTTGATAATACTCTAATGAACATTGTCAGAGGCAATGGTACAGGTGATTTTGCTGTTCCGCTTATTGATGCTGGTTTCAGACCTGGATTACATGTTGTATCAGTGATGGATTGGAATGTCTCAAGTGGTTTTCCAACATTTTATGCTAATGCGACATTCTTTGTAACTGCTACTGGTGATGTGATTGCTAGTCAGTTTGCTAGTATACTGGCGCAGTTAAGTAATGTGAGTGCTCAGTTAGGTAATATGAATGCTGTGCTTACGCAGGTTGCTGGTGATGTTGCTGTGATAAAGACTGATAGTGGTTATGTTAGAGTTAAGGTTGATGATTTGATGGCACTGCTTTCTGGTGTGAATGCTACTGTGTCAACTGTTGCTGGTGATGTTAGTGGGATTAAGAGTGATGTTGCTGTGATAAAGAGTAATGTTGGGACTATTATGACTAGTGTTAATAATCTTGCATTCTTATTGAATGCTGTTGGTGCTAGGATTGTTTCTATTCAGAATGATACTGCTACTTTAAAGACTAATGTTGGGACTATAATGGCTACATTACCTGCGTTGAATGCGAGCATTACTGCTGTTGGTAATAATGTTGTGGCGATTCAGACTAGTGTTGGTACTTTACAGGGTACTGTGACTGATGTTAAGAATGGTGTTGCTACGATAAGCACTGATGTTGGCACGATTAAAGCTGATGTGAGCACTATTAAGGGTAATGTTAGTGCTTTGCAGAGTAGTGTGAGTGCTGTTCAGAATGTTGCATCTGCTGCTAATAGTAATGCTGCGAGCGCGAGTTCGACTGCGCAGACTACGATGTGGCTTGTTGTGCTAACGTTCATAATATCTCTAGTGTCTCTAGTGTTTATCTTTAGGAGGAAGTAAACGTAATAAAAAATAAACATAAATTTCTTTTTTTATTTTTATTTATTCTGTTGGAGTGAATGTTTTTGTTTGTGGTAATGTTTAATATTGTGGTGTTGTTTTAATGTATGGGATGGGGTTTTCTAAGTTTATTGGTGTGGTTTTGTTGGTGTGTCTTGTTTTCTTATCGTTTAATCCTTTTGTTATGGGGTTCAATGTGAGGGGTAATGGTTTGGTTTTTAGGGATGATGTTAATGGTTTTGGGTATTTTTCTCATGATGAGAATGTGAGTGTGTTGGTTGAGGTTAATGATTTGATTGTTAAGGTGGGGAGTATTATTGATCGTGTGAGGAATCTTGTTGTGAGTGCTCGTGTTGCGCGTGTGTCTGGTGTTGAGAGTGTGGAGAGAATGTTGGATAATGCTACTTCGTTGTATTTGTTGGGTGTTAATCTTTTTCTTTCTAAGGATTATAATGGGAGTGTGTATTATCTTCGTGAGGCTAATGTTGTTGCGTCTGATGCTTGGAATGCTGGGATTAGTTTGGTTTATGGTTATTTGAGTGTGAGGCTTGATGCTGATGTTTCGTTAGTTAATGTTCTTAGTGTGTGGGTTTTGAATGCTTCTAATGTTGTGAATTTTTCTAGTTATGTCTCTGGTTTGGGTCTTGTGAGGGGTTATTTTGATAGGGCTGTTGAGGAGTTTAGGTTTTATTCTCCTGTTAATAGGTCTACTAGTGATCATCTTGCTAATGCTTTGCTTTATTATGCTTATGGTCGTAGTGTTTTGAATGGTTTGGTTGTGGTGTTGTCGGATTATGTTGGTAATTTTGTTAATGGTCTGAGGTATAATGCTAGTGTTGTGTTGTCTGGTTTTGAGTTGGAGGTTAGGAGGGTTTCTGAGTATGGTATTATGGTTCCTGATAATGTGAGTTTGTTGTTGGGGAGGGCTAGGGAGGAGTTTTCTCTTGGTGATCGTGCGTATTCTGGTGTGAATGGGTCTGATGTGGGTTCTTGGGGTGGTTATTTGACTGCTATTATTAATTATCGTTTGGTGGTTGGTGATGTGTATCGTGCTGATTTGTTGCTTCGTGAGCATCTTAGGGGTGTGGCTGTTGGTATTATTGAGGATGCTTCGAGGTCTTTGACTCGTATGTATAATATTCCTGGTGCGTCAATTAATGATTTGAATGGTGTGAGGGTGAGGTTAAATGATTTGAGTAGGAGTTTGGGTTCTGCTGTGAGTGTTGATGATTTGCTTGATATAATTAATCGGGCTAGGTTTGAGTTAAATGCTATTAATGTTGTGAGGGGTGCTCTGGAGTCTTTGACTGATGCGTATAATGTGCCTGGTGTGTCTGTTAATGATTTGAATGGTGTGAGGGTGAGGTTAAATGGTTTACAAAAGGCTCTGGGTTCTGCTGTGAGTGTTGATGATTTAGTTGGTGTGATAGATGAGGGTAGGGTTATTAAGAGTGATATAGGGTATATTGTTAGTCAGGCTAAGAGTACTGTTACTAGTGATGTGACTAATGTTGTTATGTCTTTGTTGGTGGTTTTTGTTGTTGTTTCTTTTGTTTTTGGTTTGGTTATGGTTAATAGGAGGTCTGTTAAGGTTAAAGGTTAGTATCTTTTATGCTTCAATATGAGAGTAGTTTAAAATGAATTCATGTATAGGTATCCTCAGATGATTTAACAGATTGTGGTTAATATTTTTGGAGTTTTAATATGTTAAAATTCTTTTTTTAGGAGATTTGCTCTTTCTTTTGTTTGAATATCTTTCAGTATGGGTGAGTGTTCTTAATTAGGTTGTGCATAGTGTCGTCATTTAGTTGTAAACTTTATATTGGAATTTGCAGCATTGCTTGCGATGTAATTTAAGTTAAGGTAAAAAGCGCACTATTTTTATTACAAATAATAACGACTATGTTAGACTCAGTACTAGGGCTGGCTGAGAAGTTTCAGAAAACTTTATGAGGAAAAGGTTAAATTTAAGATGATTCTTTAACAATTAAGGCATGAGTGTTAAAATTGAGATTCAAAATTTGCCGAAAGAGTTAAGGAGAAGGGGTTTAGAGAAGAAGCTGGCTGAGATCTGTAGAAAGAACGATATAGTGTTTATGGCCATTTTCGGTTCTTTCGTTAGAGGGGAGCAAAATAGGAAAAGTGATATAGATATAGCTATCGAATTTGAGCGAAATAGTGAGAAAAGTCTCTTGGATTTGGTTAGGATAGAAAATGAGTTGAAAAGGGTATTTAAAAGAAAGGTTGATCTTGGAATTTTCAGTAGTTTAAATCCCTATATAATAGAGGATGTAAAAAAGGAAATGCGGATCATTTATGAGAAGAGATAAGGTGTACCTAAAACATATCTTAGAGGTGATCTCTAACATAGAGAAATTTGTGGAGGGTTTGACTAAAGAAGAATTTTTTAAGAATGTGGAGAAGCAGTATGCCGTCTTAAGGGGGCTTGAGATAATTGGTGAAGCAACGAAGAATTTAAGCAAGGAGCTGAAGGCAAAGCATCGTGAGGTTCCATGGAGAGAGATTGCAGGTATGAGGGATAAGTTAATTCACGAATACTTTGGCGTGAATTTAGAACTAGTTTGGGCAACTATAAAGAACAAACTTCCCGAGCTTAAAAATCAAATTCTCAAGATATTAAAAGAGATAGAGAAAATTAAAGATTAAGCGCAAAAACACAAAAGGTATCAGGAGGCTTCTTTTTATTTTTGCTCTTGACAATCGTATTTGTCCGATACAAGCTGAAAAAGAAAATCATAGTTTTATGTATAGATATACAGTCATTGAGAGAATTTTCAACAAAATAAGAAGTGAGAATTCATATTGATCTGATATACCTGCTTTGCTGAAGCTATGTGAGAGGAAATTCTCCAGAAAGGCTATTGTTCGCAATTTCAACTTCCTAGTGAATAAAAACTACGCTAAAAGAAGGAAATCATTGAATATTTTGGGGCTTTTAAAATATGGTGAGGGGAGCCAATTTTTAGGTAAATTTGCGATTTTAATGGCGAAAGATAATTGAATGGTTTCGATACATCTAGAAGAGGAAACGGCATTCCAAAATGAAAAATTCCATGAAAAATGGCACCAAAAGAGGAATACAAGGATAAGATCGTCTCCTTTTCGAAAATAAAAAGAGATAAAACCAAGATTTATTTTAACTGTTAGATTAAAGTTTTACCTTTTCCTTATGTAAAGAAGCCATATAGTCTAGTATGATTTTTGCTGCTTCTAGTGATTCTGCTTCTTGTGTTTCTGTTGTTTGTGCTCCTATGTGTGGTGTTGCTATTATGTTTGGTAGTGAGAGTAGTTCTATTTCCCATGGTTCTTTTGGTGGTTCTGTGGCGAATACGTCTAGTGCTGCGCCTGCTAGGTGTCCGTTTTTTAGTGCTTCTAGTAGTGCTTTTTCGTCTATGATTTCTCCTCTTGATGTGTTAATTATGTATGCGCCTTTTTTTATGAGTTTTATTTTTTCTGTGTTGATTAGGTTTCGTGTTTCTGGTAGGAGTGGTAGGTGGAGTGTGATTATGTCTCCTGTTGAGAGTGCTTCTTCTAGGTTGTTGGCGAATTCTATGCCTAGGTTTTTGGCTAGTGTTTCTCTGGTTTTGTCTATGTCGTATGTTATTATTCTGGTGTCGAATGCTTTGAGTCTTTTTGCTACTTCGTAGCCTATTCTTCCGAATCCTATGATGCTTACTGTTTTTCCGCGTAGTTCGTGTCCCATGATTTCGTTTTTGCTCCATTTGCCTTGTTTGAGGTCGTAGTAGCCTTTTCCTATGTTTCTTAGTGCGCATATTATTAGTGCGATTGTTAGTTCTGCTACTGAGGTTGATGGTGCTCCTGGTGTGTTGTAGACTGTTATGTTTTTTTCTTTGGCTGTGTTTAGGTCTATGTTGTCTAGTCCTACTCCTGCGCGTATTATGAGTTTGAGTTTGCCTGGGTTTTCTAGGACTTTTTTTGTGATTTTTGTTCTGCCTCTTATGATTATTGCATCGTAATCTTTGATGATTTTTGCGAGGTTTGTTTCGTCGAGTCCTAGGTTTATGTTTACATCTATGTTGTTTTCTTTGAGGAGTTTTATTCCGGCTTCATGGATTTGGTCTGTGATTAAAACTTTAATCATGTTATGCACCGTGTTATTAAATTGTGAGTAAGTATAAATGTTCTTTGTTTCTGTCTTGTTGTATAGTTGTCTGGTTAAAGGAGAAAAATTTGTAAATTTTTTGTGGTAATATTTAATCTTAAAGAGTATTGTTTTTGGTGAGTTGTGTGTTCTTCTCATCATTTGTCTATTCTGAGTTTATGGATTTCCGCATTTTGTTAAGAGTAGGTTAAGTAGAACTTTTATTAATGAAATTTTATCATGAAAATGGTCAAAAATGGGTCAATTAACAGAAAGTTATAGTTTACATAATTTACACATGTATTGGTAGGTTGAAAATGTTTTTCTAATTTGATTTATAAGAGGGTTGTTATTTGATTATTCAATGGCTTTTTCGATTGGTGAGAATAGTCTATTTCCTTTATCAAGGATTTCAACGATTTTGGGATAATTAATGTTTAAACCTTTTCCTTGAATGAATGGCGGTTCAAATACAATGTTGCTGAAATAGGTTTTGTAAGCGTATGGTAATCTTGGATAATCGATTCTAAAATCGTCTCTTGAAAAGTAATAGTTCTGTTGTTTGAGTCTTTGTTGTATGCTTTTACTCCATGAATCCCAATTTTTTAGTTCGTTTTGTGTCATTTTTGTTTGTTCTATATAGATTTTTGAGAGGAGAGTATAATGTCCTCCAAATCTTAAAAGGACATATGTGATTATATCATTAATTTCTTTGCTTTCTTCACCAAATGTCTCACCTAATATGAGAGTTTGTTTACCGATGGGTGTTAGATGTCCATTTTTATCAAGTAGTGTGGTTTGGGTTAGGAAGAGTTTGTAATTTAAGAGGAAGGATGATGATTTTTTAGCGCTTGTAAATCTCTTAGATAAGACATTATTCCAAAGTCTTTCTAAAATGTCATTCATTATGTTTGGTTTATCTTTTTTGCTAAGTTCGTAGGAGATTTTTAGTGCTTCGAGGATTTCATTTGGCTTAGCTTCTCTCCAATAAGCGTATGATCTTCTTATGCTACTAATAGCTTCTATGATTGTCTTCTCATCAGTAATTATAGGTTCTGCTTCTTTTTCTATTTTGACATTGCTGACATTTTCAGGATCATAAGATACTACACCAATGCTTAATCTTACTTTTTTAATTACATTAATTACAAAATCAACGGCATTAAAACCTTCTATATTTGTTTCTGGAATTACGAGATAAGATAATGGAAATACTGAATTATAAGTTATAGCTTGGCCAATGCCAGTTATATATTCATGTTTTGATACGAATGGTGTCTTTAATTCAAAAGCTGTTGGAAATAATCCTCCAGTTGCTGGAGCCTTCATTTTAAGCGCATCAATCATCAACATAATACTTTTCTTTTTACGGGGAGTTGTTATTAATGGTAAGTAAATAAAATCTGGTCTTGGGAAATCATAAGATATGGTGGCTATGAAAACATCTCCAAATAATTCTCGATATTTATCAAGTAAAGCTTTTGCAACAATACTAACTATTTCATCATGATTTATATTGATCATTGTGCTCACTAATTAAAGTGTATAATTCTTTAACTCTTTTTCTGAAGTCTTTAGAAATTTCTACGCGTCTACTCTCATCTTTTTGAAATATTAAACAGTATTGGTGGTGTCTATTCCCAACGTAACTTGTGTAAACACCTAGTGGGATCAATGGTTTATCATCCTGTAACCATAATTTTTCATCTTTTGGGACCCATCTTTCTGAAAGTGTTAGGAATGTGTCAAACGCTAATGGGTATAATTTACCATTAACATAAATATTATTCGTTATGACTGTTAAGTATCCACCATCAACCACAACATCATATACTTTATCAAAAATTTGCTTTTGTTCAACCAAAAACTTTTCATAATCATCAATGTTACCTAAATCCCTAGAATCATCAGAATATATAGTAGGTAAGCCTTCTTCAACTCTCCCCTTTTGCCTAATATAATTTCTCTTTAATTGATTCCAGTATGGTGGTGATGTTATAACATACTTAACCTTTGGAAGATTATGTTCCTTCCAAAGCTTATCAATTTCTCTCGAATCCCCAACAATAATAATCTGACGCGTTGTTTCTCCTTCTGTAAATTCAGTAAGACTTTTTTGTTTTTGTACCTCCTTAAGTCTCTTTTCTGCTATTCCGGCCCAGAAGGGGGATAATTCGATACCAATACCATTTCTTCCAGATTCATAGCAGGCAATTAGTGTGCTACCGCTTCCAAGGAAAGGATCGAGCACCCATTCTCCTTTTTTTGTGAAGAATTCTATAAACTCTTTAACTAAAGATTCTGGAAAACTTGCTGGATGCTTAATCTTATCATCTTCCCTCGGTGGTGGGACATGAATAAACCAGGATTTGTCAGAAACTTTTTTATTTTCAGGTTTGTTATAATTTCTTAGTTTATTACCTTCAGTATCATAAATAGCCCATGATTTCGTGAACTTTAACCATTCTTTTCCATCCAGATCATTTAACCTGTTTTCAGCTATCCTTTTAACCATATGCATCACCACATTTTTACATGATCTCTAAGTGGTTCTGATTCTAGCTTTTTCAAAATCTTTTTAACATCTTGTCTTGTAATGTTAAATTCTTTATCCTTTACTGTAAAAATTACCACCCACACCACCATTTACTACACAATATATAAAGCATATTCCTAATAAACCTTATATTAATCTGATGATCTCTACTGCTGTGAAGGGCAAGGTTTTTCAGCTTTTGTATTAATGGTAACTTAATGTATGTTTTAAGTTATCATATCCTTCTTGTTGTATATGGTTTTGTTTTGGGTATGGATGTTGAGTTAATGGTGAGAATAAATCTTATATGTAAGTTTTTGTTTGATAGTGTGGTAAGTTACTTACGGGTGGTAAGTTATGTTGTTTGATTTGCGTCCAAAGGAGAGGATTAATGATCTTTTTGGTAGGGATTATGAGGTAAGGTACACGGTTGATCAGATAATTAATGGTAATTGGGTTGTTATATTAGGTCAAAGGATGATAGGGAAGACAAGTGTGATGAGGGTTTCTTTGAATGAGCTTGAGAAGAGGGGTTATTTGGTTCTTTATGTGAATTTGAGGGGTGTGAGGGGTTTAGATGGTTTGCTTGATTTGATAGTGGCTGAGGTAAATAAGAGGAAAAGTTTGCTTAATAGGTTGAGTGTGTCTCTTAATTTATCTATTGGACCGTTGGGATTGGAGATTAAGTCTAGGAGGAGACCGTTTAATACTCTTTTGGAGTTATTGCTTTCGTTTGATGAGAGGGTTGTGATAGGTGTTGATGAGTTTCAGGAGGTTTCGAGGGTTTCTAAGCAGGTGTTGGATATATTGGCTAATGTTTTTAATAGTAATAAGAATGTGTCATTTATTTTTTCGGGTTCTTATGTGGGTGTTGTTAAGGCGCTTTTTGAGCAGACTTCTGCATTACCATTGTATGGGAGGCCTCCTGTGAGTGTGAGTTTGAAACCTTTTAGTGAGGAGGTGGCTAAGGAGTTTATGGTTAGGGGTTTTGATGAGTTGGGTATGGAGGTTGGGAGTAATAATTTAGGAAGGATTTATGATAGGTTTGATGGTATAGTTGGTTGGTTGACTATGTTTGGGAATTTTTATGCTGTTAGGAGGATGGGTTTTGAGGAGGCTATGATGCAGACTGTTCAAAATGCTAAGAAAATTATGATGTCTGAAGTTGAGCATTTTCTTGAGGATAAGCTTGAAAAGAATCTTTATAGGGCTATTTTTGAATCTTTAAAAGTTAGTAATAGATGGAAGGATATAAAGTTTGGAACTGAGGTAAAATTGAGAAGAAGTATTAATGATAAAGTATTTACTCATGCTTTAAGCGCATTGGTTAATGCGAACTTTGTTAGTGAAATTAATGGAAGGTATTATCTTTCAGACCCGATGCTCAAAGAAATTTTTTAAACGTTGATGTTATACCATATAATTTATGAAAATGGAGCATATGTTAAAGCATCTCATTAATTAAAAATATAAATAATTTATATACTTTAATTAATTACATGGCGAATAATATGCATAGATTCCCATTTGATTTTGGATTCGTAATTAGGTCTCCTAATAGGAAAATTTATGGTTTTAGCATCTTGACTCAAAATTTAACCAACGTGATAAATAGTATTGGAAAAATATGCGCCGAGAATCATATTAGCATCATAAACATAAAAATAAGCACATCAGGGGAAGAGGAAACACACGTATTCCTCGCAATCGACATGACTGATACACATATTGAACTACCTGATTTTAAATCTAAATTACTCAATATAGAGGGCATTAAGGATGTAGAGATCATTAACCCCATAATACCCGGATTACTCATAGATACCACACACTACCCACTAAAAACATACCGTGGTAGAGCCATTATAGCAAGCGAACCAACACTACAAGGAATTTTCGTAGGTTTGAGAGAACAATTAAAAGAACCCATCGCTAGTATAACATTATGGAATATAGGCTATAGTATTGGTAAGAGGTTGTGGGATGTGTATTATAGTTTTAGAGGAGCTGTCGTGAAGGATGTCATAGAAATTTTTGGAAGAACGCGGGTTGCAGCAGGTTGGGTGAGTGATTTTGAGTTGGTGGAGTATGATCCTGTGGGTTATAGGGCTGTTGTGAGGGTTTGGGATAATATTGAGTGCAGCATTGTTGGTAGGACTGGGAAGGCTGAGAGTCATTATATAAGGGGTATTTTAGCTGGCTTCTTCACAAAACATTTTGATGTTGAAT
>Ga0081529_121732_pt1 | contig 12296 bp, 9 predicted proteins | sample EchGeymetagenome_FD_71012 | JGI IMG/M metagenome (GOLD analysis project Ga0081529, IMG submission 71012) | Ferrous microbial mat and aquatic microbial communities from Echinus Geyser, Yellowstone National Park, USA - transect B T=78-80 C v2... ...
TATCTAAAAATGAAATTGGGGGGTCTTAGGGTGTTCCCCCCAATGGGACCCTCACTATGCGGCCGCCGGGATTTGAACCCGGGATTACCGGCTTGGGAGGCCGGCGTCCTAATCCAGACTAGACGACGGCCGCAATTAGATAATCGAATAACGTCGTTATAAATTTTACTCCGATAGAATAAAAAGCAACACTAAAACATAAAACCATAAAAAAGAAGAATTTAAAAAATTAAAAAAGCGTAAAATAAGTTTAAAAAAAAGTTTAACTTATCTTCCTATAGACGAGAACTATAGCTATTATTGCTACTATTAAACCAAGTATACCTGCAATTATTCCTCCGTATACTAAGGGTAAAATTCCGTTTACCTGAGATTTCAACTGGTTTACGGTATTATTTAGGCTTGATAAGTCACTGCTTAATGTATTAATTGATGTCTTTAGGCTATTCACAGTCCCGCCTAATCCACTTGCTGTCTGATTAACAGTGGTTAAATCTTTGTTCAAGGTATTAACCTCATTTGTCACTGTAGTTAAGCTCTGGTTTAAGGAGGATAACGAAGTAGTTAGAGAGTTTATACTTGTGTTCAATATTTCGATATCTTTGTACAGTGAATTGATATCTATTTGAATTTGCTCAATGGAATGTTGTAAGATAGCTAATAAGTTATAGTAGGCTTGTACCGACACTGAAACGGATTGGGTTAAGGACATATAGCTCGCGTTAATACTTAAAGCAACTTCATAGGGTGCTGAAGTAGTGTTAACTACCATGGCTTCTATAGTTATGTTATAGTCACCAGCATAGGGACCACTTGTAATTGGAGATACCGATAACACCTTTACTAATGAAGGATATGCTGAAGAGGCCTGAACAGTAGCATTACTAATTGGCATTCCAGCGAATTCTACCTTAACCACGATAGACGCAGGTATACCTTGGGTTACAACCACACTAGTTAAAGGAGTATTAATATTACCCGCGTCAACAACTGTTCCATTCTGCATTGCCACAATTGGTATTATTGAAAGCACGGCAGGATAGAGTTTTATAACTTCTGTAACACTCTGGTTACCCACGATAGAGAAAGTTACTGAGTTATTTACGAACCCACTATACATCGCAACTGCTTGGAATGTCTGAGTAATATTGAACGAAATTACTGAGAAAGTTACAGTACCAGCAGCTCCAGTAGTTCCTTCGGTAATCAGCTTATGAATACCACTTGTTGTGTTATATAAATATACCATAGCCCCACTTAATGGAACACCAGTTTCTCCGTTTAGCACCTCTATTGTAACAGTGGCTTGAGCCGGAACGTACACAACTTGTATCACTCCAGTTTTAGTTGCTAATGGACTTGGAGCCTGTACCGAGACAGATATTGTATACGTGCCAGGGGTTGACAGTTGTCCTTGTCCAAAAGTTCCCAGGGTTTCGATTACAAATCCTTGAGCATTAGTTTGAGCTGGAGGTAAGTCAACATTAACACCAGATGGAGTTGTTATAGTTATTGTTACTGGCTGATTAGCATATTGAGAACCTGCAGATGCATTAAGGTACAACGTCTGACCATAATGATAGACTTGCCCGTTAGCAGATGGGGAATAGAAAGTTATACCATTACTAGTGTAGGCTGCATTGAAAACTGTAGCCATCGATACTGCTACTAAAACCAACATTATACCAGTTATCAATATAGGATTTTTCATCTTTTACACCACCCATACATAATTCGGAAATTTTCAATAAATAAATAAAAAAGGATTTTAACTTTTACTCAAAATCCCGTCATTTTATGTAGTTATGTTTACGTTAGTAAAGTACAACGATACTGGATATTCAGAGATGGTAGGCCCTCCAGCATAAGGTACTGCGAATAATATTATCACGTACTTACCTGCAGGTAATGAAGATATACCGTTTAATTGCACGATTACTAGTAAGCTCTTTACAGCTGACGAAGTGGCAGCATAGTATAGATACGGCTTAGCTACTACTTGCGAGTAGGAGTAGTAAGCTATCTCTGTTGGGTTTATTATCTTTCCAGTAGTGGCATTAAAGTCGCTAGCTGGATACACTAGTGCTTCTATGTAGAACTCTAACGGGTATGGCAACACGCTAGTTACATATATCTTTACTACTTGGTCGGTCGGCGTTATGGTTAATGACCCGTTGTAGTAGTATGTGAACTTGTTAGCACTGGGTATAATACCACTTGGATAGTTGAATGGCGCTAGTCTTATCGGAGTGAAGTTCAAGGCAGTCATATAGGTCATTCCGCTATAGCTCTCTACTGGATCAGATACTGTGTAGTATATTACTGCATTGAATCCTACTGATATGTTCTTGTATGGTACGCTAGGTAACAGGAAGTATCCGGCAGGTCCCAGTACATATTGTTTACCACCTAGTACTATTGCAAGGCTTCCGTTAGTGTATGCGGTAGTGTCGCTAGCAGTCTTTACTGTTGGTGCAGGAACAGTGCTATTAGTTACTATTGTGAACGGTAATGTACCGTTGAATATTGCAGTACCTGGAGCTGTCTCAGGTATCGTCGGCATTACGTCACCAGATATCGTAGTCTTCTGTCCGTATACGTTAACCACTACAGTCTGTCCACTAGTGGCATTGTAGTATATCATGGCCATGTACTTAGGTCCTACTGTGTTGTTGGTGACAATTGTTAAGTTAGTTACTCCTAAAGACAATTCTGAAGTCACAGCGCTGCTTGCATACTGTTTATCAGTGAATGACAAGAACGGCTCCTTATATACCATCTCAGCTATGAACCATGGTGGAGCAAATGTTGGAGTTGGGTAGAATGGATATGCTGTCATGAAGAACTCTACTAGCCCAGGCTCCTGAGCTATTGGTGTAATACCTTGTAGAGCTATGATCTTTGCAGTTGCTATCTTAGTTTGGCCAGTTATGTAGTCGTGATAGGATATAGACAAGTTGCTACCGTTTAATGCAGCGACCGTCGTGTGTAATATATTCAATAAACCTGGAATGCTTATCTCGAAGTAGAAGGTACCGTTACAGTACGTTTGCTCTTGTCCATTTAAGGATACGAACAGTGTTGATAAGTTGCTGAAGGATGGGACTATCCTTACCACACTTCCGTTGGGATAGGTTACGTTAATTGATAGCATCTCACCCAGTAGTTGCTGAGTAGCGAGTACATTTACTAGCTCATATAACGGTGAATTCCACTCAGCACTTACTAAAGTACCAGTATTGGTATTAATTGCTCCTAGAGCTATATATGTTGGTAATGTAGAGCCATAGTATGGTTCGTACAATACTAAAGTTGCGGAGGTCGCATATAGTGGTATAACGTTACCTTTGAAGAAGAATGTTAAGTTAGCTGGAGGTACTTGCATTGTAGCTAATACCTTGTATGTTCCAGTGTACTGGAAGTCGTGGTATACTGCATAGTCTGTGGTTTCGTACACAAACTTAAAGCCGCTACCTATGAAGGATCCGTTAGGCACTACTAAGTATATACTTGGGCCTTGTCCCACATAAGTACCATTAATTGTCACTGGTGTAGGCCCTAAAGTGAATACATACCCGTCTACTTGATACCTTATATATAAATTGATTGTGTAATAGGGTTCAGCAGCACCTGGGAATGGTGTTCCCAGAGGAGCAGCTTGTGGTAATAGTTCCATGTAACCTACAGTAGCCATATTACCGGGTAACACATTGTATATCATTGTCTTTCCACCAATTATGGATGTTACGTTAAGACCGGCTATACCATATATAGGAACTGCATATTGACCATATAATACACTATTAACAGTATTGGACTGTAGGAAGTAGTAGTTTACTAACGGATTGTTACTACCATAGTATGGTAGATAGTATAATGCCATAGCATCAGTCATTGAATTCGGATTACTGTATAACGGAGTATTTATACCATTAACAGACGCATTTACTGTTGTTGGATCAAATGGAGTTACTTGTGACATTAGCACATAACGTATGCCCGTTGGGTTTGATGTGCTACCCCCTCCGAATTCTCCAGTTACTGTGTATATACAGCTAGAATTGAATATCACTGCGCCAGTATGACTAGCACCGTTAAAGTTCAAACCGTTTTTCGGTATAGCATAAGTGAAGCTTCCTCCTACATAACCTGGATCTAATATTGCATCAGGATCGTATATGGTCATTGTGACGTAGTTATTGCAGATGAAGTCAGTAGATGGCGGTGCTTGAGTAACACTTATACTTGGAGGTATCACTATACCGTAGAAATATCCGTGGTTATCTGATAGTAGATTATTCTGAGTATCGTATGCTGTTACTACTACGCTGGTCTCATTACTCCATAATCCAAAATCTACTAATGCGATATATGCAAACTGAGGTAGTACTTCGAACTTGAGAGTTATTGAAGACTGACCAGTTTCTACAGCGGGAACGCTAGGAGCTTGTAGTAATAAGTCAAAATATGGTAACAGAGGTTCTCCATTTAAGTTCAAAAGATTATTGACCGTGTTAACTGTGAAGGGCTGTTGAGTTCCTACTATATATAATGGATACTCACCAGAGGGAGTAGGTCCTTGATAGTATACAGATACCATGTATCCCATTGCAGTGGTTCCGTTTATAATGGGATATGCAGGAGTTAATAATAAGCCATTAAAACTGTATTCTGTAGCTGGTACGTTATTGAAGGTCAAGGTGGCGTTACTAAACAGTGTTGCCGTTACGGATGCCGCAATTGATGTGAAGTGACCTATTGTATACATCTGAGATTGTCCTTCTATGGCACTAATTGGTGGAGTGGATAATATTGCACTTTGATAAAGGGGATAATTGGCACCACTTACCCAAAGTCCTTCATAAGCTGTAGCAGATAACTCGACTGTAGCACTGTAATAGCTTAAAGTTGGCTGTGTAGGTTCTACTAGATTTACAGTATAAGTTTTAATTATTAAATGTACCGGTCAGAGTTAGCTTATTCGGATAGGGGATGTACCAAGCATATACCGGTAATGTGTAATTACCGTAAATAGGTTTACCATTATGAACATTTATTGCTTCTACATAAGTAGTATTTGGAGTTGTAATGCCAATTCCTATAGTCGGGAAGTACAAGGCAGTCTGGAAGTACAAGTTAGATACATATTCTACTACACTCTTATTCATCTTAACTGGTGTCAATGTTAGTAAGTATAAGTAATACAAATTTCCATTTACCCAGAAGGCGCCAGAAGCATTGATTGGCATACCATCTATTGTAGTATCGTTATTGGATGTTATTACACCGAAGAACTCTCTATACCCGTTAGAGAAGTTATAGGCATTAAACATGAAAGTACTGGGGTAATTATCGATCGACGCTATAAGTGCCATGCTGGCAAAACTTAATGTTACTGGGCCTGGTACTGAGTAGTTTAACTGGAATGTAAACTGACCAGGGTTACCTACTAGTAAACCGTCGACTAAAGTGAAGTTAATTAAAGCTCTACCCCATATCACGGGCTTTACGTTCCATACACTAGCTAGTGCGGGACCTAGATAACCGTCAGCTTGTGTTGGGTTAAATAATCCAGCTTGTGATGGTGAGGTAGTGAATATGAGTGGACCGAATAATATTACTTGGCTAGTAGTGGAGGGACCTAATGTAGTTCCACCTATTGTAGTGGCTGGTAAAGTGGCATAAGCACTAATCTCTGTCTTATATTTCTGTGCAAGATTTTGGAGAGTAGTCACGCTTGATAAGTTTCGTGCGAGATAATAAGCAATGGTACCTACAGATTGACTTACGGTCTTACCGGTTGACGGATAAAATAGAGTACTGTATGGATTAGTGGTTATATAATTCTGATTAGCTGAAGATAACGTAGTTACACTGTTTGTACTAGCCTGGTAATAGAATATATCAGATTCATACGCTGAACTAACATTTGGTAATACACCTTGTAAGTAGTTTATCGGTATGTTCTCTGGGGTACATACAGATTGCACACCATTCAATCCAGTGTTTCCTACACCTACTAGGAAGAACACTATCTTGGATGCTGCATCGTAATAAACGTAGTAGTTGTAGTTAGTGCCGGCTGGACTCTGTAGGTTCTGAGGTAACGTTACTTCTTGAGGAGGAATATATGCTTGACCATTCTGAGCATCAGTTTCTTCAAAATACATTTGTATGTTATTAGATACTGCTAATATCAGGTTAGTTATCGCATCGTATTCATTAGAGTTTATTTTAGTCAAGTTAACGTTTGAAACATTTACTACGAATGCAATTGCTTGTATCGGCTGGCCCTGGAGGCTAGGTATGTATATAGCACCTATCTGTCCAGCAGGAGGTAAAGGTCCTTCTGCTGCTTGCGGTATTATATTTGTTAATAATGGACTTGCCTCAATTACAATTGAAGCTATAAATAACGTAGATAGGATTAGACCTAACAGTCTATTCATATCACTTCTAAGGGAATGAAGTTCTCTCTATTTATAAATTCTTTTATACGATTGTATACACCTAACAGTTTGGTATTTTAGACCGATTTTATAGTTTTAACCCTATGGATTAAATTAAAAAATATAGCTTTTAAATCTATCTTAAGACCAGTATTATGCTACAAAAACTTAATTTTAGTTCTAATATATTAAACATTATCCGATATTTGTTTCCGGTATATAAAGTCTAAAATAGTTACAATACTAAATAGTTATAATAAATAGGAAAACACCACATACACTTAGATATATCTTGATTCCTAAATCATCAATCTGGTATTATAAAATAAAGTATAATCCCAATTAAATTTAAATTTAGACTAAATGTAGTGCTGTGAGCTTCTAATTTTAGTACTTAAATAATATTACCTTGTTACAATAAATCGATGATAATACCTTTTGCCAAAGAACTTATTTACCTTTTTAGTCTAACCTAATTTGACATGAATAGAAGATTATTATTGAGCGTCATACTACTAATACCAACACTTTTAATGCTTTTTTCACAGATACCACTCTCATTTGCACAGACGACGTCTAGCTATTCAACTGCCGGTATAACTGTATTACCAGGGACTCAGGTTAACCCACAAGGGATGAACCCACCGCAAATAGTTTTGCCTACTTCGACCGGAAGTGCAACTTACTCATTAATACTAATAAACAGTAGGGACTCCCCAGCAGAAGTTCCAGTATACTTAGATTCCTCACTATATACCACTGTAACATTACAACCTTATTCGTACAAGGTGCTCAATCTGAACTTGAATACTGGCCTTCATGAAATTCAAGCTAACGGCGAAACTTTCTACGTAAATGTTACTCAAGTAAATAGTGCTATTAATGGAGAGATGACATTAAACGGAAGTGCCAACGTTTATGTGTTCAACGCTCAACCGGGACATATCTATAAAGTATACTATAGTATGACTTCTTCCTTGTCTTCCTTATCTCAAGTATATGCCTCCTTTGTGTCAAACCTAGCTAATAACTGGTACGGTGACGTTGTCTGCCAGGCTTCTCCATCTGGAACTACAGGTAGTGTTATCTTCGCAGTACCGCAGGATATAGCCCAAGGTCTTTACTACATCTATTTGTACCGCGGTTATGAGGGTTTTTCCAATAACGTTTCTTATCCTGCTGCGTATGTGTACGGGCTCATCATAGTCAACGTATCTTACGGGATTCCCACAACATTATCTACACCTTCATTGATTTCAGAGAACGGAGTAACATTTGAGGTTCAGAATGTCAGCGAATATACTTATTTACAAATCAACTATCCGTTCAACGAAGAGAATATGTATACGATCACTGTATATACTACGAGTGGTACTCAAACTTATACAATAACTAACACCAGCGGTGGAAGTTATTCTTTACCTGGTGCACCCTTTGGTAGCTATAGTGCTGAGGTGTATGGTGTCAGCCTTCCTTGGGCTTTCTCTAACGGATCGATAACTCTGAAGTTACCGCAATTCTATAAAGCAATTATTCAGATAAAGTCCTCTCTAGGTACGGTGACATATACAATTCCACCCACTCCTATATCTGTAGCTACCGTGAACCTTGAAGTCCTATCGACAAGTGGTGTTCCTATACCCGGTGCAAAAGTGACCTTGTATAACATTAGTAATAAACAGCCTATTAGTAGTTACACTACTAGTCCGCAAGGTTTAGTGCCTATTACTTTACCGCTAGGGACTAAAATTAACGCAACAGTAAGTGCTCCCGGCTATATCAGTAATTCTACCGTAATAGCCTTCAGCCAAAACGAGACTGTAAAGATATACCTAACTCCAATATATTTGAGCTTTAGCATAACTCAACTCTCTGAGAAACTCAGTAACGGAACTACCGTACTTATAACTCCTTCATCTATACTAAGTATCTACGAGGGGGCTACTTTAAACTTAAGTTTTAAAATTACGACCAACAGTCCGTATAACGTTTCTGTAAATGCGACCCTAAACAATGTTAAGATCCCGGTTATTATGAAAAACGGTTTGTATACAATAACTTACAACTTCATAAATAACAATACCTATACCTTAAAGTTAGAGGCTAGCAGTAACGGGGCATCAAACACTACGGAAATAGAGATTAAGGTTATACCTATTGTTACGTCTTCACCTACTCCATCGACTTCTACGTCTTCAACTACAACGACTGCTACGTCTTCAACTACAACAACCACCTCACATTCTACTACAACAACCACCTCGACTACTAGCACTACTACACAATCTAATACCACCTCGACTACGACATCAACGAGCCCATCTGTTTCAGTCCCACCTACTTCAACAACGTCGTCCTCGTCCAACTTTATACCTATCTTGATAATCGTAGTAATAATAGTGATAGCAGCAGTAGTTGCAATAGTAATTCTAAGAAAATAAAAAGATTTTTTCCTTAAATTAAATATTATAAAACTATTATTATATAACTATTTTTCCTTCCTTCTTTCTTTTTCTTTTATTCATTTTAATTAAAGACAATAACGACAACAACCAAAAGTTACTATTTTAGTTTAGTATATGTGGTAGTAGTTATATACTTCTTAACCTCTCTCTTATTTCTTTAGGATCTTTTAGTATAGATATTATTAGAGTTATACCATCTTTCTCAGCTAAGAGAAGAGCTAAGGGATCTAATTTCACCGGTCTATGTAATACAATAATTGAGGGTTTTATAGGGGCGATCTTTAAGGCTATAAGGGGGGACCTCCCTGAACTCACGTTAGTGAACACTACCACTCTACCCAGCATGAAATTAAGGAGTTGATAAAACTCGAGACCTTTAAGGCTCATTATAGCCCTTATACTGTCCGTGATAACCCAGCCGTAAACCTTTGTTTCCGGAATAAATGAATTTGGTATTATACCATCTAAGGCTGTGGCTATATCATCTACACCAACCGGTGATTGGAAATCGCCCATGTCGTCTATAAAGGGTAACATAAGTGCGTAACCTTTGATCAATTCGTTAATTACTCTGTACCCCCTTTCGGCATCTATATCTATGAGTCCCTTAACAAATTTCCTTAAAAAGTCTATACCAGGCTTCCTTCTTCCTCTTTCATAATCGGCTATAACTGATTGGGATATCCCCATATACCTGGCTAGTTCCCCTTGAGAGATGTTAAAAGCCTCCCTCCACTTTCTCATGGACGCGCCAGGGGATTCACTCCAGCTTATATCCCCGGCGATTCTTTTTGCAAGTGTTTCAATTAGATAATCCATAGTAAAAGCTATAAGTGAAGAGGAAATATTCTTATTGGGCCCGTGGTCTAGCTTGGACTAGGATGCGGCGTTCGGGTCGCCGTGGTCCCGGGTTCAAGTCCCGGCGGGCCCAAACTGTGTGGGCCGGTAGCTCAGCCTGGAAGAGTGCTCGGTTCGCACCCGAGAGGTCCCGGGTTCAAGTCCCGGCCGGTCCACTGTGTTAGGGGGTGTTCCCCTCAACACCCCCAGTCCTATTTTCACGACCTTATCTAAAGGTCCTACGTAATGGTCCCTTCTGTTACCTTCATTATCCTTCTCTATTAAGTAAACATAATACTTACCCTTAACCTCACGAATCCTTATATCACCAAATGTGAAAACCTTATTACCCATTCGTTTCCCCCTCTTTATATTTATCACGTGGAGAATTTAGGACTGTTAACTATCACATCATGCGTTGAGTTGAAAGAAAGTAATAAACTTTGCTAAACACTTTGTAACCACATAACCATTAACTAAATTATCTTGAGTGAAGATTGACTCATTAAGGAATTTCTCAAACTCCTTAAACCTTTGCTTAAATTCGGCCTCTTTAACTCCTTTTCCTTTAGTTTCTTCCTTTTGAATTATTAGCATGTAAACTACTCTCTCAACTTTCCTAATTTCTTCCAAATTTGGGATTTCGAATCCTAATTACCTTTTAGCAATTCCCAAATTCCTCTCCACTACTGAGTCTCATTTAGCGTCTCTAAGCTTTCCCTTTGACTCAAAATAAGAGTAACAGAGTTACTATTAGTAATGGGAAGTCTGACAGCATTATATGCTAACTTAGTAGTTAAAGAAAGTTAGAGGAGAAAGTATTCCAATTTAAGATTGATTATATTTTCTTTACAACTTTCCGTTAAATACTTAGAAATATAAACCAGTCATTAAAAAATTTAAAGAGTATAAACAACAAGATATATGATGAGCCAACAACAGAAGAGAATTAAAGTCCTCGTGGCAAAATTAGGCCTTGATGGCCATGATAGAGGGGCAAAAGTTATCGCACGAGCTTTAAAAGATGCCGGAATGGAAGTAGTTTACACTGGATTAAGACAGACACCAGAACAGATTGTAAAAGCCGCTATACAAGAGGACGTTGACGTAATAGGGATAAGCATACTTAGTGGAGCCCACTTAGAACTAATACCCCATGTAGTTAATCAGATGAGAGAAAAAGGATTAAATGACGTTGTACTAGTAGTAGGCGGAGTTATTCCCCCTCAAGATGTACCTAAACTCAAAGAGATGGGAGTCGACGAAGTGTTTTTACCGGGCTCAAGTCTTAAAGAAATAACCGAAAAGATAACTAAAGCTGTAGAGACTAAAAGGGGCATAAAGGTTGGCAACTCTACTTGAAAAGGCATTAAGTGGTGACGAACTCTCAATAGCTAGACTACTCACTAAGATCGAATACTTGTCAAATGAGGGTTTACAGAGCCTCGAAGAGTTGATGAAAAGGGCTGGAAAAGCACACGTTATAGGTATAACCGGTTCTCCTGGTGCTGGAAAAAGTAGCTTAATTGCCGAACTCATTGAAGAATATGTAAGAAGAGGACATAGAGTAGGGGTAGTATTGATTGACCCCTCAAGTCCTTTCACCATGGGTTCCTTCATGGGAAATAGGATTAGGATGAGTAATAAGAATTATAATGGGAACGTCTTTATAAGGAGTATAGCATCAAGGGGTCATTTAGGAGGAATCTCTTCAGAAGCTTTAATGCTAATTGAAGCTCTAGACGGTTTAGGCTTTGACAGAATCTTAGTTGAGACTGTTGGTGCAGGACAAACTGATACTGATGTAGTTAGCGGGGTTCATACAATAGCTGTTGTAAACGTTCCAGGCACTGGAGATGAGATACAGGCTTTAAAAGCTGGAATAATGGAAATAGGCGATATCTATATCGTAAATAAAGCTGATAAACCGGAAGCCGAAATTCTTTACGATACAATAAGATTTGCAGTTGAGTCAGCAGAAATTGATTATAGAGACGGTTGGAAACCGAGAATAGTAAAGACTATTGCGATAAAGGGAGTTGGTATAAAGGACACGGTGGATTTATTTGAAGAGCATTTAACATACGTTAAAGAGCATGGTCTTTTTGAAAAGAGGATAAGAGAGAGGAGGATAAAGATGATAGAATTACTTTTGAGGAGAGTCTTGAATAATAAGATTTTTGAAATCGTAAAAGAAAACGAGGAACTGATTTCTAAAGAGATAAATGAAAATTACAACTTGATTAGCACTTTGCAGTTCTTACACGATAAGATAAAGGAAAGCCTTTAAACAGATATTATATCAAATAGCCCATATTAATTTTTGCAAATTTCCTATGAATATTAAGCTAAAGAGGGGAATTTTTAGAGCGTTATAATTTCTTAATTATTCATGCTAACTTATTTAGGCAAAATTCCTTTTCTCTTTAGTTCCCTTACAACAAGCTCTCCAATTCTCGATAAGCCATAATATTTATGATGCGTTCTAGTCTCCTTTTTAGGCTTACTTTTTCTCTCACCAAATTTGATTATCTTTGATTTGTGC
>Ga0081529_117410_pt1 | contig 12247 bp, 12 predicted proteins | sample EchGeymetagenome_FD_71012 | JGI IMG/M metagenome (GOLD analysis project Ga0081529, IMG submission 71012) | Ferrous microbial mat and aquatic microbial communities from Echinus Geyser, Yellowstone National Park, USA - transect B T=78-80 C v2... ...
CGGAATCTGTATGCTCTCACACACGTCACCGAGTATTTCCCCAGCGTGTATTTATACCTTTTAGAATCCCCGCCCCTAGAAGGGGCGAGGTTTTGGAAACTGTATAATTCGTGTGTGCCTTCAGCTCGGCGGTGTAACTTGCCGCGCATGGGTTGTTGTTACCAATGCCGATTTCTGTAATAGTCTGAAGCTTATAAATTGTCCAGTTGTCAAGTTCAAAGAGACCGATCACTTCACCATTGCTCGCGCTTATCTGATCTGTAAGCTCATGTTGGGTTGTGTAGGTGTAACTCGTGTATTCTGCGAACGCAAAAGTGAATGACCCCCAAGAATAAGCACTGTTTGAACCGGTTGCGTAGCCACCATAAGGGGAGGCGACTATTATTATTGGGGTCCATAGTAACTGGGATGAGACGGGTGTGGCTTGGCAGGTTAAATAGAAGCGGTCAAAGTTACCTCCTGCACTCACCGTGTTGACATACAGGCTCAACAATAGGAGTAGCAGGAGCACTATCATCACAAACATGAATATATTGTTTATCATAATAACCTATAATATATTTTACTACTTATTTTTTGGTAGAAGATTTTGAAAAGTTTGAATAACTATGTAAAACTATATTTTTATGTTAATGGCCTTGTACGTGAACCTCGATGCGTCCTTAAAGTAAGAATTGAGTTTGGGTTTAGGGCTACATCTAGTATCCTTTCTGAGCTATATGTTGGGAACATTTTGAGAGAGATTTTTTCAGGGCACGGTGTGTGCGGGTTTCAATGTTCACAGCTAGTGCATCTAATTTTTCAGTAAATAGTTTTGATACTCTAATAACTCAAAATGTTTTCGTTGTACGATTTATGCGTATTTTATTTGAGATTTGGAACATCTGGTGGGTAGTATTTCTTAACACCCCGCTAGAGGTGTTCACGCATCCTATCATGATGTTTCGCAGAATAGTTATTTATGTATGGGGGATAATATTTATTCTCCGTAGCTTTTCCCTTTTACATAGATATATTAGCGTATTACGATCTGGGGCTTATTAGGTGAATTTGATTTTGATCTTGGTGGCTGTGATAGGGACTTGAGTTTTTTGCTCTTGTCGTCATACGTCTTGTTATATTTAGGTCTTAGTGGTTCATCCTTGTGGGAACACTTCGTCGTAAAAATGGGGTTCGAGCCTGCCTGCATTTACCAGTAGGCGTAACAACTTCTTCCATCGGGGTTCCTTTGCGCACACCTCCCTGAGCTCGTGGATAGCCTCCGCTCTGCGGCCGGACCTGTAGAGTCCCAGCGCCCACCAGTATCTTAGCTCTACGAGTTCGGGGGCTAACTCGAATGCTCGTTTAAACGCTTCGGAAGACTCTTGGTGGCGTCCAGCAGCCATATATTCGTCGCCTCTGTCAGCCCAGTCGTACGCCCTCCTTAGCCGTAGAAGTCTTTTTAGCTCTACAAGTGGTTCGGTGTGGTCTTCTACGCGTAGCTCGATGAGTCTACCCGACCAAGCATTGGCCGTTAGCTTGGAGTCGACCACTAGTAGCGCCGCTGACTGCTTCCCACGGATGTCTCCCCCAGCCGCCTCAGCCGCTTCGAGTGCAGCCAGAATCCTCTCGGGTAACTCCAGGTTTTCATTGTCCACATATGCGTCCCGCATCGCACCCCAGATGGTATCATTATCCATAAGGTTGGCTTGAACACTGAAACCGTCCCCGAGTATGTGCCCAGCGTACGGTGTACATTCAGCGCCGGTGTGGACAGCCGCAACCCCATGTGAGTCCACCATGGCCACTTGGCGCACCTCTGGCCTCACATCAGCTTTAACCAGGGCCTCTAGAGCCTGCTTAGCGCTTCTACCCGCAGCCATGAGCTCCAAGCCGAGGGGCCCATAGCTTGGGTCCGCGAAAGACTGTGTGGCCACTACACCAACACCCGCACGTCCCCACGTCACCACGCTACCAACACTGAAATAGTGGCTCTGGACACCCACACCCATAATACCCGTACGCTTATCGCGTGCAACAATCGAGTAAGTCAACCAAGACCCCAACAATCTCACCTCTGACCCAATATATCCTTTATTATTAGACCATGGGACAGGGTAGCCTCAACATGTGGAGGAGTTGGGGGGCCAATGCTCTACCAGCGCAACGAGTACCAATCTTAGCGGGGGATGTATTGCACGGTATCCCACCGCAGTAGGGGTTATGTATGCGGGGATGCGTCAACGCCAAATACTCATCAGACATCCACCAGGGGGCTGCCCATATATTTTAATTCTTTAACCCTAGCGACTCACGCGGAAACGCTATGTCCTTGATTGCACGGTAGATAAAAAATTCTCATATTTATCTTAACGCTCAGATTTCTTTCTATTGTTTATGGTGGTGATAGGCGTGATTACTGTACAAAAGAGCCAGAGCTAACGGCTACGAAAACCTCCTAAGCCTGCCTAACTAGATAAGCTTCGTGATTATCACTGTTATTATTGTGGCGAGTATTCCACCCATGAAGCCGAAGAAGTAAGTCCTCATATCCGCCCTCACATCATCTATACGCCTATTCAACTCAGCACTCACATCATCTATACGCCTATTCAACTCAGCACTCACATCATCCATCTTCTTATTCAGGTCGGCTTTGAGCAACTCAAGGTCACGCTTAGTGGTCACCTCTGTTATAAGCGAATTAAGCAACAGAACTCTCATATTGGGGTCGTCCGCAAGCCTAGCGGCTACCTCCCCGACAAACTCCCTCCTCAGCGCCTCGTCGCTCCGAAGCTCCTCCAACAACTGCCTCGCAACAGACACGATATCCATGCTTGCGCAAAGTTATAAACGCTTTGCGCCTATAGACAGGTGGTGTCTAGGTTACAGGTTTCCGAGCTTAGATAACACCATCACCCCACACTAGCTTAGACAGCATTCAACTATAGTAGAGAAGGTTACTGTCATCTTATCTAATCAAAAACTAGTGATGCTCCAGTAAGTGTTTTATAGCACACCGTGAGATTTAATACATGATTCACGGGGAACTTCTCGCCAAAAGGATTCTTTCAGCGAGTGTTAGCTGGCAGTGGTACAATCAGGCTAGCGGCGTTGTCAAGTGGGTTTTTACCAATAAGGGTAGCATGACTGGGTCATGGGTTCTCATACGAGCCGCCAAACAGGACGGCAAGATACTCGAGAACTACGTGTTCGGCTCAGCCTACTTCCCCATCTACTCGTATAACGCCTCCCAGTTCGGCACACACTTCCTAACATCCACTCCAACACCCCTCATAGATAGCAGCGTTGAGAACAATTCTCCCCCGCTCGCCGTGATTCACACACCCCACGGCTACGCTGTGGCGTTCGTGTTCACCCTGTCGCCCAAGCAGACGTGGTCTATGCTTGAGGGGGGATTTGGAGGCGGGGTGGAACCAGCCAACCCAGTACTTGTAGATGTAATATACACTGGGCTGGGAGCCCAAACCTGGTGTGTGACCTACGACCCACAGCAGTGTAACGACTATAACACCCAGAGTGGCACAAACCTACCCTGCCCACCCAACCCCTACAGATTCACTTCAATACTACTCCAGTGCAAGCAAGACCTTCCACAGGTGTTCCAAGACAAATTCGACCCAGAGTGCGTTTCGACGCAGTAATACATCACCCCAAACCCCTATGTTTATCTCAACCGTCAAATACTCTTCAAGGGCTGGGCCATGGATTTTTGTCTTTACTCTAAAGTCCCATTCCTCTCCAAGCGTTGAAAAACAATCTCACACTACGCTGCAAAGATACGACCTACGACTCATTGAATGTCTCCTAAAGATTTTCATGCTAAACCCTTATGACGCAGTACTGCGTAGCCTATCCAGCTATGGGTTCCCATATCTGAACTCCCCTTCCATATTGTAAAGTGTCATTCACAGCTGTATATACATTAGTGGGTTTATTTCTGAGGAGGAAAGATGACTAAAACCTAACGCCCATTTCTACAGTCCTAGAATGTCAAACGACGGTTCATGGTTTCAAGTCCACACAAAGACAGTCTCCCGATGGTATAAGTCACGTATTTTGACAATTTCAAGGGCTGTGGGTGGCGTTTGAGAGCCATCACGATGTGGGGACACATAGCTTAATAGATTCCTTGCTTGTGTTCTGTGCGATATCTTTTTTAATTGATACGCGTTAGTGTGTTAATGGCCACTAAAGGGTATGCGGATAAAGAGTTTGGCGCTTTCCTAGACCCAGACGAGTTGCCTCGGCGCTGGTACAACATTGTCCCCGACCTACCTGAGAAGCTTGCACCCATGCTTGACCCCCACACACTTGAGCCAATACCTCAGGAGAGCCTTGAGAGGCTTTTCCCGAAAGAGCTTGTAAGGCAGCAGTTCTCGGAGGAGAGGTGGTTTGATATACCCGAGCCCGTGTGGGATGCGTATAGGAGGCTTCCACGCCCCACTCCCCTAATACGCGCCAAGAGGCTTGAAAACTATCTTAGGACGCCAGCCATGATATTCTATAAGGCGGAGCAGTTCACGCCAGTCGGTAGCATGAAGCCCAACACGGCTATCCCACAGGCGTACTACGCGAAGCAGCAGGGTGTCGAGTTGGCTGTGTCTGAGACAGGTGCGGGTCAGTGGGGCTCCGCGTTAGCAATGTCATGCTCACTCTTCGGCTTAAAGAGCAGGATATACATGGTTAGGGTGAGCGCCCAGCAGAAGCCTTATAGAAAGATACTTATGCAGACCTACGGGACAGAGGTTTTGGAGTCGCCGAGCTCGAACACCGAGGTGGGTAGGAAGCTACTTAAGGAGAACCCCAATCACCCAGGCTCACTCGGGATAGCCATCAGTGAGGCGGTGGAGGACACACTCTCAAATGAGGGCGCAAGGTATCTGCTCGCATCCGCTTTCAACTATGCTCTTGCGCACCAAACAATAATCGGGCTAGAGGTGCAAAAGCAACTGGAGCTACTAGACATGGAGCCAGACGTAATGTGTGGGTGTATTGGTGGAGGCTCTAACTTCTCAGGGTTCATTTACCCCTTCGTAGGCGAGAAATTGAAGGGTAAGAACAATATACGGTTCGTTGCGTGCGAGCCCGCGGCTGTGCCTTCAACAACCAAGGGCAAGTTCACCTATGACTACGCTGACACCGCTGAACACACGCCTTTAGTTAAGATGTACACAGTGGGACACAAATTCGCAAATCCACCAATCCACGCTGGGGGTTTAAGATACCACGGCAAGGCTCCAAGCCTCTCACTCCTAATACATAGGGGAGTGGTCGAATCCACCGCGTTCCACCAAACAAAGGTGTTCGAGGCCGCCAAGATCTTCGCTCAAACAGAGGGTGTAATAACTGCCCCCGAGTCAGCGCACGGCCTAAGATACGCTATCGATGAGGCGCTAAGATGTAAGCAGACGGGTGAACGCAAAGTAATAATCTTCAACAACTGCGGCCACGGGCTGCTTGACCTGTCAGCCTACGATGAATATAACAGGGGTGCACTCCAAGACTGGGAGCCAACAGAGTTACCCATACCCGAATACGTCAAATAGAGTCAAGAGCAGCCTGCCTACCCAACTTAACCCCAACCTTCCTCTCTTTTTGATCAGATAGTGGTGAGAGAGTAACCCTGAAAACCCATTTAAACTTGTGCATAATACAATGGCTGGATTACTTGAGCAAGCCGAACTCTTTCTCCTTCTCCTGTTTCTCCTTGTTGAGTGTGGCCACATCCACAAGCGACCTGCTGACCACGTAGTCCTTTTGCACGAGCCAAGCCACGAACACTGCGAGGTAGATTACAGCCACCACTAGCCATGGGTAGGTTGGCCCAAGCACGGGTAGGAGGGAGCCGAGTAGTAGGGGTAGCAGGAATGCTCCACCGCCTGTGCCGAATCCTTCGAAGTGTGCCGCGGCGGCACCCACCATCTGCACACCGTACTTATCCGCGAGTAGGGAGAATATTGGCCCGGCTATTAGGAATGGCCAGCCAGTGGCTATGGTTATAAGGTAGACCAGGCTTAGGGGCATATGGGTGTATACTGTCGCCGCGACCACACCAACCATTGAGAGGAACGCGCCGCCCATACCTATCTTAACGAACACAACCCTCCGCCTCGTCGAATCACTCAGAGGCCCAAATATGAGGATGAGGATGCCTTGGGCTATGCCCCAAACCGTAGCGATCGTTATGATCTGTGGAAGGGTGAGGTGCTGTATCCCCCCAAGCACGTCTGAGAAGTAGAAGCCAGAAACAATGTTGGCTCCCCCGATAACGACGAACCCCGCGAGTATGGATAGCACCATCCACCTATACCTATAGAGCGTCTTTGTAACAGATGTGAACGTCATGTCGCGGGAGGGGGGAACATCGCCCCAGTCGAGGTGTGGGAGACCCACCATTGGCCCAAACGGCTTGGCTACAATATAGGTGATCACACCAGCAACCAACCCTAGGGCGCCAACAATGATGCTCCACTCCTGCCATCCCCCGTGCCCAACTGCGAAGGTGGGTCCAAGCAACTCATCCGCTGAGATCGCCCAACTGTACACAGCTATCATCACGCCGAGATACCTCGAACGCTTCTCAATGGGGAACCATAGCTGCACTGTTTTGATGAGCCCAGACCAGGCGGCACCGTTGAACACGCCCTCTAATACCCTGAGTAGCAGCATTTCACCCAAGTTGTGTGCGAGGGGGAACACCACAGTTGATAGTCCAGCCACGATGAAGCCCACAGTCATAACTCTGTACGGCCAGTAGACATCGTTGAGGTGACCCCACAAGAAGTTGGTGACTATGAAGGCGCCGCCAAATGAGGAGATGAGCAAGCCTATATCGAACGCACCGAAGCCAAACTGACTCCCAATGAAGCTGTCAACCGAGGGCAGCCAGTACCATATGAGAGCATATGTGAACGAGCCAAGAATACTCCAAGCAAGAATCATCATCTGCCGTCTCCGCAGAACAGCCTTCTCCCTATCGGACAACTCAACATACGCCTTCACGGGAACCTCCGGCCAAGCCTTTAAAGGGTCCCCCTTTCTCAAAGCGAGTCCCCTATAACCCTATGAAAAAGTATTTAAAGATTATCCCGCGCTAAACCGCCACCCACAAGCAGCTTCACCTAGTAATAAACAAATAGCGAAAGACCAATTACATCAACTACTAATAAGCTGCCTACTAAAATACATTTTTTGTTTGGTGGGTAAGGAAAAACTTAGGGATTGGCCGACACGCGCTCTATATATGGCTACTACAAGTATTGGGTGAGGGCTAAGAGCTCCACGCGCACCACTCCGCCTCAAATATTCCTGTTTACCACGGTAACGCTAACAGGTCATAACGCTATATAGAGTAGTTAGGGCTCACATTATTCTTTAAATTCTCTAGTCATATCTTAAGAGTATGGGTTATGATTCTCTAAGGGTCGGAGATTTCATTGTGTTTGTATGCTGTGCACTCATAATACTATTTGTAACATTCCATAGAGGGGTGTTCCTACTCGCCCCACCGTACGATGTAACCGCCTATCTTGTTGTGTTTGAGAGACAATCCAAGTTTTCAAAACCAACTTCAGCCGTATTTTCATATATAATAGTAATAGTAACTTCCGTTACTCTACACCTCCTGCTTGGAGATGGTATAATATCGCTAACACTAAATGTCTTAATGGTTGCGGCTTTCATTTCATTTACACGATTCAGTCATCCACCCGCACTGGCACTCACGATATTCTCATATTTAACAAACGACACACTGGGATTCAGCCTAACCTCCCTATTGGTACTAGCAATCATTTTCGCGTTCGCAAAACTCTCTGACCCCATGTTAAAACGTATGCATGCTTCGACCCCAAGTGATAAACTGGAGAATAAGTCAAGCTAAATAGCATTTCAGACTGACGGGTTTTATCTATCGCGACGAGTGTTCTTCCTAAATTATGGAGTTTCTAAGACTTCGCCCTTTATGGTAGAACAAAAATATTTTTTGAGACAAGGGTTCAGGATGGGTTTTAATTTACCATATCAGAGTGGAAATCATAATCGAGAGGTTTAGCCGAAGCATTTGTGCCTGCGCCATGAATACTCGTGGTGTGTGTAGTGAGAGTCAATGCGTGTTTGCTTCCGCAGAAGGAGCCACCACCCTCTCAATGAGATGAGGTCGAGCCCGATTTGCGAAAAAGCGGCAAGCTGCACCATCCACGGCTGGATGGCCCACCTTGCCAAACATAACACTCTAAGCCGACTACAACTAGGATAAGGTATTCTGGGTAGCTTGCCCACATGTAAACCCAATAATAAGTGGGAGGGCTGTGTCCGCCATGAGTACTCTAAGACTATGGGAGGCTTTCTAATCCATATTTAGGGTGGAACAATACTGCGGGGGTTTGAAACCTTGTTCCCTAAGGTGTTCGTAAAGGGGTTCTCATACAAGGGTGTATTTTTCTTGAATGCCTACTTGTGATCGTGTAAAATTAATCTGGAGGGGTGTGCTCTTGTTTTGTGGTTTCGGTTTGAGTTATGTGAAAGACGCGTTGGCGTTGTTGCAGTCTCGGTATAATGAGAGGTTTGAATTTGTTAAGGGTGTTAGAAGCACTCAGATTCATCTATTCCTAGTTAAGGGAGGCTTGTGGTCTCTCGCTTGGACCTTTATACCTAAACATTTCGAGGAAGCTGGGCTAAGCATTAGTGTTGACGGCGCTGCGAGGCTTGTGTTGATTTGGCTTGGTGGTGACAACCCTGATGCTTGGCGTCGACTGGATACCTCTATACGTTCAGCCATTAAAAGAGTAGAAGAAAAGCTTGGAGGCCATATATAGCTGGGGCTTTTGTCGTTATAAAGACTTTAGATGAATCAAGTTAGTTAGGTTACTGTACATATTAGTAGTTTTGGACAATGTAAATCTACACGTCCTATTTCTTTTTATATTTTCGTTTTATCAGAGGTATTGTTGTGGACGGTCTATAATTTTGTTTTCTGATTAGGTTGTTTATTATGACTAAGTTTATATACTTCGGAGTGTATAATATGGGGTGCTGGGTTGTGATGAACAGTCCCGGTGTGCTCACACCACGCTGCGCCCCCTTGGGGTGTTGGCGTGAGTGGAGCTGGGGCTGCCCGTGCCACCCCGCATGAAGAGTAGGTGAATAGATATGTCTGGTCAGATGGGTGAAGTGGAGTATAAGAGAGAAGAAGAGGGATTAAAGTGTCCTGTATGCGGTTCAATCCACCTTGTGGTTAACCCAAGTGGTGAGCTTGTGTGTGATGATTGTGGCACAGTTGTGAGTGAGGGTGCTCCTGATTTGGGTAGGGAGTGGAGGGCGTATTCCTCGGAGGAGTGGGAGAGGCGCTCGCGGACGGGTGAACCAGTTAAGATTGGGGCAACCACAGGCTCGCTCGCAACTGTTATCGATAGGCGTGATATAAGCAGGCTTAAGATAAGCTCTGAGGGTAAGAAGCAGATGTATGGGCTTAACCTTCTCCAGACGAGGAACAGGCTTTCCACATCCCATGAGAGGAGTATAGCGCGCGCGGAGGTCCTACTCGAAAGGATAGCGTCAGCACTGAAGCTTCCCGAGAATGTGAAGGAGGAAGCCTACTCCATCTATAGGAGGGCTGGTGAGCTCGGCGTTGTGAGGGGTAGGACGATTGAGTCCATGGTTGCGGCGGCGATATACGCCGCTGCGCGTAGCGCTGGGCTGCCACTCGAACTCAAAAGCCTATCCCAGTACACTGGGAGACAGAATAGGCGTACACTCGCCAAGGACTACCGCCTCCTCGTGGAGAAACTGGGACTCAGAATGGGCGCACCCGACCCAGCTGCACACGTACCCAAGATAACCTCAAGGCTAGGATTGGGTAAAGATGTGCAGGATTTGGCGATAAGCCTGATAAACGAGGCCAAGAAACTCGGGCTGACAGCGGGTAAGGACCCCTCAGGACTCGCCGCAGCAGCGGTCTACCTAGCAACCCTGAAGGGTAAAGAGAAGAGGACTCAACGCCAAGTGGCTCAAGCCGCCGAGGTGACCGAGGTAACCGTGCGCACTAGGTACAGAGAGCTAGCAGAGGCGCTAAGCAGTAAGAAGCCAAATGTAAGCCAAACCACCTGAACAACTACACTAAGCCGAATAATCTCTTGTATTATAGCGAACGTTTCCCTATAGTTTTTTTAAAAAAAAGATATTGATTTGTTTAGGCTGATTTAGGTTGCTGTGGGGTTGCCTCTACCGCGCCGCCACCCATGAAGGCCCCTAGGAAGGCGAATATAAGGGTGAGGAGCCATAATCCCGCTGCGTACATATCATAGATATTATCCCTGTCAAAAACCACGTTGATTATTAGACCTATAAGTGCCAGTAAACCAGCCACTACTGTTAGCCACTTATTCATTTCCACTCGGGTATTATAGCGTGTTGGCCGTATTTAAGAGAAGAAGACAGACTGGGTAAACGATTTCATCTGTGTGTTTACGAGTGGTTCTAATAGTTGGTTTGTACATATTTATGAATGTCTTTATTGGTGTGCACCTCTATGTTGCCTCACTTGTCCTCGGTGTAATGTAGAGCTCCACCCTTAGGTTTGAGGGATCGTAAAATGAGAGGTTCTCTTCATTCTCTTCGTAGGCCAGGCCTAAACGTTCAAGGTTTGAGCGAACAACTTCAAGCTCCTGGGGTGTCATAAGTAGCGCTATATGCGGCTCGTCCTTAGAATACTCTGGTTGCTTTGTGCTTATGAATGTAATATATGAACCGTCGTTTAGGGCGTATTCGAGCAACACACCGTCCGAGGCATCCGCCCAAGTGTTGGACCAGCCTTTAATCGTCCTGAAAAGTTTTGCGCGGGGCGTCCAACCAAAAACCCCCCTATAAAACTCCTCCACTAGCTTTGGATCACCCATAGGTAGGTCAACATGATGTATCCGCAGGGGCATAAACACATCTTTAAAAACGGACAATTTAAACCCTCCAAAAATATGCTCTCATCCGAAACCCGACTTGCTCACCACCCCCACCCTTTACCAGGAACTGATACATTCATAGGCATAATGTGTAGGCAGCTGAATTAATCGTCTTAAACATTCTTTCATAGCCGCCTCCTAGAGGAGCTAGGTTTGTAGTCGTGTATAACCCTAGCACTTTAGGTTAAACATTTAACCCTTGAGGAAGGTTTTCTTAAAGCATAGCCTAACTAGGTTGCAACCAATAGATTGTGTAATTAGTTAACTACCTCCTCTCCACGCATTAATGGCAAAGGTTCTATACTCCAGCGGGTTCTCAGGGATTACACCCTCTTATGATAGGGGGTCCACTCGATTATCGTCTACAATGAGTGACAAGGGTTTCTTTATTGCTTCTACCCCTCTCCCTATAGCTTTCCTAATAATGCCTAGGGTACTGTTAAGGTCTAAGTGGAGTCTATGGCCATCGGGATGACACGCACTGGCTCTCAGACACCTTTTGACTTTAAGACCATGGTAACCATATAGCTCCTAAGTGTTATACCCAACTACCCCATACAGCAGCACCACACTTTTTGACCTTCTACTAGGCAAGGTTCATCAGCTTATGATAAGACCGGCATATTATGAAGGCTTCTGAGGCTAAATATAGCTTCTACAACCTTGCACATCCGATGTGTGGACTGGTTATGGGCTGAGTCACAGATATGTTTTTAGGATGGTGAAGTATGGTTTTCGTGTTGTTAATGTTAAGAGTATGATAGGGAAATGGTGAACGCTAACAAGGCATCTAGGAGGAAGGGGTGGGGTTACAGAAAGAAGAAGAACCCGAAGAATAGGAACTATGTTCGCGGCCGCGCCAGAGAGTACCGAGTTATCCGGCGCCTGCTTAAGGAGGGTGCAGTGTGGGTTGTACGATCATACGCTAGCCATGGACCCATCGACATCACAGCCGTCTTCCCAGACAGAGTGCGCCTCATCCAAGTGAAGAAGGAGTATCTCCCCCCGAAGGAGCGCCGTGAACTCGAAGGGCTAGCGTTGAGCTTCTCAGCTCAAAACATACAGGTAGAAGTCTGGCTCTCAAAGAATGGTCGCTTCCAAATAGAAGTTATTAAGCCGCCTAAGAACAGTTGACAACAGAAGCTCTTAAACAGTCTCGAGACCAAACGAAAGAGCTTCCCAATCCTCGTGCCACCACTCTCTGTGGTAAAAGCCTTCGAAAGGAAGCTTTGCCTTTGCGTAATCCGATTTCTCAAAAAGCGGAAACGCTCCACGAGCTTTTGCTAGTT
>Ga0081529_123348_pt1 | contig 12217 bp, 11 predicted proteins | sample EchGeymetagenome_FD_71012 | JGI IMG/M metagenome (GOLD analysis project Ga0081529, IMG submission 71012) | Ferrous microbial mat and aquatic microbial communities from Echinus Geyser, Yellowstone National Park, USA - transect B T=78-80 C v2... ...
ACGAAGGGCATGTGCTTGTCGTACCAATCAAGCATTACTCTCTTTTTACAGATATGCCGCCTGAAGAATTTGCTCAGCTTGCATTAGTAGTGCAGAAGATTGCAGCTGCAGTAAAACGCACCTACAATACTGACTCTGTAAAGATAGAAATATTTGATGGAAAGGGCGCTGGCGGAACGGTGAATCATCTCCACATACATATAATACCAAGATACGAGAACGATGGATTTGAACCAAGTAGTGGCAAGCCAGTTTATTGGAAAACCTATTCTGAAAGACACGACGGAGCGAAGCCTAGCCTCGATCAACTTAAGTCTGTAGCTAAAAAGATTGCAGAAAATATACCTAAATAATTCATATACTTTTGGCTCAAAGAGCAGATTGAAAATATATATTCCCTGTTTTGTTTAATTAAGCCTTTTTATTAAAAATAGTTTAATTGAAAAGGAGCCTATTAAACTAAAATGACTTAAAGTTTAAGTGGTGAATGTTGCAATTGGTATAAACAGAAGCGCTTGAGTTCAATGGCATTAAGCCAATAGGACCACTTGACAGTATTACGATAAGTAAGATAAAGAAGTTGATGTCTATGTCCTTTGACTTATGAAGCTTTGTGTAAAGGTATACGGCCCATCCACCGATGAGCGCAAGATAAAGGCAAGATGCATTCCATTATGGAAATGGCTTCTAGGTATGCAATAAAGCAATAAATTAAACAAAACAGGTAATTAATTTAATTGATAACTAAATAATTAAACTTAGTTTAATCAAAAACCGTCGAATTAAACAGTGTTGTATAACTAAATGACAAAAACACAGTTCCACTATCTCTAAAAATATAAATTCGGGATGCATACTGGCACTTTTCGGCAAGCTTCTTAGAAGTATAGTTGAGCTTGCATATCTCGCAAAAATACGTGCCTTTCTCCTTGTTATAGCCAACCATGATGAATAATAAGTATTTGAGTTATATAAAAATTATTCTAGATTTACCTCTTTAGCCCAAAGAGTGGATCAGAAGTAAGGCATTTGGCGCTGATTTTGTACTTGAAGCTTTCAGGACTTTTTAGTTTTCTTGCGAAGTCTATGTATCTTTGCACATATGACTTAGGGACCTCAACTTCAAGTTCTTCGATTTCATCGCCTACCTCACCGTAGGTAAAGCAATCCAAGCCTGTTTCATTCTTTATCTTCTGGGCAAGCATCTTTGCTGCTCCTTCCATTGCCGCAGTCCTGTTTGGCTCATTCGTATATGGCCTTTCCATAAAGAAGATCATTCCTTTATCGCTCTTTAGCAGATGTACCTGCATGAAACCAAGTGGTTTTGTATCATCAGCCTTATAGAATATAATCATGAGCTGGTTTGCGTCACCTACCATGCTCATTAGGCTTTGGTTATATGTTACACTGCCATTGCTGTTCTGGCAGTTTCCTGCACCGCTGCTGCCGTATCTACCAAAAGTCAATATCTTGCTAAAATCGAAGGTAATATGTGCTGTTACCGTTGCTTCTCCAGCCATCTTAATGTGGTTTAGCAAAATATATACTATAGATATGGCGTTACCTATGGCATTGGCAGCAATGCTGAGTTCTTGCTCTCCATAACCAATCTGCTTCTGCTGCTTATTAATCTTGGATATGTGGTTCTTAAGCATATTTAATGGTTCAAGACCCTTATTACCTACCCATTCAGCAACATCCTTTGCAATTTTTTCCATTATAATATCCTGTTCTTCTTTTGGCTTTCCATTGATTTCCTGTAGCTCCTTCACTATGTTATTTATGTAATCGAGTGACTCTCTCGCTTTTAGCAGTTTTATCAGTGCTATTCCTTTTGCCTTCACTCTCTCATCATCAGGATTGAATGCTTGGCTGGCAGGGCTGGTCAAGCGATCAAGATCTTTTGACATAAGAAGTTCGGCAAGCTCTGGTGACTTGGCAGATCTGGCTATTTTGGGCAGTTTAGAGTTAGCATCTTCTTCTATTTTATCAAGAATCCCTAGTAATTTATCGTTGTGGTTTAAGAAATTATCAATATCATTCTTTACACTGTCATATGGAATAGAGCGCTTACTTGTATAGGTTACTGCTAGTTTATCGAGATTCATAAGCTTATCTCGCAGAGCGTATGCATCGCTTAGCTGCTCCTTTGCCAGTTCGTGGCCATAGAATTTGAAGTTCTTAAAGCCATCTATTCCCCCTTCACAGTAGTGTCTGAGTGCATTAATTAGAACAATTTCTGCAGGTCTACAACCTTTATGATATTTAGTATATAAACCAAAAAGGTCTACAATAAAAACGTTATCATACATAGCCTTCTTTGCATCCTCGCTCTTTAGTTTAACATTAAATGTATTCTCTACTTTCAGTTTGAGCTGCTTATAGAGCTCCGCTTCTTTATCTTTAGAATTTGATATCTGCTGAAATTCGCTCTCATTTAGTATACCAGTACGCTTTAGTTCATAAACAGTAGGAAAAACTATGAGAGCACCCATCACATTTGTAGAGTTATTAATGAAGAGATTAAGTGTTCCGCCATCCGCATGAGCGCGTGCATATGCAAGCCCTCGCAGAGGCAAAGCCTTCCTAACATTGCCCTCTGCTTTGGAAAGTTCTTTTGCAAGCCTCTCAGCAGACTCCTTAGAGATATTGAGCATGTCCAAAAGCGCTAGATACAGCGGGCCCATACTATTTAGTTCTTTCCTATAACCAATCGCCTTCCTATCCAAAAATATTCGCTCCATCACTCTTTTTTTATAATCGTAGTCTAACTCCTGTAGCATTACAGAGAACTGCAATGTTGTTAACTCCGCATCGTCGGGTTTTATTTCTCCAAGCCTGAGGAGAATGTAAGTTAAAAGTTCTGATTTATTAATAAAGGCAAGTTCGTATATCAATGTCTCAGTTCCTAGCATATTAGGCTTCTCAATCAGCTTATCAATTATCTGCTTGATTGTTTCATCGCTTCTAAATTCAGCAATGTACCAAGCCACAAGTTCGTCTTTCAGCACTTCAGGGTGGTTATCAATCATATACTTGATTGCTTCATCGCCTCCATATTTAGCAATGTTTCTAGGCACATTTTCAATGTCTCTAGCCACATCTACTTTTAGCACTTCAGGGTGGTTATCAATCATATACTTTTTTGTTTCATCGCCTGCATGTTTAGCAATGGCCAAAGCCACATCTCCATATTCTAGCACCCAAGGTTGTTCTTTAAGCAACCCGCTTACTAGTTCGTTGTCTCCTATCTCTACAACTTTTTCGAGCGCTTTTTCTAAAGGCATTCCATGAATTTTAGGTATAATATCATCTGCACCGTGCTTTCTTAGAAACCCCTCTAGCTGCTGTAATTTTAATTCCTCTAAAGCTTCTTCTTTGCGCACCAATAATTCAGCCATTTTATTCACTTATTACATTGCAGAATAACCATTGCTAATAAAAGTAAATAAACCCCTCTAAATACATTTCTTTAGTTTTGTTCATAAAAACTTAGTTTAATATAGTGTTGAAGAGGCTGTTGAAAATTTGATTTATATAACGTCGGGCCTCTAAAAGTTTGTTGGTTTGAAGAGTTTTTCGTTAGATTTAAGTTATGATTTTTCTGTTTAAAACCGATAAATTTTTAATTGAAACTTATGTTTGTCGATACTTTAAACTAACCGAATCCTTCTTCGGTATTAGAAATATCAGAAAATATGTTTTTATAAAATATACTTCAGCAGATATCCAAGTATGCAGCTGTTTGCATGCACAGTGACTCTTTGTAATCCTTTTACCCTAACGTTCAGAAGGTTTAGTTTCATCTTCAAAATAGAGAAGAATCTCTACTATTGCGCTTCTCTTTCTATAATCCTTGTCTTTTGGCTTTTCTGAATGGTAGTGGCCTCTTCCATTAACTGCGATTACTGGTATTATTCCATGCTCCATCAGCACAAGGCGAATATCTGTAGAGTCGTATGCTGAATCAGCAAGGTACTTCGACTCAAAACCGAATGTAAACATCTTCTTTGCCCCTTCGTAAAGTTTTAAAAACAATCTACTATCGTGTTTATTTCCAGGTTCTATCGCAGCCACGAGAGGTATCTCTCTTTCTGCATCTGTATTTAGGTGCAGTTTGTAGCCAAAGAAATATTCTTTCTTTTCCTTACCCCTCTGTCTCTTCTTTGGTATAATCCTAACGCCCCATCGTGCATAAATGTCCTTGCGCGAATATGCAGGTACATCTGTACTATCTTGTGCAATCAGCCTTAACTGCCTTCCCTTCATCACGTTTTGCACCAACCAATAATAAAGTTCCTCAAAGATTCTCGGATCAGACCTCCTTCTTACTTTTGAGAAAGTGGAGGGATTTGGTTTCCTTTTGTAATCGAGCACTTTGCTTATTGGGTTTACTGCCTAAATTCTGCAAGTTCTTCGTCTGACAGTTTCTTCTGCGCCTTTATTACAAGAGCAACGATGTGTTTTGCAAACTTTTTCGTATGCCCATATCTCTGCACAGTAACACGTGCAGCCGCGTATACCTCTAGTATTTTATTTTTACTGGTCGCCATATTCATGTTATTACCTTTTCCCTACTATATGCAGGGGTTTTTATCGTCGAAAGAGAGAAAGTAACCCCTGCTGTAGGGATTAGATTTACATTCGAAATTAAACTAAAATGGCTTAAAGTTTATTGAATGTTGCGATTAAAAAGGTATAAATATCTTTATCCCTAAATATCTTAAATATGGAAACAAAAGTCTATATTGATGATGCGATAGCTGCAAAGTGGAGAGAGCTAGCAATGAAGCGCTTCGGCTACGGCAGGGGCTCGATAAGCAAGGCTGCAGAGGAGGCGCTTGCAATGTGGATAGAGAACGAGGAGAAAATAGCTAATGCGCTTGAAAAGCTTAAAGCACTTGCTGAGAAGGAGAAGGGCGTACTTGCACTGCTTCTGTTTGGCAGCTATGCAAGGAAGGAGCCTTATCACGATCTCGACATTGCTGTAATCGCTTCTGAAAAGGCTGATAGGCTTAAAATCCTTTCATTGCTTGAGGGCGCTGTGCCTGAATACCCAAAATTCGACTTCTCTTTGTTCAACGACATGCCAGCAAGCATGAAAAGCAGGGTTCTCAGCGAATGCATTGTGCTTTATTCTAGAAAGGACTTTGATCTTAAGGAATTGAGCTACAAGCTTATGAAAAATCTCCAATAACAAAGGCGGCTGTTGAACGGTATTTGCAGCTTATAAGCGATCTTGAGCTTGAGGTGCTTGCGCTTGCATACAAAGGCTTGGATCTTGGCTTGGCCGGTAGCGAAGAATCTCTTGCCAGCAAGTTTGAAAAGCTTATGAGCAGGGAAGCGATAGAAGGCTTCAAGGAAAGGAGGGCTCTGAGGAATATGCTTGTTCATGCATACTTTGATATGCACTACGACAAAGAGGCCTTTGAGCAGGCTAGCAAGCTGGAAGATGTTGAAAAGTTCATAAAGGAGATAACAGATATAATAAATAAGCAAGCATAGTAGAGGCAAGCGTACGGGCAAGGGATTAGACGTACTTGCAGCCATTCTGCATGGGCAAGAAGATAATACCAAATTTTGTTTCTCATAGGGGGAAAGATTTATATATTTTTGTCCCCCTATAAAATACAAATTCTATGGATCTTCGGCAGTACCTTGTAGATAAAAAGACATACATTAAGCAGATAGACGTAAAAATACGTAGAATAGAACTAAAGCCAAATAAAAACATAATCACATCAATTATTGGCCCTAGGCGTATTGGCAAGACATACCTAATCTATTCATTTATAAAAGCCAACAGACTTGAAGACAAAGATTATTTATTCATTAATTTTGAAGATGCTGGCATCGCAAGCATCAGTAGAGATGAGTTGCTTAATGCTGTTTTCTTGCATGCCGAAATATACGGCTCGCCTCCAAAATATCTCTTTTTAGACGAAGTGCAGGCATTTCCCGGTTGGGCAAATATTGTTTATACACTTTACGAGCGCAAGCAGTATAGCATAGTTATTACTGGATCATCGTCAAAAGTGTTAAGCAAAGAGATAGCAACGCAGCTTAGAGGCAGAAGCTTTCCAATTTTGGTTTTGCCTCTTTCATTTGCAGAAGCGCTTGAGTTTAATGGCATTAAGCCAATAGGACCCCTTGACAGTATTACGATAAGTAAGATAAAGAAGTTGCTCAGCGAATACCTTTCAAAAGGCGGCTATCCAGATATTATTTTCAATAATGTAGAATATGATAAATTTTTCAAAGAATATTTAGACGTTTTAATATTCAGAGATATTGTCGAAAGAGGAAATGTAAGAAATATCTCTGCAATTAGGTTTCTCATGAATGCGATAGCTAGCTCTTATGCAAAAGAGTTTTCAATACACAAAAATTACTCTATGTTAAAAAGCATGGGCGTGAAGGTAAGCAAAAAAACTCTTTATGCGTATACTACATATTTTGAAGATGCATTTTTCTGCTTCATGCTTAATAAGTTTGATTATTCACTCAAAAAGAGCTACCTTGCAAATAAAAAGGTGTATCTAAACGATACTGGCTTAGCTGCATATTTTGCCACCTTGAAGGAAGAAAAAGGCAGGCTAATGGAAAATGCGGTATTGCTCGAGCTGCTAAGACGTGGCGAAGAAGGTGGGTTTGAGGTATACTATTGGAAAAACATACAAGGCAGAGAGGTTGATTTCGTTATTAAAAAAGAGGGCAGAGTTGATGAGCTTATACAGGTTACGAATATAGAGAATACTATGCAACTAGATGAAAGAGAAAAGCTTGGGCTTCTAGCTGCAAGCAAAAGCCTTAACTGCAATAAAGCAACGATCATAACTTGGGATTGCGAGGATGAAGTGGCAATAGGCAAGATAAAGGCAAGATGCATTCCATTATGGAAATGGCTTCTAGGCATGCAATAAATAACAAATTAAACAAAACCGGCAATTAGTTTAATTAATAAAAAGAATAATTAAACTTATTTTAATTAAAAGCTGCTAAATCAAGCAGTGTTGTCTAACTAAATGGCAAATTAATACAAAATTTGAAATGGGGCATTTGTGTGCTTTTAGAGATGTGTGGTTATATATATTATATACTCCTCGATAACTTTTCAACAAAAGGCCCTAAAATCTACTCTTTTAGCAGAAGAGTAGAGAAATGTGATACGAGTATTGTGGATTTTAATACATAAATTGCGTATATTTTATGGATTTAAGGAAACAAAATGTATAAATATCTTGCCTTCGCATTATCATCATGGAATCGCAAGTATTCTCAAAGATTGTAGAAGAGAGCAGCAAAAGGATAAGTGAAGCTAGCATATATACAAAACACAGGTATCTCTATAGCAAGATAAAGGAAGAGATAGGCAAAAGGTATGTAATAGGCATTTACGGCCTTAGGGGCATAGGCAAGACTGTGCTTATGCTGCAGCTTGCGAGCGAGCTTAAAAACGCATTGTATGTATCTGCAGATGCCGCGCCTCTTGCAAACTACAGCATTTATGAGATTGGAGAAGAAGCATTTAATAAGGGTTTTGAGTACTTGTTTATTGACGAGGTGCATACAAAGCCATCATGGACCTATGATTTGAAGACATTGTATGACGAGGGTTATACAAATATAGTGTTCTCGGGCTCTTCTGCTGCAGGCGTTATGAAGGGCGCTGATCTGAGCAGAAGGGTTATTATGCATGAACTTTTACCACCATCGCTTAGAGAATTCTTAAATATAAGGTACGACGCAGATATAGAGAAGTTAGAACTGCCTAGCTTGTATGATAATGAGAAAAGGCGTGAAAATGCTATAAAGTATTCAAGATGGGGCTCATATTGGCATGAGTTCTATACTTATGGCGGCGTATTATACGATGCAAAAATAGGCTTTCCAAACCAGCTTATTAGCACGCTTGAAAGAATATTAAGAGTAGATCTTGCTTCTTTAAGGGCCGTAGATGCTAGCATTATAAACGATATATACAAGCTTCTTTACAAAATAGCCGAAGCCGGACCGTATGAGATAAGCTATACAAGCCTTGCAAACCATATTGGCTTAAGTGTTAAAACAACTATAAACATTGTTAAAGATCTTGAAAAGGTGGGCTTGCTCAAGCTTGTCTACCCGCTAGCCGGCGGCATTAGAAAGGAGCCAAAGGTTTATTTCAGGATTCCTTTCAGATCTGCTATTAATGAAAGCAGGGGTATGCAGACACAGATTGGCATAGCCAGAGAAGAGTTTTTTGTTAACAGTGTAAATGTAAGCTCTTACATAAAGACAGAGCGCGGCGAGAAAACAGCTGATTTTGTTGTAGAAGGTAAGAAGATAGAGGTTGGTGGCGCTTGGAAGAGAAATTACAAAGGAGCCGATTTCTTAGCAGTCGATGGAACTGATTTCATGGAAAACAAGATACCTCTCTTCTTGTTTGGCCTTCTTTATTAGCGTTTTTTGCAATCCTATTTAATTTTAGGCATTTCGTGGATTGTAATACATAAATTGCTTGCATTTTGTGGATTTATGGAAACAAAATATGGATGCCACAAGGGCAATAATCTATCACTCCTACATAACAAGATAGTTATGTACAGATGATGATATAGAGGGTTCTCCATTTACAAGATGAGCTGTTTGCTATATTGTGTATTTATATTTATAGAAAAGTATAAATATCTAAACATAAAATAGTTAAAATATGAAATTAAGTGAGGTCTTGCATTACTTAGAGAAATCTGGCAAGAATGTATTCAGCATATACGATGCTGCAAAGATTATGGGCAAGCCAACAGCGTATGCCTCTCTGCTTCTTTCTAAAAGCAAAGATGTTGAAAGGATAGAAAAAGGAAGATATTTTATTAAAGGAACCGACATTTATGAAATTGCTTCAAACATACTCTTTCCTTCTTATGTTAGTCTATATGCGGCTATGCAGTATTATGAGCTTATAGACCAGAACATAATAAGGTATTCTGTAATAGCACTTAAAAGGCACAGACCAATAATATTTGCCAATGGCGTATCGATAGAGTTCATTACTGTAAAGAATAGCATGATGTTTGGCTACGTTAATAAGAACAACGCCCATATAGCCTCGCCTGAAAAGCTCTTCATCGACTGCCTGTATTTAGGCAAAGTGCCATTTTCAGAGCTCAAAAATGCTTTAGAAGCTGCAAATGCTGACGGGCTTATAGACAGCAAGCTTATTGTAGATTATGCAATAAGAATAGGAAGCAGCACGCTTATAAACAAGCTTGGCTTTCTGCTGGAATCTGCTGGAATAGACTTCGATGAGGAAGAGATGTTAAAGCTAAGATACCATAGTAGTGTAAAAGTGCACGGCTTTGGCTCAAAAGGTAAGAATAAAAAGTGGCTGGTAGAGTATGATTGATGAGAATACCTTAGAATCATTTGCAAACCTATTCAAAGATAATAGGCAGCTTGAGAAGGATTACCTTCTCAACCTCATGCTCAAGGTCATATCGCTTAACAAAATATCGCAAAGCCTTGAGCTTAAAGGGGGCACCGCACTCTATCTTTTCTATGGACTTGATAGATTCTCAGAAGATCTGGATTTCAGCTATATTGGTAAAAAGAAGGAATTTGCTGATTTAGACTCGCTGCTACAGCCTGTAATGCATGACTTTGGCTTAAGCTACAGGATAAGCAAAAGCAAGGGAAATGTGGTTATAAGAGATGAAAAAGGCATAGCGGGCATAAGGTCTGAATTCTTTGTCGAAGGCCCGCTGTTTGGCAAAACTGGCAGAAGGCATAAGATAAAGCTTGACATAAGCACGCGCAATGACCTACTTATGGAGCCAGAGCAGGCAACGCTTGTCTCAAAATATAGCGATATAGGAGCGATAATATTGTATAAGATGCCTGTGCAAGAAATGCTTGCAGAAAAGCTTTGTGCTATAGCTGAAAGGAGCAAGGCACGCGACCTATATGATGTGTATTTTCTACTAAAATATAAGGGCTTAAAATATGAAGAATCGATTGTTGCCAAAAAGTTTGAAAAAAGGGGCGAGGCTTTTACAACTGAGCACTTGCTCAGCGCTATTGATAAGGTAAGCGTGAATTTATGGAAGGAAGAACTCCAGTACATAGTGCCAAGGCTTCCAGACTTGAGTGAGGTTAAAGAATTTATAGAAAGAGCAATAAGCGGTTCTGGCAAATTCTGATAAGAATAAAACATCAAGAGAATAGACTTTGTTATGCTTTAGATTTTGAATGAAACAAAATGATTACTAGTAATGAGTTGGAAAGTGAAATTGAATTTGGAAAGTGGAAATGCTAATTTCAATCATTGGTTAGATTGTATATTTTGTCGTCTCCTATGCCGCAGTATACTACATTATCCTCTGGCTCTAGAGGTTTACCGGTAACAGGATCCGTATTGCAGTCAGCTTGCACCTCCTTTGCAGAAAACTGATGATATGCAAACCTTTTATTTTCAACAGCGAGGAAGTAACCCCTGAGCTCTGCATATTGGCTATGCGTTACTGGCTTATTCTTAACCACTCTGTATAGAAGCCCAGCATAGTTGTATCTTAGCATATTCCTTGTTATCCTCTCTACAAAAGCATCAAAATCAAGTATTCTGTTATACGTGCGAACCTCTGAAAAACTAAGCACACCAGATTGCTCGTTTATAATCCAAACCTCTTGCAGCGATTTCGAATTGTCCTTGTTGCTATATGAAAAGGTCATATGTGCGTGCCCGCTGCCTTCGAGATATGTAAGAAGCGCTGCAAAGAACTGTCTTATCTGCGCTATTGTATCAATCGAGCTGCTGACGGTATCGATGCCTTCGATGCCTTCGCCACCGTTTGCTCCAACATTGCCCTTTTTATCTTGCATTTTATGTGCCTCTTATGCAATGCTATTTTAATTCTGAGGCAAAAATTAAATAATTAATGGACAATCATGCTTTTGTATAATTGACTATACAAAAAAGGCTTTTTTTGTATAATAGACTATACAAAATAAAGATTTAAGTATTTTATCCACCTAAAATAATTATATGGTAAGCCTTGATAAAGTACTGGCATTAAACAAATGGTGGACAAAGGGTGGTGAGTTCGCTAATGAAGACTATGATCTCTTGAGCTATAGGAATTCTGTAATTAAATTGCAGAGAAAAGAACTGCTGCCATTACTTAAGCCTGGATCTATTGTAATAGTTAAAGGGCCACGAAGGGTAGGTAAGACAGTAGCAATAAAGCTTACAATTGAGAAGCTTCTCTCAGAAATAAAGATAAGTCCAGATGATATATTTTACTTCTCTTTCGACGAAACAATTAGCCAAAAGGAGTTTGAAAACCTGCTACGTGATTTCTTAAGCAGGGTTCATTCTGGTTCTACATATATATTCCTTGACGAGATACAAGCGGTCCGCGGTTGGCAGAATGTGCTTCTCGCACTTGCAAATTCTGGTGCATTAGCAAATACTGCTGTATTGGTGACTGGATCTATAGCACACTTTCTAGGCACAGAAACACTGCCTGGGCGAGGAACAGAGGGCAACATATATTACTTAAGAACAAGCAGCTTTAGGGATTTTGCAATCTCTGTATTGAACAACTTTCGCAATAATACAAGCGCATTAAGCTATCTATTAGGCTACAATTTCAGCCCTTCAGAGCTAAACAATACGCTTGAAATCCTGTCAAACACTTTTGTAAGTCTAGAAGAAGATTTGGGAGAAGCCTATAAGAGCTACCTGGCTATTCAAAAATATTTTATACCACTAAGCAAAATGTTCGATCTTTATCTCCTTTCTGGTGGCTATCCTAAAAGCATATCTTATATACTAGACAGATCAGAACCTAAGCAGCCATCCACATTTTATGAGGAGATATATAACTACATAAAAAATGATGCTGCAACAATAACAAGCCCGGTCTCTGGCGATCCTGCCAAGGCGAGTAAAACAATATCTGCAGTTTTGGATCTTGTAGGCAGCAAAATATCTTACTCTAAGCTCGCACAGAGGTTGGCGATGAATAAAGCTACGACTATAAACTATTTGCATAGATTAGAGAACTCATTCGTATTTATTGAATTAAACGGGGTTAAAAGCTTTAAGAATAAATTGATAGAAATAAGTGCTAAGAAGTTCTACTTTTCAGACATATTCATGCATTATTCTGCAGGTGCAGCGCAAACGGGTAAGCCCGGATCAGAATATACAAAAGAGCTAGTAAATTCATCAAATGTG
>Ga0081529_119109_pt1 | contig 12211 bp, 15 predicted proteins | sample EchGeymetagenome_FD_71012 | JGI IMG/M metagenome (GOLD analysis project Ga0081529, IMG submission 71012) | Ferrous microbial mat and aquatic microbial communities from Echinus Geyser, Yellowstone National Park, USA - transect B T=78-80 C v2... ...
ATAAAAAAAGACCTTTATGATTTTATTATAAATAATAAAGACTTTTTTATGAAACGTCAGGTTTTGTATAAGGAAATTTTTACATAAAAAAGAAACCTTTTTATAGTACCCTTAACAATAATTTTAATATAATAGGTATATGACCCCATACCTATGGGTCCATACCATGTCATAAAAAATCATGATGGCTCTAAATGAAACAGATCAAATAATTGAAATACCTGAAGAAAAAACATATTTAAAGGCAGAAGTAAAGGAAATATGGACGCCACACTTAATAATAGCCAAAAATGTGAGTGATACGGATATCTTTCATATAGGTTATATAAAAATAATTGAAAGCGGGGAAAGGAAATATATAGAAAGATACCCATGGAGACATCATATAGATTGTGATCTTCTTTTTGATGATTTGGGACATAGTCATTTTTTTGAAGAATTGAAAGCATTTATAGATATGCCTTATTTAGATAAAGAGGAATTATCTGAAAGAGAACCATTGGTTTTAATATCTTTAAATGATCTAAAAGATAAAAAACCTGGCGATATTATAGTACAAAAAAGATTCGGAGAAAATTTAATATTTTCATATTATTCCCATTGTATTCTTTATCCCAGAGGTTTATTTGGCGATTTTTGTTATTTTTATGTAAAGCCACTATATCAAACAATTGATCTCAAAGAATTCCCATATTTTAAAATATATGTAACCTTAAGATGTGCAGAACTTTCATTTAAAACAATAAAGAATATGCTTTATGAAATAGGGAATAAAATAAGTCCTGAATTTTTTACAAAAATAAATGATCTTTTAAATAAAGATAGTGATGCCTATATAATAAAATACTTTTTAGCACACTTTAAAGAGGATCATTATCTTAAAAAAGAATTTTTTGAAACCAAATATATTAAAGAATTATATAAGGTATTAGAATCGGAGCCAATAAGATTTAATTATAAAGAAAACCCCTTAATAAAACCACCTAAAGACCCTTATAGAGATATTCAAAAATTAAAGAAAAAAATAGAAAATGATTTTAAAGATAGTTTAATATATAAGGCAATAAGATCATATAACTTTAATCTAAAATAAAATGGACGTCAAATTAATTTTATATGATAATTTATTTATTTTAGGAAGAGAGCCAAAAAATGCCTTTTTAGATGATGATATCTTAATATATATTAAAGATAAAGAAAAAGCAAAAATTTTAAAGGAAAGCGGGTATATAGATATTAGCGATATTGTTGATGATATTTATAAAATTGCAAAAATGGGAAAGCTTTATAATAAGGCATCAAATATTTATCTAAAATTAGATGAAAAAAATAAAGAAAAATTTAAGGAAATGGGTAATGATTTAATAGTTAATTCAATTATCCCGATGATTGCTATAACTTACTTAATATTATACCAAATAAAAAGAATTCTTAAAAGTAAAGCATTGGGTCATATTGCCAATGAATTAGAAAAAAATGAGTTAAATATTGCATGGGATTTCTTTATATATTTATTAAAAGGAATGCCCGCAGGTTCGGAATTAATTGATAAAATAAATAAAGATGAATTCAATAAGCTATATTTGGCTATGTCCTTTATACAATGAATGAATTGATTAATGGTTTAGTATATATAAAGGAAATTAATGATAAAAATGGAAATATAAAACATTTATTAATTCATAAAATGGGTTTAAAATTAGGTACCATAGAGGAATTAATAACATTGGCAAATAGAAAAATACCAAATGAAATTAAAAATGAGGACCAGGTTTTCTATAAAATAATTTTAGCCCACATAATGGAAAGAATTTTCTTTAATAAATCAGTCTATATTGATATTGATATAGCCTATAAATTAGAAAAAGATGAAAATGTAAAAGAATCGGTAATAAGGAAATTCTATGAATTAATAGGTGGGGAACCTGGTAAATTTGTATATTTAGGAAATTTAGTAAAAGATTGGAATAAAAAAGATATTATTAACCTTTATTCACAATGGAAAAACAAAACCGGTGTGTTTTTATTATATTTTAATGCAAAAAAAGAATAAATTTTATTATTTTCTCACTTAATAAATGTTATCACCTTTTGGTAACATCTATATACCCCATGGTCCTATAACCCCATCCCCTTTCACCTTTTTATTATCATTTAGTGGTATTGTTTTCCTTTTTTTATCTTATTATTTATTTGTATTTATTTTTTATAAAGCTTAATCTTTTGTTTCAACAATCTGGGCTTTTTCTAATACAATTGGCAATAATTCTTTATTTATTGTTATCCAATGTTTCTTTAATAATGCTAAAAGATCCAATCCTATTTCCATTAATCTTTCTATTAAACTATATGCGGTTATATCGGATGCATTTATTTTAAGTCTTCTACGGAGATATGTGATATAACCCCTATCGGATATGGTATTTATTATTATCTTATAGTTCATTAAATAATTACAAACCTCACTTAAAAGATCATCAAATTTTAAAGGGAGTTCTATTTCAGAATATGTAACTTTATTTTGTGACCCATCTTTATATGGTAATTTTATTTTAACCTTATTATCCTTACCATCGGATAACACATAATCTTTAAATTTTTGAATTGCTAGACTAGGATATAAAGTATTTAAATATTGGAAATATGCGAGGGCACGATATGCTAAAAATTTAATTTCTAATTTAGATGGTTTATCTTTATTTTTTATTAGATTATATTTTTCAATAAGGAAATTTTTTAAAAGACTTGGCAAATTTTTTTCTAATATTTCTTTATTTAATTTAGTTTTCATTTATATATTAATTTCTTTTGAAATTTAAAAACTATTTTGTTTTAAGACATGCAAAACAAAAAGAATATATGAGATCCCCTCCAGAACTATCTTTTTATTCCTCTATACAATAATTTATTTTAAAATTTATAAATTTACACTCTATGAAACCTAATATACTTATTGCAATATAGTATTATAATTTATAGCAATTTAATTTTTTAATAAATTAAGCAAATTAGTACTTTTTAGAAAAATAATATTTAGTTTGATTTAAATCCTGTTCAAACTTATAAATTTCTAAACTTATAAATTTATAAATTATTTATAAAGACCATAAAAAAGGTTTTAATATACATAATTATAACGGGTATAATATAACATCTTACAAAAAGGTATATGGTACCATATATATGGGTCTTTTATAACCTTAATAAAGTCTTTTTTTATAAAAATGTTATACCGAAAAATTTTTAAATAGAAAAAATAATAGTAATACTATGAGATCCCCTCCAGAACTATCTAAGATAGTTGTAACTTTTTTAGAAGAGAGAGAAGAATTAGCTAAAATAGAGGCAGTATTCACAGAGCTAAAAGGAATAACGGGGCTAAAAAAGACGGAATTATATGGAAAAGCATTAGAATGGATAGCAAATAATGAAATAGCAAAAAAGAAATTTATAGAGTATTTGTTAAATGAAAAGGCAAAAAATGAAATAATGGAAATTAAAGAATAAAATGGAAAAGTACATATTAAAATATATAGGAAATGGGACTTCGGATTTTGGACCATTTAAATTAGTACCAATTAATGAATGGGATAGAAATTATTATATAGATAAATTAGGCGTTATTAAAGATAAGGGATTTATAAAATTCGGAGAAGGAATTACCACATGGGGTTCTATTATTGGGAGAAATAAGGATAAAAAAGCATTAATAGGGGTTACTTTCTATTTAGATTATTATGATTATGGAAAAAGTGAGTATGCTGGGTTTATAATAGAAAATGAACCGGGTATTTATGAATTAGTAGATTGCAAAATAATCCCTGAATCATTAACTTTCATTGTAAGAAAAGAAATATTAACTATCTATAGAATACAAAAGACATTAAAAAATCTTAAAGAATGGCTATTTAATTATAGAGAATTTAAAAAGATAGTAGAATCTTTAGCTTTGGGATATATAATATATAAAAGTATACAATCATACCCAATAATAATAAATTCATTTGATTATAAGGAATTCTACTATTATTTATATAAAAATGATCTAAAGGGAATTTTAAACCAGGAAACCTATCTAAATATAACTGAAATAGATAAAGAAATCGATAAAATAAATGATGGTATAATAAAAGATGCAAATTATATTTTAGATTTAGCGGAGAGATTTATAGAGGCCCAAAAAATAGAAACAATAAAAGAATAAAATGGAATCAATAAAATTAACAGATTTTAAAGATATTTTTAGTGGGAAATATAAGAAAGATGGTAAAGAATACCCTTTAATATTTGGAATTAGAGAAAATCAAAAGGGTAATAGATTTATAACCATAGTATATATTGATAATGAAAATAACAAGATTAATGTATTATTAGATTGGGAAATTGATGAAATAAAAGATAAGGTAACATATAAGATATTAGAAAATAAAAAATTAAGTAAAAAGATAAAAGAGTATAAAACACTAATAAAAAACTTTAAAGAATTGTTTAAAATAATAAAGTCTTTAGGATTATTTAGTATAATAAAGTATACATTGGGATTTGATATAAGTTTAAATATTAATGAGATAGACTTAACATATTGGATTTATAATAAAATATATTTTGGCGAGATAAATAGAGAGGACTTTATTGATATAGTAAGTATAAGAAAAGAACATATAAAAGATCTTTCAGAGAACCATATAGAAGATATAGCTAAAATTTTTATAGAAAAAGGATTAAATAATAAGCCAAAACAAGATTTAGCAATTGAAATATAAAACCATGGACTATAAAATTATACAACACGGAGATGAGGTTTATCTAGAAGAAATAAAAGATAATAAAGAAGAAATAAAACAAAAAGAACCTGAAACAAAAGAATTAACATTAATAAAAGCTAAAAAAGATGAAGAAACCCAAGATGTCGAAGTATTTATTTCATATATAATAGAAAAGGATGGAAAGAGAATGCCCAATGATATACAAATAAAAGAATTAAGGAAAGATGGGTTAATAGTATATCAAACATTGGAAACAGCAAAAACCATTGGGAGAATTGTAAATAATCGGGTAGGGTTAATATTAAGCTATCTTAAGATAAATGAAAAATGTGAATATTATTATGAAGCATATAAGATAATAAAATCAATAATATATGGCAATTATATAATAAATGAATTATATAAAAATGGGTATATAATATATAAAGATCCTACAAATTTGGGAAATTATTATTATACAATTTATAAGGAATTAGTTTATGGAAAACTATCAAAAGACCAATATTTAGAAATAACGCATATTAATATCATTGATCCGTACACGGAGAAAGATTTAACATTATTTTCTAATATTGTGGACCGATTAAGGCAAAAAAGAGAAATAAAAGCAATAAAAAAATGAGTGAAGAAAATATATTAATAGTAAAAGGAATATTAGCGGAAAATACAATAATAGCGGGTACTCATGGTTATGAAAATGATACAATATGCTATATTTTAAAAGATGAAATTTTTAAAGCAATATTGAAGGGATCTTTATATATTAAAGATACATATTTTATATATAAAGCTCTATCAGTAAGTAAAATTTGGAATGAAATGGAAGTTAAAAAAGATAATATATTAGATAGCCTATGGAATGACCCTTATATTAGGAATGATCCGTATTTCAACAAATATATATTTTGGATTGAAAATGCAATGATAGCAAAACTATTATTACAACACATAGAGAATAAATTATATAAATACCACCAAATTAGAAAAACAATAATAGATTATGAGCCATTGGCATATGCTACATTATATATGTACATTAAAAAATATAAAGAAGGGTCTTTAATAAATTTCAATTCAAAAAATAAAGAAGAAAAAGAAAATATTGAAACAATATTAAGAATGTATAAAGTTATAAGAAAATATGATCTTAAAAAACCAATAAATATTGGCGATATTTATAGAGATCTATTAATGGCTATTTTAAATAAAGGATATGTAGATATAAAAGGTGAATTAGAAATGATAAATAAATATTCAATTGTTAATAAAAAATCGAAATTAAAGAAAAAGATAAAACAATTAAAAGAGGATATAGAAAGGATAAATAACCAAATAGACTATTTAAAAGCAGCCGACCCAACAGATTCTGAAATACAAAAATTGGAAAAGGAAAAGGAAGAAAAAGAAAAAGAATTAACAAAATTAAGAAAAATTTGGTATAACTTTAATAAAAATATACAAATTGAACAGGAAAAGGCAAAAGGAGAATCAAAAGAATTGGAAAACAAAAATGGACAGTGATTTATTGGGTTCTGAAATGCCCGGAGCTATATTAGATTATGTAAAAGAATCAAATCAAAAAGAAAAACCCGAAAATAAAGAAAATAAAGAAATAGATTTAAAAGAAATAAAAAAAGGAATATTTAAAACTTTTGAAAATGCTAAAAGAATATTAACAACCGAGAATGATGAAAATTTTGAGAGTAAACAAATACAAATATTACAATATGATGATAGCATAAACCAAAAGATATATGAAACAATTAGATTAAGTGACCCATCAAAATCAAAACCATTTTATACAAAATTAGCAACAAAAAAGATAATAGATTATATAGGGCCAATAATCGATGTTAAAACAAAAGAAAATTTTGAACCAAACCAGTTTATTGTTGAATTGGGAAATGGAATAAATGCAACAATAGATAAAAAATATTTAAGAAATATAGAATATAAAAAGAAAAAAATAGAGGAATTAGTTGAATATTTTGAAAATGCAAAAAATAAAAAGATGTTATTGATTAATCTTAAGCTAATAGAGTATTATATAGGGCAAAAATTAATAAGGGAACCTATTATAATAGATTATCATGAATGGGATCCGTGGAAAAAATACAAAAATTTAGTATTAGAAAAAAAAGAAAAATATAAATTAACATTCTATGAATATTTTATAAGTGGTATATTAGGATTAGATCCGTTTGATTTGGAAGGTAAAGAAAAAGAATTATTTGATGGCTTATATATTCCAAGAATATTAATATTATATCCCGTAAAAACACCAATATTGCCAAATGAGATGGTACCATATACACATATAATGCAATTTACACCTGCAGCAACCGGAAAAACCCAATTTGTATTTGCAATAAAGAATTATTTTAATGCTGATTATTATGATAAGATTCCATCAAGGTCAAAAGGAGTATATCACGCACAGCTTGATATTCCCGGCGCAGTATTTAAACATGATTATCTATTTATTGATGAATTTACAAAAAAAGACACACAAAAAATTCAAGAATTTATGGATAATTATAGTACGGGTTTATCATCGGGTGAGTGGGTTGTTGAAAAAGGAAGTGATAAAAATAAAGGATTTTATAAGCCGGTAGGATTTGGAATATTTGGAAACATTTTAGGATCCGATGAATTAATAACAATGCAAAAATTTGATTCTTATTATGGAGGAATTGATTATAAAAGATTTGAAAATACAAGAGAAGCAGCAAGATTTATTTTATATAAAGGTTTAAAAGACTCCGAATATAGGGCAAATATAAACACGTTAATAGATAGATTCGCAATTGTTAGCATTATATTAAGATCTATGAATATCTCATTATTAGGCGTGCTTAATTTAGCACCAAATCCCTTGGAATTATATGCATTGAAAGATTTAATTCAGGAAAGGATAAATGAAATTGCAAAAGACCCAAACAAATATTTAGATATTGAAAAAATAAAAAAGGAAAAATGGGAAGATGGAAGATTATATTCAAATGCTATTAAAATAGCAATAAAATTAATAGCGTTTGAAATAGATAAATATTTGGGAAAACCTGCTGAAGATTTAGCAATTGAAATGGTTAAAGGTTATTGGAATTGGAAACCCGAATAAAAAATGGAAGAAATACAATTATATGATCAATTATTTTTAATAAATCCAGGAAACAATGAAAACAATAAAGTGAAATTTATAGATAGAGAAATATCGAATTATAAAATATATTATAAAGGTAAATCATTGGGTACTATAAAAGAAATGCTATTTAAATTAGATGAAAAAATAAAATTAGATGAGATAAGAAAAAATAAAGACGTTTATATTATAATAATGACACATTTATTAGCCCAATATATTATTAGAAAAATTAAAAGAAAAGACGAAGAATATGCTAATTATCTAAAACAGAGACGTGAGCTTTTAATAGAAGCGATATATAATAAAATATTAAATGGACCTATGGAAAAATATAAATATTTGGGAAAAGTATGGACATATAATGAGATAAAGGGTGCTTTAATAGTATATTTAGGTGATAAAGTACATAATCTTTTTAAATAAAAGCCTTTTTGATCTTTATCAAAAGTTGTTTTTTATACTATTTTAAAATGGTATCACCGAAAAGTATATAAAATTTATCACAAAAAACCAGCCCCTAGTTTTACCCCCAATATATATTGGGGTAAACCAGCCCACAGGTTTAGCCCATAGGGTAAAACCAGCCTCTGGTTTTGGATAGGCTAAATATAGGGCTGGTATGTATTACCTAAAAGTAGAAACAACCATAAAAAAGAAAAATTTAAAAGAATGGAAAAGAAATAAAGTAATATCCGAGAAATAAGGTAAGATACCGAGATAGGTGAGAGGGTGATGATATATGATCCCTCTATCTTATTCTTATCTTCTTTCTCATTTCCTTTTATTTCTTTTATTTCTTTCTCTTTATTTTTTATTTTTCCAAATTTTCTCTCTCTATATTATTATATTTTATTCCGGGCTTTTTTCAATATTTTATTTTCTTTAAATTCTCTCTCTATTTATTTATTTATTAGTTGGGCGGTCTTTTCTATATATTCTTTTTCAATAATAAAACCTGGCAAACCTGGCATCTTTAAAACATGAAAACATCACATAAGAAACCATATATTCCGTGGGATCATTTTTTCCCCCACGGCCCCCACGCGTTGATCACTTTATAACTCCCACCTATTTCCTCGGATATTACATTATTCTTTCTATCATTTAAAAATTTTTCCATTTTATGTAAACAATCTATTTAACATTATAATATTTGCATATAATTTATTTTCAATTTTTTATTATTTAAATATACTTATTTAAATTATATTTTACATTTGTTTATTATTTCCCGCATAAAAAGGTTAACTTTTTAAATAAAAAAACCAATAATATATTATGGAAGGCCTTCCATATGTATATATTGATATTGTAGGGAACCCAAATGATTTTAAATTTGTATTAAAAGCTCCCAATGGCCAAATAGTTAATACATTGGAAAATAGTAAACAAATAGCCCAAAAAGTAAAAAATGAGGTTTATAGTCTTATATATATACATCATTTTACCTTATCTTCACGAGTTAGCGCTGTTGAAGATGAACATGTCTTAATTGATGCATTTTATAGATCTGTTTATCCTATATTATTAGAACAATATTTGGCTATGCTTTATGAATCAAACGGAATAAGAATTCAATACCCTAATATTAACCTTTATCTAATTACCTTATACAAATTCTATAAGATATTATCAAATCCAAAAAGTACTTTAAACTTTCAAGAATTTGCCGCATTAATAAGTCCATTAATTGGGAAAATAAATTGGAATATTAATGATAGGGATTTAATCTATTTGTTTGATATATTTGTTAATACCTATTATAAAGTGGTTGATATTAAAAGAAAAGCACGCATCGGAGTGAATCCTTTCATGAATATATTTAGATAAAGGCAATTTAGACTATTTTTTTCTTTTGGGAGCTTTTAATCTCACATATATTCTTTTAGTATATATTTGTTTAGTTTGCTTATAACTTATAACTTATTACTTAAGGATTTAGCCCAGGTTTTCTTATTAATAATTTTTATTTAGCTATTAATCCTCACATAAAAAAGTAAAATTTAATTATAAGAAAAATAATATTTTTACATGGAAGGGTACCCTTCATATATAGTAGATGTAGATGGAACCCCCCAAGATTTTAGATTTATTTTAAGGGCTTATACGGGTGAAATAGTAAATACATTGCAAAATAGTAAGGAAATAGCTGAATATGTGAGGGAAATGGTAAAAAAGTTAATCTATGATAACTATGGACTTTTATCAGTAAGCATCAATTATTTTGAAGATAAAAAAGGTTTAATCTATACATTCTACAGGTTTTCTTATCCGATATTATTAGAAAGATACTTAAGTGATTTATATGAATCCAGAGGTATTAGAATACAATATCCTGATATGAATACTTACCTAATTGTATTGTATAAATTGTACAAAATTGTAGAAAACCCAAATAGTCCTATAAATCCTCAGGAATTTGTAATAATAGTCAACCCATTAATAAATAAATTACATTGGGGCATAAGCACTGAGGAATTAGTCTATTTGTTTAAAGAATTTGTGCGAGCCTATTATAAAGCTTTAGATATGAAAGAAAAAGCCCGCATAGGTTATAATCCCAATGCTTTTGTAATGCCATATAATCCTTTTCCATATAATAATCAAAACCAAAACCAACTTTTTGGCTAATAATTTAAATATTTTTTATTAGCAAACCTGGGCCCTTTCCCTCCCTCGCCCCACCCCGCGCCTCACCTCACTCCCTCCCTTTCCCAATTTTTTATAAAAATTTTAACAAAAAAACCAGGATTTCGCAATAATAAATTTTATTCCTTAATAATTTTCCCATAATGCGTTTTTAATTTCCTTAATAATTTCATCTTTCGCAGCTGCGACTCTATAATAATTTATCATATGTTTAAATGATGAATATCCCATGTAAACCACTAATTTTTCTGGTTCAATACCTTTTGAAACCATGTGATTAATAAAAGCGTACCTTAAGGAATGTGGGTTTATTCTTAAATTATTTTTAATAAAGTTATAATAGCTCTGTTTTCTTATATTTTTTAATATTTCGCCATACTTTTTTAATTCATTATAATATTCTTCTAATATCGGAGGTATAATAACTAATCTTTCTAATTTTGACTTCCCGGCGGTTATATTGAATTCCTTTTCTTTTCTTTTAAGGAATATTTGTAACCCTTTTATTGCTTCGGATGATCTTAAACCATTTGTAACTTGTAACATTGCGATTGCATAATATAGAAATCTTTTAATATCTAAATTAGAACCCGTACCACTTTCTAATTTTTTATATTCAATTTCTAAATTGGTTTTAATCTTTCTTATTATATCATTAAAATCTATTTCTTTATACCAATGGCGTACCTCACTACCTTGTGCCTTAATTCTATTTGCAATTTTTTCAAAATATTTTGGAAATTCTCCGATATTTTCTTCCATAATAAATTATATATGTTAACCCTTATATAAAGTAAACGGTTTTATGTATTTTGTTAAAAAGGGTAACCATGGGTAACCTAATAATTTCATCAAATCTATTTGTTTTTATTTAATATTGTACACGCCAATATTTACATCGGTCCCAAAGTACACTTTTAGCGAACCTGGGGCATGGGTATATATAATATAAGCGATATAAGATAGCTTATAAATTTATAAATTTCTAAACTTAAAAATTTATAAGGCTAAATATTATATGATATATTATGAATATTATATATGATTGGTTAGTAGTTTTTAGTTTTTGGATTGTTGTAAATAGCGCACGTTTGTTTGTTATATCTATCGGTAAAATAATTTTACCATTAGGCATATTTTCACTTATCTTATGGCTAACAACTGGAAGAGAAAACATTTTTAAAGATAGAATTCTTAGAAAAATTATAAAATATATTTCTTATGCATATATAATTCTTACCTTTTTAGCATTATTTCCTAATTTCTTTACACTATCTATTATAAACATCCTAGATTCTTTATTACTTTGTTTTATAGGGTATATAGGTATTATTACAGACATAATAATTTTATATTATCTTTATATAATTTTTAGCAATATAATCAGCACAATAGAAGTTATAGATTATCTACATAAATGTTATTTTATATAGTGTAATATAGAACATGCAAGAAGAGAAATAAGATTATTTATACCAATATTTGAAGAAATTATTATCAAAACAATTTAGCGAGATTAATAATGTCTATTTATATTATCCGAATAAAAATTGGTTAAGGAAAACGTTAATATTTTTATAAGCAATAATAAAATTTATTTTCCAGAAAGTATATTCATTAATTCTTTAAATCCTTCTAATTCTTCTTTAGT
>Ga0081529_132093_pt1 | contig 12180 bp, 13 predicted proteins | sample EchGeymetagenome_FD_71012 | JGI IMG/M metagenome (GOLD analysis project Ga0081529, IMG submission 71012) | Ferrous microbial mat and aquatic microbial communities from Echinus Geyser, Yellowstone National Park, USA - transect B T=78-80 C v2... ...
TGTTGATAATAATGTGATTTTATTAATTCCTATATATAAAATTAAAAATCAGAATATTTCAGAAGATGAAATTGAATATCTTTCAAATTCTCTTTTAAATTTACTTAGAAATAATATCGTTGATATATTATCAATACCTATTATAAAATATAAATCAAAAGATATCGATCTAGATTTTTATCTTAATAATTTTTTAAAACCTTTTCTTGAGCATATATTTTCTTATAACAAAGAAAAATATCTGAATATTTCTTAGGATATATTCCAAAAATATCCCATAGAAGAGTAACACAAGTAATTGATATATATCATAAACATAATATAACTAATTTTGTTGTTGAATTTAGATATTCTAATCCGATAAACTATGGTCCTATTCTAGAGGGGCTGATAAGGACTGTATTGTTAATGGAAAAAGAAATTGGGAGAGAAGGAACAATCATTCATGGAATAAATGTAAATAGAGGATCAACTAAAGAATCAAAAGAAATAATAAGTGCAAAAGATATGCTTTCATTTTGTCAGGGTATAACTTCCTTTTCTTTTCCATTTAGACCTATTAATCCCAAAATAAATTTAAGTTATGAACAAACTTTTAGAATATTTGAACCTGAGGATTATGGTTATCATAGATATTCAAAAGATATTATTGAAAAGTTGGCTGATGATGAAAAAATAGAAAAAGTAAGTAATATTAAAGATATTGAAAAAGCTATTAATACTGAACGTATTTATATTGAATCATCAACAATAAGAGAAAAATTAGCTGAAAATAACGTTTTAAAATATCTTGAATCTAAGAAAGAGATAAAAAATTATTTAGGAAGATTAGAAAAATTTACAAATAATGTAAAAGAAGGGTCTTTAAAGTTATAAATCTTCTAAATTAATTTTTATTATATTATAATTATTAAAGAAGAAATATAATTTTGGGTAAATTTAAAGTCTGATAAACCAAGCAATTATATGGATGATGAAAAACAATTTAAACTTATTAAATACTATTATTGAAATATTTGAAATATATACAAATATGGATATTTTTATACTATTTAAGAATGAAAAAATTAAATAAAGTTAATATAATACTCTTACTATTTCATATTAAAAACTAAAAGTAAAATTCTTAAATCATTTATAAATTATAATATTATGCCTTCTAATAATAACTCTCTAAATCAATTTGATATTGATGACATATTAATATGTATTAGAAATGGAATTCTTCAAGCACGTACAGAAGAAGATTTAAGAATTAGAATATCAAACTGTATTGAAGAAAAAATATTAAAACCATTAAATATACCTTTTGAAGGTAAATATGAATATACTTTAGCTTCTGGTAAGAGAGTCGATGCATTATATGGACATGTTATTATTGAATATAAAGCCCCTGGTAAATTATCAACAGATTCTGATATTCAAAAAGTAAAGGAACAAGTTATTAAATATATAATCACCGAAGCTGGAGACAAAAGTAATTATGATAAATTCTTAGGAATAATTATTAGTGATAAAATTGCATTTGTTAGATATGATAAAAGAAATGATATATGGATATTAAGAGGACCCTATGAAATTAGAAGAGAATCTATTATAAAATTAATAGAAGCTCTAAGAGGTTTAAGAAGAAAAATTTTAAGTGCAGAAGAAATTGCCAAAGATTTTGGTATGAATTCTCAGATATCTAAAAGGATAATAAAATTACTTTATACAAAATTATTAAATACAAAAAATGAAAAAACAAAAATATTATTTGAAGATTGGATGAGATTATTTAAACAGGCCACAGGTTATAATCCAGATAAATTTAAAGAATTAAAAGAATTGGCAGAAGATTATGGATTTGAAAAGTCTAATATTAATTATGATATTCTAATTTTTGCAATACATACATATTATGCATTAATAATGAAATTACTTGCTGCTGAAATAGCTTATCTATATGGAAGTGGTAGATTTTATAAATCATATATTGTAGAACTTGATAATTATTATACTTCTAAAGGTATTGAAGGTCTAAAAAATATATTAAAAGAATTAGAAAGCGGTGGTATATTTAAAAAATTATTGGGTATTGAAAACTTTTTAGAAGGAGATTATTTTTCCTGGTATGTTGAAGAAATTGATCAAGAATTGGGAGATATTATTGCTGAAATTGCAAGAAGACTTTCAGATTATGAAATAGCAACTCCACAATTAGAACCTGAATTTGCCAGAGATTTATTAAAGAAATTATATCAAAATCTTGTTCCAAGAGATATTAGACATAATTTAGGTGAATATTATACACCTGATTGGCTGGCAGAATTAATAATTAATGATGTTGGATTAAGTTATGAAAATTTAGAAAATATGGGAAAAGAAGATCCATTAAAACCTTTGGAAATTAGAGTTTTAGATCCTTCATGTGGATCAGGTACTTTTCTTATACTCTATATTAGTAGATTAATAAGATATGCCAATGAACATTTCCTAACAGATACATTAGCTAAATATATACTTGAAAATGTTGTTGGTTATGATTTAAATCCTTTAGCAGTCTTAACTGCAAGAACAAATTATTTATTAGCTATTGCAGATTTAATTCAACATAGCAGATTGGGAAGCATAGAAATACCAATCTATTTAGCAGATTCTATAATGATTGAAACAAAAGCAGAAATTACTGAAAAATATTATATACTAAGAACTGCAGTTGGTGAATTTAAAATACCTGTTAATATTGCACAGAATACAGATCTTTTAAGAAAAATATTAGATGAAATGAAAATGTGTTTAGAAAATGGATGTACACCTAAAGAATTTGAATTTAGAATTTCACCATATAGTTTAAATCCTAGAGAGATGGATAGTTTGAAAAAGCTTTATAGTAAATTACAAGAGCTTAAATTGCAAGGTAAAGATGATGTATGGATAGCTATAATTAGAAATGCTTTTGCTCCAATATTAAATGGTAAATTTGATTATGTAATTGGTAACCCACCATGGGTAAGATGGGATAACCTACCTGAACAATATAGAGAATCAAGTAAAGAACTTTGGAAAAAATATGGATTATTAGGAATTGAAGGAAAAACTGGAGCCAATAAATTCAAAAAAGATTTATCTATGCTATTCTTAGCAAGATGTTTTGACTTATATTTAAAAGTGGGTGGAAAATTGGGATTTGTAATAACTTTTACTGTATTTAAAAGACAAGCTGGTGCTGGATTTAGAAATTTCTTAGTTAAAAACACAAAAATAATTGTAATTCACGATTTAGTAACATTAATGCCCTTTGAAGGTGCAACAAATAGAACAGGAATTATTGTTGTTGAAAAGGTTTGCGAATTAAATAATATAAATAGTGATAGCTGCACAATTATTAGAGAAATACAGAAAGAAAATATGAATGGCATTAAACATATTGTATGGAATGGAAAGAAAATAAATCCAAATACATCTTTAGAAGATGTTCTTAAAATGACAAAACGTTACGAAATAATAATGATGCCTTTAATACAAAATGACCCCTCATCACCATGGATGCAGGTTAAATCTAATATTATAAATTCAATTAGAAAAATAATAAATGGAAATCAATATTATAAAGCTTATGAAGGTGTTATTACAGCTCTTGACCAAATTTATTACGTTAAAGTACTTGGAAAAGCTCCTGATGGTATGTTAATTATAACAAATCCACCCGAAAGTGGACAGAAGAAAAATGTCAAACAGGTTGAATCTAAAATAGAACCAAATCTAATTTATCCATTAATTAGGGGTAGAGATTTAAAAAAATGGTACGTAGAATTTAAAGATAGATATATAATATTGCCACATGATAAAGAAGGAGATCCTATTCCACATCATATAATGAAAACAAAATACCCTTATACATATCAGTATTTTTATCAATTCTTTAATGATTTGATAAATAGAAGCGGAGGATTCCTCAAACAAAAATTAGCACCTTATAAAAATTATCCATTCAACAAAGCTGAGAAAATGACTGTACCATTTTATTATGTTATGAACAATGTTAAGGCATCCTTAACTCCTTATAAGGTCGTATGGAAGATGATTACTGGTGCTATTACTGGCAAAGCATTAAGTTTTTCTTGTGCTGTTGTTGAGCCCATTAATGAAAAACCTGTAATACCTGACGGAGGAACCATTATATTAGTGGCAACTGAAACACCTGATGAAGCATATTACATTGCTGGTATTTTAAACTCTGTTATAGCAAGGACAATAATATCTTCTTATTTAATGGAAGCTGGAATTTCTGTCCATGTTACAGACTATATTAAAATACCCAAATTCGACCCCAATAATAATTTACATAAGAAAATTGCCGAATTATCTAAAAAAGCTCACGAATTAGCAAAATGTATATATTCCAATAATAAACCTGATGATTGTAAAAATATTGATGCAAAAGAAGAACTTAAAAAAGTTGAAGAAGAGATTGATTTAGCAGTTGCTGAATTGTATGGAATTACTAAAGAAGAATTAGAAGGATTTAGAGAATTAATGAATATACTTTCTGGAAAATAAATTTTATTAATTATAAGAACATAAATATTTTTCATAACCAATTTTATTCAATTAATATAAATAAATAATATTACTCTCACTGAATTATTTTTGATAAAATTCTTCGAAATATAAATATTTCAATTATAACAATAATAACACTCTAATAATCCTCAAAATATATTTATATATGAAGCAATGATATATTATAAAATGGATAGTTTAAGCATGATAACATCAATAATTATTGTAATAAAAAACCTTCTAATATTCTTGTCACCTTTTATGTTGGGTTGGATCGGATATTCATATATATTTTCAAAACTTATTTATTCATTTGCTAAACGTTATTTTAATTTAAATATATCATTCTCTAGAACTTGGGCTATTACTTCTCTTTCAGGAATATCATCTTTTATAATTTTTATTTTTACAATAATTTATCTTTAACTTTATATATTCTTCATATCCTGTTGATGCAGACATAATAACCTTAGAAATATTTACAGTCATTTTAGTGATTTTAATTTCAGTTTTTATAGTAAGTTTAATTGCTTATAAATTTCTGTCTAATGCAAATTTAAGAGTAGCTATTTTTATGTCATTTGTGACTTTTTTTGCTTATATTATTTTTATTATTATTGCACTATTCCTTTATATTATTTTCCTTCCTCCTCAAAGAGCGTGTTGTGCCTAAACTATATGGAATAAACATCTACAGAGATAATCCATAACTTTTATTATGCCAATAATACTTTTTATATTATTTAATTAAGGATTACTCATTCAACCTTACTTAATCATATTAAAACTTATATCAAATTTAGGATTATTCTTTACAGTTAATGGATATGTATTTAAAAATTTTATTGAGACTTTTTGTATTTACTTAGATAAAAGTTTTTCTATTAATAAACCTTTTTCATTATCTAGTTTAATAAATTGCAATTTCTAACTTTTTTGATTTTTCTAAAAATATTTATTAAAAAATTTTATTAAAGAAAAAATCTAGAAAACTACTTCTTCGCCAGGAATTCTTGGGAATAATTGAACATCTCTTATATGTCTCTTTCCTGTTAAGAATCTTAATAATCTTTCAACACCAATTCCTCCTCCAGCACTTGGTTTTAACAATCCCATTTTAGCAACTTCTAAATAGTTTTTATATGATGAATAATCTCTACCTTCTTTTTCTAATTCTTTCATCTTTTCCATAATTCTTTCATATTTATATTCTCTTTCTCCTCCAGATAAGACTTCTCCATATCCTTCTGGTAAGATTAAATCATAGTTTAAGAAATGACCTGGATGTTCTTCATCTTCTTTATCATAGAATTCTCTCTTTATATCAATAATCCAGAATGGATCTTTTTCTTTTTCACTTAAAGCATCATCACTACCATATTTTTCTAAAACTTCTGAAGATCTATAAACTTTGAATGGTTTTGAAGGAACTCTTAATTCTCTACCTAGAAGATCTAATTCTTCTTTACATTCTTCTTTAACTTTTTTGATTACATGAATTACTAAATCTTCTACTAAATCCATTACATCTTTCATCTTTGCATATGCCATTTCAAAATCCATCTGTGTAAATTCGAAAGCATGCCTTCCTGTTTTACCTCTTTCACTTTTTTCTAATCTAACGTTTGGTGAGAATATAAATATTTTATCTGCTGCTATAAGGGAAAGCTGCTTATGTAAAATCATACTCTGTGTTATTACTAGTTTTTGCGAATAATAATCAAATGATGGTGTAAAAGTAACACTGGATCCTGGATCTGGTGCCAATGGATCTGTAAATTTTGATGTTACTATTGGTAGTAATTGTACAAAGCCTTTACTTACCATAAATGACTGCATTTCCTTTAGTACTACTGTCTGTATTCTTAGTATTGGCTTCATTTCTTTCAGATGAGATATCATTTCTTCTACCGCCATTCGTTATTATTTGTATTACCTGTTCTTAAATTTTTTATAAAATTTTTTGAAAAAGATTCAAAAAATTACTTAAATTTGATATAAAAATTGAATATTTTTCAAAATCTAATTTATATAATGATAGGATATAGTATGTATAAATTTCATAAAATTTAAAAGTATTTTGAATAAAATACTTAAACTTTTAAAAAATATTAATTTTTTATGAAGATAGATGAAAAGGATAAACAATTACTCTCACTTTTACAGAAGAATTGCAAACTTTCATTAAGAGAACTTTCTCAAATTACAGAAATGAGAGAAACAACAATTTTCGCTAGAATAAAGAGATTAGAAAATTCAGGAATAATAAAAGAATATAGAGCAATTTTAGATCCTAAAGCTATTGGTAAAAATGTTTTAGCTTTTGTTTTAATAAAATATGATCCCTCTGCAGGTATTAAACAAAAAGAAGTTGCGGAAAAAATTGCAAACTTACCAGAAATTCAAGAAGTTCATATAATAGCTGGAGATTGGGATATGATTGCAAAGGTTAGAGAAAAAGATGTTGAGGGTTTGGGAAAAGCAGTTTTGGATAAGATAAGAGAAATTAAAGGAGTAAAAGAAACTGTATCTTTGATAGTTTTTGAAAGTGTAAAAGAAACAACTTTTCTTAACTTATAGTAGAGATTTATATTTTTTATAAAAATATTTATATGTGTTTATTTCTACTTTAGAATAAGTTTTATAAGGATCAATCTGTTAATAAAAAGATTGATTAAAGAAGAAAATAAAAGTATTATAATTGATAATTCAGATGCAGGAAGATCTCCTATGTTGTTATGCAATAATATACTTATACACAAAAAGTTGTTCAGATAATAAACAATATAAGACAAATTTAAATATATAATATTTATGAATGATGAAAGATTATTAATAGGAGCATTAACTTTATATTTAGGGGAATTATCAAAAATTATGGGTGGTTTGAATCAACATTATTTGAAACTTAGGAGCTACTTAAATTCAAAAGAGATAAAAGATGAAGCTACAAAAGAATTGTTAGAAGAAGTTATAATATCTATAAAAACAGAAATTGACTCATTAAAAAAGACATATAAAGCATCAAAAAATATTTATAAAGAATTTATAAGAAATATAAGCAATACAAAACAAGATTTATCAAAAAACCCACACTAAAATGTTTCATACCAATATCTGCAATAGAAAAAAACCTGTTTTTAAAGATAATAAAATTTATCTAATTTGTTATAATCCACCATCTATATATATTGATATTGCAGATAATTTATTAAACAAATTTTTGTTAACTGGATTTGGGTTTTATAGGTTTATTGATGAATGGACTATCGAAGATAATGACCAAGAATGTAAAGTAAGGGCTATCCTACTATATTATGGATTACCTTTAATAAAACATAAAATACCAGGTACGAAAATCCCAAATTTAGAAGATCTAAAAAATTCATCTAATAAATATATATACTATATAGCTGGAATGTACTGGCTTTTAATGAACTTATCTAATGTTAAACCTCCCGAAATAAAAAAATTATTAAATTTAACTAAAAAAGTAAATAGAAGACCTATTAAAGTAAAAGAATTAGAAGGTCAAAATTTAATTATATATCCCAATATGTCCGACTTATTGGATTTTTATAATTTAATTCAAAGAGCCAGAACCATAAATATATGGGACTATTACAACTGGTTTATTAGGCAATTGTAATTTTTGTATGTTTAATAAACTTAAAATGTTCATAATATAACTTAAAAGATATTCAAATATATTGAAATATTATAAAATTACAAACATATTTGAAGTATATAAACTAATCGCACCTTAAATATTTTAAATTCATCATCAGAAAGTTATACCGATAATAACAGCATTAATGTAAATGATATGAAGATTTTGCTATTATCAATGGTAGATCTCTAAATTTATAAATTTATCTAATAATAAAAAAACGTGGATGACATCGTAGTAAATATTTTAAAAGATTTATTAATAATTTCAATAACATTATTAGTACAATTCATTTTGCCCTCATATGTAATTGCATTGGCACCTATTAAGGTATTACAAGTAGCATCATTCAATCAACAAAACATATTGGCTAATCTAACTACTACAGAGTTTGTAATTATCACAAATAGCACAATAACATTTAATGTTGTATTACATCATTATATAATTCCTATATTATTCGATCCACTAGTGTTTATCTTCGTAATATCGGATATATTGTGTTATTATCTAAAGGCCAAAAGGTATAAACGTAGTTTAAATTACTAATATTAACATAATATGACAATAACAAACGTTAGCTTTAATTATATAATAACAGGCACAGTAAGTAATATTGCATCGTTATCATATTATCCTTTAATATTCTTAGTATTATTAATTTTACCACTAATAGTTTTAATCATAACCCCAAGTATTAACATATCAAATAGGACTAGAATATTTATATTGATCTTTAATATTATCTATTTATTATTATTGCCAATCATTTTAATATCCATTATGGGAGATTTTGAGTTAAAATTTTATATTTATGAGGTAATCTTGAATAATAACCATCTAACTAGTTATTTTTCAATAATTAGCTCAGATTTAGCAGGAATATATGGTTTTGGTACATTTGTTATAATAATATTTATAATAATAAGTGGTATATTACTTTATTATTATAAGCTTAAAGAAGTGTACATTTGCCTAAAGGAAAAATACTAGTTTTTCTTTAATTTTCAATAACTTATAATACGTTCAGAGTATATTTCTTTCTTTTATAATCAATAAATATTATTAAAGCTCTTATAAATATAATAAAAAATAAAGATTTTAAATAATTTTTGTATTTAAAGAACATATTTTAGATTAACTTTGTAAGGATAGTATATATTTAATGAAAATTTCAAGAATTTTATATCATGCTCTAATATTTAAATTATTTAACATGATACCCAGAGAACTTGAATATAAGTCAATTAGATTATGAAATAATTATTTTTAGCTTTATAATCATAGACATTTTATTTTTAAAAATATTTAGTTATTATAATTAAATAACTATAGTATAAAATATGTTTATAAATTTTTCTCATATTATATAATAGCATGGACGACTATCAATCGGATGAAAGTTCTGAGAAAATACTAGAAGAAGAAATTAAGAAAAGGCAACTAGAATATCCTATAAAAGAACTAGAGGACTTATTAGACGAAGTATACAAAAATGTACAAGAAGTGATAAATAATCAACCGAATAGTTAAAACATTTCAAATAAAAAATTTACGTACAGAAATACACTTATATTGTCATAAACCTGGTAACGAATCTATGCAGTGTGAATATTATTTTAGAGCATACCTTTATGATAAAGATAAAAAAGATGATGTAATTGTGTGTCATTCAGACTCACAAAATTTACCTTATACAACTATATGCATTGATTATAGTAGTAGATCATCATTTGAGTTATTTTATCCTCTTCAAAGCATTTCTTTCATAGAAGGTATAGAAAAATTAATTCTAAATATATATAATATAGCATATCCGGGAGTACTTACGAATATGGGTAAGCAATATATACAGATAGAAGTACGTACTTTTATGTATTTAAACAAGCCAAAAAAAGAGAATCCCAAAATATATATAAACAGTGGTTTATTTAGCTATGACAATGATATATTTGATATTACAATGTTTTGGGACCTTTATTGACTTTTCAAGTTTAAATTTTTTAGCTTTTATAGATTTTTTATTTCGAAGGTGAATATTATTCTATCATTATTTGGTTATTAATTTTTATCTTTGACTTTATAATCATAAATATTTTATTTTTAAAAATATTTATTACAATTACATAATTATGGTATAATATAAATTTATAAATTTTTCCTATATAATGTAATAGTATGGACGACCAACCATCGGATAAAAGTTTTGAAAAGGAAGAAGTTAATAATAGGCTAGAATATCGGTATAGAAAATAATAGGCTGGAAGAAGAAAGTAAGAAAAAGCAAGAAGGATATTCTATAAAAGAATTAGTAAAATATCATATGAGTGAACTAGAAGGTTTATTTTACAAAGAATTTGAAGATGTAAAAGAAAAGGTTACTAATACAAAAGAACTATGGGATTTATTAAATAAAGAGAATAAAAATGTAAAGGAAAAGGATCGGTATATCCCAAATAGAAATATTAACCTCAGTAGCAGATTCATATTGCACTAAATTAGATAATAAACCTATATGGTGTAGAGATAATATTACAACATACATTATTATTGACGATAAAGTACTTGAGTGTAAGTTAAACACAGTAAATATATCAAATACATATTCACCTATCTTTGTATGCACTAATCACAGTGATAAGTTATTTACTTTATACGATTTTTCTCAAACTATGTATTTCAAAGAAAATGTAAGAAATTCAATTCTAAGTACATTTAATTCGTTAAAGCCGGGAGTACTTACTAATATAGGTAATCAATATATACATCTAAGATTGTATGGTTTTATGAATTTAAAAAATCCAACAGATGAGAATCCAATAGTATATAAATCCATTAGTATTAATAAATTTAGATATAACAATAATAGATCTAATTTTGAGATTACTTGGGAATTTTTATAGCCACTCTAAGTTATATTTTTTAGCTTTTATTAGATTTTTTATTTCAAAAATATTATATCTTTTTAGCAAATTAAAAATTTTCTTAATTGATGATTTTGCAAAATATTTAATAAAATATTATGAAATTAATTGATATTAACAAATTATTTAATTCTTATATTTGATACATTATATTTTCTAAATCTTTTAAATCAAATAAATATAAATTATCTTCTTTAATTCTTTCTTTAAAACTTTTTGCAAATATTATATAATATTTATTTTTTATATCTAAATTTATATATTCAAATTTTTCTTTTAGATTTTCTAATATTTCCTTTGAATCTATATTATCAAGGTTAATTCTTCTTTTCTATCTTTTAAATTTTGTATAATAATAATTATACTAATTGTAATTATACATATATAAAGTTTATTATTATTTAACTTATCTTTTATAATGTAAATTTATAGCTTAAGATAAAATACTTAAATGACTAAAAATGTGTATGATTTTAATATTCACTTCCTCAAATTTATTAACTTCTTTATTTCGTCTCCATATTTATTTAGTATGTCTCTTAATTCTTTTATTTTATTTGCATCTAATATTTCTAACTTATCTTTTATTTCTTTATAATATGTATTTTCTAATAATTTCTTTACCCTCTCTTGATATTTATTATCTAAAATTATCAAATATAATCCCTTAGATTTAAGAATTGTATATGCATAGTATAATCTTGAAAGAGCAGTATCCACAGTATTACTATCTACAACTTCAAAAACTGCCACAGGCGATTCTTTTTCACTATTAAACAATTTATAGACAATATCAAACCTATATTGGTCATCTGCATATTCAGGATAAGTATAATATCCTAATACTTCACCAATTTCCTGTAACCAAGATTTTACTTCTTCATGATCATAATCAACTTCTTTATTTTCTTCTTTATTCATTTCTTGACCTTTTGGTTTTGGTATATAAAATTCTGTATTTCTTCCTTTATAATAATTAAACTTATTTCCACATTTATTACATTTATATCTATATACATCAAAAGCACTATATTTCCATGA
>Ga0081529_108482_pt1 | contig 12116 bp, 1 predicted proteins | sample EchGeymetagenome_FD_71012 | JGI IMG/M metagenome (GOLD analysis project Ga0081529, IMG submission 71012) | Ferrous microbial mat and aquatic microbial communities from Echinus Geyser, Yellowstone National Park, USA - transect B T=78-80 C v2... ...
ATTAGTGATTTAAGTAGTATGAATGCCACGTTGATGAATATATATGATGTGGTGAGTACGCTTAACCTAACGGTTATACAGAATGAGTTGAGTACGATTAATAGTAATGTGTTGAGTGTGAATAGTACGTTGGCCACATACGCTGGGCAGATAATGAGTGGTTTAGGCACCGTGCAGTCTGCATTAAGTGGCATACAGTCCACATTAGGTACGATAAACAACAACGTCCTCAGTGTGAATAGTACGTTGGCCACATACGCTGGGCAGATAATGAGTGGTTTAGGCACCGTGCAGTCTGCATTAAGTGGCATACAGTCCACAATGAGTAGTATGAATAATACGTTGGTTAGTAAGGTAAGTACTGTGCCGAGTGTTGTGAGTGGTGGTGGTAGCTACACGTTCACATCGCCTGGTGCGTACACCATATACCAGGGTAGTGGTGTTGCCCAGATCACTGTGACGCTGTATTACACTGGCTACACGACAGCGTACATCTACGTGTACCCAATACCTGGCGATACAACGCATGTTGTGAAGTTGCAGGTTACGAGTAGTGCGGGCTATACTGTTACTGTGTCTGGTTGGAGGGTCGACATCTACGTAACGTCTGCATGGCCATACTCGCCAGTCACCGTGTACTACGCATACACCGCAATATCGTGATTAAGCACATAAAATCTCTCTTTAAAATCCGCCCCATTTCTTCTTGGTTTACCTTTCTTCCCACGTTATATTTGGTATATCGTGAATATAGGCAACACATTTGGTTATGCTTTACTGTTACAGAAGTGATTTACCGGCAATTTAAGCAATGCCTTTATGTTCATCCCCAACTCACTAGGCCCTAACCCTATTATGCCCACTTCCTCATAGGCGTAGCTCGCTCATGGCTTCGATTTATATATCGTTCACCTCCTCATGAATATCATAGGGAATTGAATGATTTTTAAATAGCAATCCCTCTCCATGCTAGGAAGCCCTTAGAGCTCTCCTTTACCATAGGCGTAAGTGCTGTTATACCTTACTTAGTTTAGAAATTACTTTGATGCATTATGCTCAACGAGACCTACTATGCATTCGCAAGATACCTCCTTCCTCCTTAAATTGACCGCTTAGTATTATCATCATGATTCTGTGCAGGGGGACATAATACCCGTACCTACCGCTTCTGCCGACCTCTGACCTCACGGCATCCATAATCTCAAACCTAACACACCTAGGTGCTTCAACCCCTAAAAGGTGAGGAAGGGTTAGGTAAAGTTCAGTCTTCATTGCGGCTTCTAGTTGCTTGACTTTATCGCCCCCTTATGCCGTCTGCGGGGTTAACTCCCCTTACAACTGCCCACAGGCTTAACAATGATAAGTAAACAACAATCCTCGCCCTTCAGGGTGAGGAAGGGGTCATTTGGAAAACACACCTAAGGGTTAAGTTAAGGTTTGTGATGGGATCTAAAGGACTTAAGGGGGATACAGATGGATTTAGATTAAGCACAGTAAAATCAAACACACTATACCGCATTTCATCGCATACATCCTATGGATAACACTTAAGACATTTAAGGTCCGTGAGGATACCACACACTGCTAGCTGCCTTGCTAGGTTCCATTAGCTCCTCTGCCTTGGTTAATGGGTTTACCCTAACCTTCTAGCTCAAAGGGCAGGGAAGAGACCGATAATGGTGTAAACATAAAAGAGTTGACTTAAGTACACAGGAGGAATGCTTAAAAAGGGAACCTTAGTTGCATTTTTATGTCTGTGGTACGTAATCTGTTAATCCTATCAATGGCAATAGCGTTGGCGGTTGCTGTGCTAGTTGCCCCAATGGTTCATGCACCAATGCCCTCACAGATACCGTCAACAACACCTCAATACTTCACCTGCGAGGAGATAATACCGTGGGTCTCTGGATCAAACCCAAGCCACGTCATAGTTTGGTTAAGGCTGAGCAACGTCACGACGCCCAACGGCCTGGATTACCTGCTTAGCCAAATGTACTACAACCCAGCCAGCCCATACTTCCACAGCTTCATAACCCCATCCCAATTCGCCTCATGGTACTCGCCGCCGAGCTCAGTGGTTAGCTACATAACTAGCCTAGCCAGTCAATACGGATTAACCGTGCTCTACACATTCCCAATGCTCATAGAGGCCTCTGGATCGGCATCAGCGGTGGACGGCTTCTTAACTGCCCTCCAATCGGCGCCAAGCTACATCCAGCAGTGGATACTGGCCGGTGAGTGCATACCAATCGGATACTTCGCAGCCAACTCAAAGGGGCCAGTTTACAAGCCCAGTTACGTCAAGACCCCACTACCCCAGGGTTACACCGTCAGCCAGGTTTTAAGCAGCGCAGTTAAGATTAACGGGAAACCGGCCTATGCAATCTTAGGTAAGCCGGGTCAAATCTACGCCTACCCATTTGAAATATGGCTACCCTACGGGCTTGAGTTCATATATGATGAGTATCCGGTGTTCAGTAGTGGTTACCTTGGACAGGGGTACACTATAGCCATAGTTGATGCCTTCGGTGACTTCAACTTCACCCAGGCTAGTCAATTAGTCTATCAGAACATAGCGTGCAATGACCTATACACCTTCGACCAGATATTCGACCTACCTAACCCGCCATCATGCCAGGTCATATACCCAACCGGCATGCCCATACTGACGCCGTTCAACCTCGGCACAGCTGAGGGTTGGGCTGGGGAGACCGCCCTTGATATTGAGTATGCCCACACCATGGCCCCAGGCGCAAACATACTCCTAGTTATCTCACCCGACTCAGGTGACGACTTGTTCGTTAATATTGAGTACGTTGTTGCTAATCAACTGGCCAACTTCATAAGCCTAAGCTGGGGCTCCCCAGAGGACGCATTCTACATACCGCCAGTCTCCTACAACCTGCTCTACGGCTATGATGAGATATTCATGCAGGCCGCCGCCGAGGGTATAGGCGTCTTCGCTGCCTCCGGTGACTGGGGTGCCTTCGACCTGTTCGTGTATCCAATAGAGCCAAGCGTCATATACCCGGCCAGTGACCCGTGGGTGACTGGGGTTGGTGGTACGACGCTCTACGCCACATTATCGCCAACCCTCATGGTAACCCGCACCGAGTACGCCTGGAACTGGAACTGGAACCCACTCTTCATGTGGGGGACTGGTGGTGGCTATTCCTTCACCTTCTCAGAGACCATTGGCCAATCACTGATTGGCATAACCTACGAGAGGCCCTTCGTCTACGAACCAGACCTGGGCATTGACTTCTACACCTTAGGCAATAGGGGAGTCCCTGATATAGCAGCTGACGCCAATCCATTCACGGGGGTTCTCATTGTGCTTAACGGCGGTATACCACCATACATCGTGGGTGGCACTAGCCTAGCAACACCGTTATCAGCAGGAATGACAGCCACGGTTCAAAGCACTGTACCAACCTTCACCATAGGTGACCTAGCCCCGACGCTATACCTACTCTACGAGTACTACCCGAGCATGTTCTACGCCATGCAAACCACGGCACCACTGCAGAGTTACTACACTGGGATACCGGGCTTCATGTTCCAATCCCTAGGTGGGCAGAACGGCGTCTACTGGGTCCTGCAGGGACGCTGGAACCCCGTTAATGGGCTTGGACAGATAAACGTCTACGGGTTAGACGGTGCATTAAAGCTTATCAGCCACAGGTAATTGGGGCCAGAGATTCAAACCCTCAGTTAAAATCAAAAATTATTCCTTCAATTGAATGCATTTTCACCAGCGCCACGGGGTTCGTGGGTATTGGTTGCAGCTGGGTGAGTGATGAGTAGCTTCATTGGTTCCAAGGCTTATTTTAACTGTTCCATGATGATGCACAAGGGGTTCTTTAAATAGGGGTGGTTGCCTGAGGGGCCTATGTCCAGTAAATCCGGGAAATACGGAATAACAAAACTACTGCCAATACTCGCAGTGGCCCTAGCCCTCACCCTAGTGGGGGTGGGGCACGCGGTTAAGGCAATATCACTACCAGGCCCACCTGTCCCGCCTACTGTGAAGATTGTGAATCAAACGTTTACAATATCACTGAACTTATCATACGCCCAACCACCAGTAACTTATGTGCAGGGATTAAGCCCAATATTACTGGGCATGTACCACCTACTCTATGATACAGTCCCAGCCTACTACGGTATAGCTGGGCAGTCTATAACATTCTACATAGTTAATGCCTCAGACATAACATACCCCAACGGCACCTTGGTACCAGGCTCCTACCTAAGCTACTTCAACACGGCTATCTCAAGCGACATTGGTTTATTGGTTGGTGAGAGCTTTACAGTGACCACAAACAGTACAGGTGGCTTCACCTACAGCTTCGAGTTACCAATCTCCCCAAGCAGCCTAAACTACTCTTCATTCCTAGCTAGCTGGATGGTCATAGTGACGCTTAACTACGAGGGCTACCAGTGGGTCATATTCAACTTCACCACTGCACCCAGCCTACTCGGTGATGTGCTTGGCAATTTAACTACAGCCGCATCTTCACCAACCACAGCCTACCTGGAGGCCCCCAACGGTGAGCCATATAGCATAATGGTTCCTGTTAACGGTACTACCGGTGAATACTACGCAATGCCCATGACCGGTCTGAACGTCATATACATTTGGTTCGGTTTAGACCTAGTCACCACTGCACCGGCGGCTGCTGTTCCGCAATCAGTATGGCCTAACCTTGCCCTAACCTTCGCCGAGTACTACAGCGGAACACCAATAATAGTCAACTCCTCAGTATCCTACAACCCAACTGCCACCCAGTTCAGCACAGGCATATACGGCGTCCAGTACGTTGCCTTCGGGCCCTTCATATACCTACCCGCCTTGATATTCCAGAACGGTCACCTGATTGGCTTCGCCCAGAGTGGTTCAAGTAACCCAGTCTACTTCACGATAAACGTAACCTACAAGTACTACAACCCAGGGACACAAGGCTACGTAACAGTCCCAGTATACTCAACCACTAACTACGTCTATGGGGGTTACTACAACGGTAGCCTACTGCTTGGTGGCACATTGGTTGGCTATGACTTCTACTTTGACGGCTTTATTTTTGTTTCATCATACTTCCCATACGGTCTCCCTGACCTAGTTGTTGCAGGTGGCTTAATCACGATACAGGCTGATTACATATTAGATATTAAGGGTAATTTACTGGCCAGTTCAACCTACATGTTCTCACCAACAGCCTCATTCTTATTCGAGGTTACCCTAGGCCCACAGTACAGTCAGATACTGTACGGTCCATTACCAATAAGCTTCCTATTCCAAGGCTTCACAATACCTGCGGTTGAATTCACTGGTGCTGTATACGCCAGTCCGTCATCACCAGAGGCACCGTCAGCCACTCCAATTTCACCGCATCATATGGCCCTGAGTATTGAGCTTCAGACCACTAATGGCACTTGGGATGTGGCCTTCCTGAACCTATCAGCCCTAGTTAACCTCGCCATACAGAATAATACACCTAACGTGGTTATAGATGAGATCTACACTTCGCTACTCCCAGTCACATTCTTCGTAACTCAATATACCCATGGCATCCCAGCTACTAGCCAGGAGCCCCTGCTCGTTGAGAAGGCTGAGCAGCTTAAGGCAGTGCTCTACGCCGGCCCAAGCATAACCAGCCTAAGCCCACTGGCAACAGGCCAGGTGGTGTACCTAAGCGAGAGCGCCTATGGCATTGTCGGGACAGTGGCAGTATTCCCAACACTACAGGTCTACCATATCGTTAACGGTTACCTGGCCCAGTCACCCGTAGTTGAGCTACCTGTACCAACATTCATGGGTACATTCAGTTCGACCTGGAATGGTGTGCAATTGATAACCCCAATTAATGGTCTGTTAGTTGTATCTTCACCTGTTTACTACAACACCACAGCCACAGTCTACTTCAACCTACAGCTCTACTACGGCACAATAATGGTTGGTTCGGGTGTCTTCAAGGCAACCTACGTATACAACAGTACATTCGGCTTTGCCCCAGGGGCCGTTAACAGCTACTTGATTGCACCAGTCTTCAAGGCTTACTACGGTAGTGGGACTGGGGCCAACAATACACTGTATGCAGTAGGCCCTGAAATACCTATATCCACGGCCACGAACTACATACTGTCTGAGGCAGCCTACACAGCCGTGCAGGTTATGCTGTATAAGGTTGAGTTCGTTAACCTATGCAACGAGACGCTCACCCAGGGTGTTGTTAAGGTTACGACGCCATATGGATCCTTCAACCTATCCCTAGCCTTCGCCTACCCATACACCGTGCTCCAGTACCCAGTGCAGGTCAACATGTGGGGTGTACCAGTATCCACGGTAACCCCAACAGCCAGCTTCACCCTGTACTACTTCGGCTACGTAATGCCACCTGTTAACCCATTCACAAGGCAGGCCATAACAACACCAATAACACTACAGCCAACGGTTGTTAACCTAGTCTACTTCCCACTGATTGACATAGTCTTCCAGGTGGTGACCAATGCCACAACGCCACCGACGCCGCTGCCCGGCTTCGTTGTTGCTGCCTACAGCTCGGTCACTGGGCAGAAGATGTTTGAGGGTATTAGCAACGGCACAACAGAGTACGTGGCCAATGGCCACATTGTGGGCTTCCAGCTACCACCACCGAATCCGGTCACTGGGTTGCCCAACTACGGCACCGTGCTGATAATGAATGTGCCAATTAACGCGAGCTACATAATGCCTAACAGCTACTTCGCGCTGAAGGTTAGGACAATTTCACCAAGCACCGAGGCAACTTGGACGTACAGCTACCTACAGTACCTGTGGAACCAGACCTACAGCCAGTACTCAGCCTGGCTGGGCCTACCAAGCGGCGCAACGGCCTACACCTTCGGTACTAGGGGTCAGATTGACGAGGACTTAATGGTTTACTACAACTCAATGTACTCAATACCGGTTAACACGTCCTGCTACTACACCTTTGAGCTACCTGTCTACGTGGAGAACCTGCACGTCTACGTAGTTGACACGCAGAACAACGTACTGGCCAACCAGTTAGTCTACCCAGCCAGCCTACTGCCAGGTGCGGCAACCTGGATGAACACAACGCTTGTTATCTACGACGCCTACAGCCCATACAATGGCTCAAGCGTCTGGTACCAGTACCCGAACTACGCCTGGAACCTAACCTTCTTCAGCCTAATAGGCATAGCTGGCGCCAAGCCACTCTACACCAGGCTGGCCAGCATATTCTACAACCTAACGTCAATAGCCCTAGGCGAGGGCCTGTACAGTGACGTCCTAAACAACCAGTCATACCTATTAACCGCAGTCTACCTGGCTAATGCATCAAGCAGCAGCCCATACGCAATATTCAAGGTACCGTCATACCCATACGGCAAGGCCATTGAGGGCTACCTAGCTAGGTTATTCATGCCTAACCAGGTCTTCTACGGTAAGGTGTTCTACCTAGGCTACGAGGTCTTCAGCGGCAACGTAATAGTGCCACCGCCTGGAATGATAACCCTAGTCTACGCAAACGGCACCATTGAGTTCGTTAGCAGCTACACGGTTTACGTCGGCGGGCAGGCAGTGTCAGTACCACCCAACTCAATAGTCATAGTTAGCAGTGTCTACCCAACCACGATAAGCGTCAAGAGCAAGAGCCTATTCTACAACGTACCAAACACGGTGGTTGCCATAACCTTCTACGATGCATTGTTCAAGGTATTCATACCCAGCAACACGGTGCCAAGTAGCATAATTAACTGGGCCCAGAGCTACCTAGGTACTGCGTTAGCCCCATTCGAGACAGCGAGCCAGGCCTACGCCATAGCGCCAACCTACATTGCCGAGTACGGCACGGACTACATATACAACAATTACAGTAATGTTGACTACTCCCAGTATGCCTCACCGTACTCTGAGTACGCCCTGATAAGCTACTACCTACCAAACCTGGAGGGTGAAGTATTCGCCCCAGGTCAGATGCCTATGCTGCTGCCCATGAGTAACTTCATATGGAATGGCTCAGCCTACATAACCAATGTTACCGTTGGTTCATCAATATTCTCATTCACCACCACCGGCACTAAGTACGTCACTGAACCGTACGTCAGCCTACTGTGGCCGCCGGCCCTATCAGGTGCGGTTAAGTTGAATGAGTTATCAGCCGAGGTCACACTGACACCCAGTACCCCAGTGTCCACTGGTACATTCAACTCATTCAACAGTAGCGTAACCGTATCATTCTCACCATCAACGGCCGCCCTGGCGTTAAGGACCTTCGAAGCCTACATATACGTTGAGCCGGGTAGCTCAATAATCAACGCAACCGCCGTAATACAGCTACTGGTCACCAACAGCACCGGCACCTACGTCGTCGACGTGGCCACTAAGAACTTGACGCTATACTACAACCTAGCTGTAGGCAGGTGGGTGCCCATGGCCTTCACAGTGAGCATCCCAAGCATACTAACCCAGTTAACCAATGTAACAGCAGCCAAGCTACTAACACAGGTGTTAACCGGCACAGCTAGTGCTAGTATAACCGGTGAAAACATTATAATAACCGTCTACGGTGTTGGCTCAGGCTGGGCCTTCGAAACCCAGCCAGTGTTATCAACTGCAATGGGCGGCTACCTATCGCGTAACAGCACCACCGTGTATACCACAGGCTCTGGGGCAAGCCAGAGCCTAGTGTGGTGGAGTATAGTTCCGGTTAACGCCACGACGCTGCCCTTCGCAACAGCCAACACTCCTGTTGGCTGGGCCAACTACTTCGGTTCACCATTCACCCTACTGGTTTCAATAGGCCAAAGCGGCACAGCCCTAGTTGACATACCAACCTACGCACCCAACACCGCCGGCTACACGCCAATACTACCAACCTACAACCTAACCGAGATATTGGTCAGCTACCCAAGCCTAGTCACCAGCATCGGCGCCGCGGCGACTGGTAACGAGGCAGCTAATGCACTGTACTTCGCGAGGATAGCCAGGGTTTACGTATTAGGCACCCAGAGCACGCCAAACCAGCCAAGCTGGCTATCAGTAACCGTGACGGGCTATGCGCCAACCAACGCCATAGTCACCCTACCCTACGTGAACGCCTCAGTGTTCACAGTGCTAAACGCCTACAACGTCACAGGTAATTGGAGCACCATATACGTGAGCTCACTACCACCCGGCACGGTAACCGCCACCGTCAGTGGTGACATGAGTGAGGGTGTACCAGGGGTTGGCTTCGGTACCGGCGCCGGCTTCTGGCCACTATATGCGCTGTACGGCGTTGTTGAGGGTATGTCCCTAGGCACTATGGATGTGTCGGCTAACTCACTGGCACTGCCTACTGTGTACCTTGAGGGTATACAGGTGTATAACACAATGACCCCACCGTCACCGATACCGTACGCCACAGTCAGCGCAGGCGTTAACGCAACTGGTTACGTGTTCTACGTCAACGGCACCCAGGTAGCCACTAAGACATATACACCGTCGGTACCGCTACCTTTCGGCGCCATAACTACACTACCCGCCCAGTACATATTTGGCTCAACCTTCTCAGTGAACGCAACCAGGGTGCTAGCAGCCCTACAAAGCATGATGACTCCAACTAATGTCCTGGCCTTTGTTGAGCCATCAATGGACCTAAGCATATCGTACTACGTGAAGTACGTGTATAACGTGACTTACACGCCCTACACCAGCAGTTTCGTATTCTACCTATACAACTACACGGGCCAGCCGGTGACGGTCAATGGATACACCGGTGAATTACCGTTAAGTGCAATGCAGAGCTTCATAACGCCGATAGTGGTCAGTGAGTCAGTTAACATCTACATACCGTTCGTTGAACTATACGCCGGCACAAACGCCACCGTTACAGAGGCCACGGTGGATAGCGGCTACTATAGGTTTGTTGGTAAGGAGTTGGGTGGCTGGGTTGATGAGGGCATGACGTTCCCAACCACTGACGGCGACCAGTACGCCAAGACAACCCTAGCAGGCACCTTCACAGTGACCGTGTACTACGCCCCGTTAACCATGGTGCAGGACTGGAACAGTAGACCACTTGCAAACCAGACCGTTGCAGTGTTCTTCGGTAATAGCCTAGCCGGCTTAACCGTAACCACGAGCAACGGCACCCTAGCCCAGCCACTACCTGAGAGTATTAGCGTAACCGCAAGCGCAACGTTTGCCAACGGCACATCAACCACAGCAACAGCCTTTGAGGGTATTAACACCACAGCCTTCACTACAACCTACACATCACCAGTCTACGGTGTGACCGTTGGCCAGGCCAGCAACACAGCCGCAACCACAATGGCTACACCACCAGTTAGGATTGCGGTGTTCTGGTACGACAGCTACCCACTGTGGCTACTTAAGCCATCCAAGTACTACTTCATAGACATCTACGACACCAGTGTACCCAATGATGTGTACCAGCTAGGCGACTCCTTCGCGGCTATAGGTGTTAGGACGTATGTATATGCCATGACTGTTACTGTTGAGACTATTGGCGGGCAGCCTGTCAGTAATGCCACCGTGATAACCTATGACTCAACCGCCAACGGTGTTGAGTTCGAGGCCATAACCACGACGGGCACCAGTGGCTCAGCCACGATATACGATGCCAGGGTGTCCAAGATAGGGACCACTGTGTACAGCCAGGTGCCGTCAACAAGCTTCTACGTCGTAGCCTACTACTACGTGCCGGGCGTTGGCTATGTTGAGGTTGGTAATGCAACATTCAGCATACAGCGTGGCGCCACTGTACCAAGTGGAGTGTTCAGCGTAAACTTGAGAGCAGTGTTAACCCCAGTGACCGTTGGTGTTAGCACAGGCCTATCACTAAGCACACTAACCAGCATTGGCACCATACCAGTTGGCGCCAACCTAGCCATAGCTGTTAGTGAGCCAGTTTACAGCGTAGGCACCACTGGCATAGGCACGCCAAGCGTTGGTTCACCATCAACGGCGCAGGTGTTCTCAGGCGTGTTCACCGTACCGTCAAGCGGCACCGTGACAACCCCAGTGATACCGATAAGCGTCACCGGAGCCACTGTTAACGTAACCACTATCCAGTGGATGGGTGTTCCAATAGGCAGCTACTCAACTAAACTGTACTACTTAACCGTGAGTAACGCAACCGCACCATTATCATACACCGTGCCTGCCGGTGCATTAACCGTGACACCTGCCCTGAAGCCACTGCCCAGTGAACAGACATCGGTGACCGTGTTCTACGGTACCACGCAGGTGACCACTGGTAGCCTACCAGGCACCTTCGTACTGCCTGTGAATAGCCCAAGCGGCACAAGCTACACTGTTGACGTCTCGATACAGGGTGTGCCGGAGAGCCTAAGCGCCACCATTATGAATGGTGCTGTACAGACTCTAGTGGCCCCGGCAGGTGCCTTAGCAGTGCAGTTCGCCGGTGGCTTAACCCCAGTCAGCTACACATTGAACCTAACGTACAATGGCATGGTTGTTGCCAGTGGCTCAGCCAGTGACGTAAGCCTAGTGCTACCTCCAGGGACCTACAGCCTAACCGGTATCGTAACCGGTGTGCCATTATCAGCGATATCAGTGACCGTGGTTAACGGCTCAACCACACCAGTCACCATACCCGTAGGCAAGGTTGCCGTTGCCTTCGCCAGCGGCCTAACGCCAAGCAGCTACACGCTGAACCTGTTATACAGTGGCAGCGTGATCGCCAGTGGTTCAGCTAGTGATGTTAGTGTCGTAGTCCCAGCCGGCTCATACAGCATAAACGGCACGATTGACGGTGTCCCATTATCAGCGCTGCCAGTGAGCGTTAGTGCTGGGCAGGTGGCTTCAGTCACCATACCAGTGGGTAAGATAGCCGTCGGCTTCGCTGGTGGTTACGTGCCTAGCAGCTACACGTTGAACCTGACGTACAATGGTATGACAGTTGCGAGTGGTTCAGCCAGTGCTGTCAGTATCGTGGTGCCGAGCGGCACCTACAGCATAAGTGGTGTCGTTAGTGGTGTGCCGGTGTCGCCAATCAGCGTAACCGTGGCCACTGGGCAGGTGGCCTCAGTCACCATACCCGTCGGTAAGGTTGCTGTGACCTTTGCAGGCGGCTTAATACCAA
>Ga0081529_141977_pt1 | contig 12056 bp, 5 predicted proteins | sample EchGeymetagenome_FD_71012 | JGI IMG/M metagenome (GOLD analysis project Ga0081529, IMG submission 71012) | Ferrous microbial mat and aquatic microbial communities from Echinus Geyser, Yellowstone National Park, USA - transect B T=78-80 C v2... ...
GGTAGTTTAAACACATACTTCTCCTCTAGTGATGCATATTCAGCCCATCCACCGTTAGTGTCTATACCTATCCTACCTCCGTTTCTGCACAGAGTTTCATATCCTATCATACACATATCACAAGTTCCGTCAAATATTCTACCATAAATTACCACCTTATCACCCACTTTCAAGTTCTTTACTTTTTCACCAGTCTTAACTACCTCACCTGCAAATTCTACTCCCGGTATATGAGGTATAGGATTAACTTTCAAACCATTTACCGTATAGTGATCTACTGGGTTAACCCCTGCCATTACTACCTTTACTAAAACCTTGTCGGGACCTACTTCAGGGTTAGGATAAGTTATATATCTTAGGTTTTCTAAGCCGTTTCTTTCGAAAACTAACGCTTTCATTAGGGAATTTTAGGTTATAAGACTAAAATTAATTTTGGGTATATCTTAAACTATTCTATATTTATTACAAATAATTAAAACAAATTCAAACAATTTTAAATTAATTTGTAGATAATGTATTAATTATGCAGACTTTTAGTGCTTATAAAGCCTAAACTAACTTCTTTTCTTATTTTGTAAGGTTTATTTCCTAATGTTTGTTAGACTTATGAGTTTTTACTAATATACTCAATTAAGTTAGTCAAGGTAAATATTAAGTAACCATATACGTCATCGATCTCACTTTTTATGAAGTAAGTAACGTAATCTGAAAGGGTTTTATCTAATGTGAGAAGATCAAAAACCGAATCAGAATAGTAGATCTTTTCCTTAAGTTCCCAAAAAGTTCAACCTGATATGAAACCCATCCATGGTAAATACAATAAAGATCGTTGAAGAGAAGGAGTGTCTCATTGTAACGTCTCTTACATGTGCATCTATTTTCAATGAGGCTAACTTTAATGTTGGGAAAAAAGAACTAATTTCAGAGGAGGATGCTACATTGTATTGTCATAAATAATAAAGTTATAAAAAAGGAGGAAAAAGTCTACAAAATAGGATTTAAAACACCAACGAAAGGAAATCTCCTTCTAATTTCTTCTCTTTTTTGAGAAGATTACGGATATTACGGGTATAATAACAATTAAAGCAACTACGATCAGAATGTTAATCCAGTTGTAACTGCTATACACTAAGATAGTCCGTGTGACGGTTATACCTAATGAATCCTTCATTACCACGGTAATATTATTTTCACCCAAGTTAAGAGGAACGTTTAATGATAAATCACTACCAGTGTAATATTCATTTCCATTTACATAAACAGTATACGTGTAGGGTGATGTACCTTCACTTCCCTCACCTGATAGAGTCATTGACGTAATTGTAACGAAGAAATTACCTTGAGTCACATTACTAACTGCTAGGATAGGATCTTTGTTAAATTTTAGTATAATGCCTTTGCTAACTTGATAGCCTACGGAGTCAGTTAACGTTACTCTAACTAAATAAACGCCAGAGGGCAGATTAAGCGGTAACTTGACTCCAGTGTTTATAATGGACGTATTTATTATTGTTCCGTTTATATAAACCTTGACCAAATAGGGAGAAATTCCGTAATTTCCTGTTACATTAAGTTCTATCGGTATACCTTGATCAGTCTCAGTCTTATTAGTACTGACTATCAATGTAGGATCCTTATGCACTTCAACCATTACTGACTTTTCCACTGTGAAGTTTACGGAGTCAGTAATTTTTAGAGATACATTATAAACTCCAGATGAAGAAAACGTGTAATTGAGGACTCCATCATTAGACACGGGCGTGCCGTTGATATACCAAGATTCAGTATAAGGTGGTGTTCCTCCTTGTACATTAGCATTAAGGAATATCGGTATTCCTACGTCTGTATTATTTCTTGAGATTATTATGCTTATGGTGGGGTCGGGATTTACTTTTAATGAGTAGTTCAAACTCCTAGTCTCACCGTATAAGTCCTCTACTGTTATAGCGTAAGTTATGTTACCTGTCCTGTTAGGTGTTATAGAGTAGTAAGTATTTCCTAGAAACAGATCCACATAAGTTTTGTTACCTATTTCTACTATGTAAGGAGGTGTTCCTCCAGTAACGTTAAGCTCTACCTCGCTTGTTTGCCCTAGATCTATTACACTTGACCCGTTTACTATTTTCGCTTTGAGAGGAAAACTCGTGTTCGTGATGACTACCTCATTGTCGTTACCTATCTCTACTTTATAAGCACCTTGGTATGGGATTGTAAATAAGTTATCAGAGGCCTCAGCAGTATCCAGACCGAAGGGGAACAAGGATTTGGGAGTAAATATACTGTTGTTATTTATGTAAAACATATAGATTAATGCATTGATTCGGTTAAAACTAGTTATCTCACCTCCTTGTTGACCTCCAAACACAAATTCGGTATCGTAAGCGTTTCCGCTTCCAGTTGTGTTATAACCGTCTACTAAGAGATAAGCTGAGGTAATACCAGTCACTTTAATAGTAACATTATCGTAGATTGTAAATGACGTACGATTAAGATAGCCAAAGAGTACTTCTATACCTTGCGGTAAATTAATCGCCTTGATAAGCAAAGCTGTATATAAAGGATATGTTAAATTGAAGTATTGAGATGCATAACCGTAGTAGTTGTTTAAGTGCGTTCCCTCAAAGGTCAAGTATATAGACCCGCTTCCAATAATGGAATTTGCGTTCAACACACTAGGACTAGATGTAAGATTCCAGACGTTATCGACAAATCGGTACTCACTAGTATTCGTCATGAACTGGATAACATTCTGTAACCAATACTCTTGGCTCCCGTATATTGTGTTCACTTGAAGAACTGTATTGAGCTGCAGAGACGCACCATAACTATCTATTGACGCGTTATAAGCCGAAATAGAGTAGATCTGAGCTACTCCTACTACTTCATTAAACTTTTCAATGTAAGGATGAACTATCCCGTTTATCGCTTCTATACCGTAATCAGCTATGCCAGTGGGAGACGGTCTACCGGCCCCAAGATAAGCTTGTATTGTAACGTTACTATTTGATACATTGTTTACAAATAGGATTTTATACTCACCTGCTGGTAGACTAATGTATCCATAGTATGAAGAGCCTTGTGTAGAGAACAATGTGTAACCTCCTAAAGACTGTATAACGAAGTATATAGGTGCTGTTGAGTAATATACGGTGAAAAGACCATTACTCACGTTCTGGTAAATACACTCATAATAGTCTGGTGGTAAGTTTACTACATAATACGGCTCTATATAACCTAGACTATTTAGTGAAATAAAAATCGAAAATAAGCTAGATAACACAAGTATTAGTATTATTAACCTTTTCATAAAAACGACATAATTTTCTTCCCTTATAAACTTGCCTAATGTTTAAAGGAATTTTTTCAAATATAGGCAGTTTTTAATAATTTAACGTAAAAGTCTAATCAATGTTCAAGATTTCGGAATAGACATCATAAAAAATTCTGAAGAATTGACTGTAAAAATGGAAAAAGAAAATAATTTTAGTAAACTAAATAAATTACATCAACGAAATTTTGACTTTAATGCACAATAAAAGTTCGAATCTCTTATTCACGCTCTAATGTGTCTGTGATAATAATACCTAGACCGGTCATTAAAATGCGTAAAAAATGGCGGTAGCTCATAACATTAACTAAGAGATACTTTTAGCATTCAAATAATAGAAAGAAAATAACACATTTACTCTTACTAGAAATTAACTCACGTTATTTTTTTCCCTTACTCCTAATCTTTCTGTACAAATATTAAGGTTTACAATATGTTATTTCGCTTATTATGACGATGTTTAAGGTTATCAGCAGCTTGTTACATTGTATAAGCGTTACTTGTTTATAGTTCTTTTGCTAAGAAAGATTCTGCAGATTTTTGTTTAAAAGCAAAAAATAAGGGAAATGTTAAAGAAGCTAGTTAATAATCAAGGATTGGAGTATATTATATTAGTTTCCACTAAATACTGATAATCAGATACTTTTTGTAGAAATAAATATGTTCTAACTTATCTCAACATAATTAGCAAAAATAAAGTATTAATTATTGATCGACCACATTATTGAAAATAAAAACCCGAACCAATGGCGAGAATGATGGAAGAGCCCTTATAGGGTTTTTAGGAGTAGCTACACCTTCTCCATTAGTTCTAATAACCTCTCACCATGTTTATACCAAGAATACTCTTTTGCCGTTTCCCAAGCTGAATAGATCATCTTCCTTCTTAACATTTCGTCGCTTAAAACTTCATTTACTCTTTCAACGGCTTCCTCCACATCTTTCACAACAAATCCGTTTTCGTAATTTCTCACGAACTCTTTCCCGCCTAAACCATCATTTACAATCACTGGTGTCCCGTGAGCCAATGCTTCTAAAACCCCCATTCCCGGTCCTCTTTCATTAAAACCGAAGCGTATAAATAGTGACGCTCTCTTGTAAAGGGAGTTCAGTTCATTCTCACTTATCTTACCGGTAACTAAAACCTCTGGGTATTTTCTTTTAAACTCTTCCATAGTGTCTTTTCTAGTCCAAGATCCAGCCATTACAACTTTTCCCTTAATTTTCCTTGCTAATTCACCGTAAAGTTCAGGTTTTCTACCAGCGTCCCACATTGATACGGCAAGGACAATCTCTTCCCTATCTTGGTTTACATTCTCGTCAGGATAGCAGCCTGGGTAGAGAACTTCAGATTCGATTCCAAACTCTTTGAGTGTCTCTGCATTCCATTTGGAGTTGGTCATAACAATTTTAGCCTTTCTTAAGATCTTCCACTCCATCGACCTCGGTAGGGAATACTTCAATCCCTTTAAAGATAAAGATGTTTCATGCAAGTATAAAGCATAATCTTCACCGTACAATAGTTTTCTGAGGTAGCCTGAAATTCCAGCAAATTGATCGTGGTATAGGGCTTTACCCTTAACTAAACGTGCAGATTTCAGGATGAGGTCCAGATCTACTGTTGCCTCGTCTCCCCTTTGTGGAGCATAGAGCTTCGTTATTTTCCTGAAAAGAGGAGTTAAGAAGCCTTTCTCTCCCTTTCTCCTTAAATATGTTATGTTGACACCACTTAGGTTATAGTCATTAAAACTTTCTCTTAGTACCAAAAGTTTAGCCTTGGTTACTCTACTCTCCTCTACAGCTATCCTTGCAACTCCACCGTTCCACAATACCCTGAGTACAATGGTGAAGAAACTCATGCGATTACAAATTTACTTGTAGTGAATAAAACATTTAAGATAAAAGCTCCTACTTCCTCCTCGCCATAGTTGGCGAGATTTTAGGCCCCCTTAACCCATAATTTTCCTATTATATACTACTTCTAAATACTGAACGTAAGCACTGATTATAAATTTAATATCTTGTGTCTTTATTTTTTTTTAACATCTCACGCGTATATATTATATTTCTGTTCCCTATCTATTCTTTAAATTTCCCAGATTTTACAAGTGGTTAATAATTAATCTTAAATATTTTTTAAAATTGAGACTGTTATAGTTATAAATTTTTAATATTTCCGAAAGTAAAGATCTGGTATATATTTGAATTATTCAATTTAAGCCCATTAGAGATGAAAAATTTTTAAGGAATCATAGAAGAGCAGAATATATTAGATTTAGATAGAATACATTTAGCAAGTAGTCAATCATCGCTCATTTATGATATCTTTTAATGAAAAACATTATTATCCATAATTGACGAGTATCATTCTACATCAAATCATCAGTTATTGATGCATAATGGCTAATAACAAATCATTTTCGTAGTACGAATTCTTTATCACAGGGGGTTAAGGGGACGGAAAGCCTCGCCAAAGTGATAGACTCCCCTGTATTTAAATACTTCTTTTTATGAGATTCTGTTAGTGATGCTAACGACGCACGTCTTTAGGTCGATTGAGGGTTTAATGGAATTACAAGTTGGGCTAAACAATATGTCTTTCCTCTTAGGGGCTAAAACGTGATTCATGAAATCCCCTTTTCAAATGGAGAGCGGATCCCTGATCCACACGACTGCCCACCAAATGTAATCATAAATCGATGGTGGGAACTATGAACCTTGGGAGGGAATACAACAACCTACACCCATAAGGACAACTTGTTCGTTTTATAGTTTTTTACTTCAATTTTACAACCGCCCAGAATTAAGACGTTTACTTACCGCTGGCGTTCAGGGTTTCCTCTCTGAGGTTGGAGCACATTTCCAGCTATAAATAAAGGGAAACCGCATCATCTATATCGAAGGTAGATCTCAGCCATGATTTTTTCTCTTCCTCTTCTTACGATTGTATTTTTAATAAAATCTGAATGGAAATGCTTATAAATATCTTGATAAAGATATATTATCTATGAGTTATATTGAAATAGAAGCATTAAAAAAGTTGAAGAGTGCAAATCTAATCTTGATTATAACTCCGATACTAATTTTAATTGGGATTTTTATAGGAGTAGGAGTGCTATTCGGTTCAGCATCTTTAGCACTGGAAGGTTTAGCGTCGGGTAATTCATCATTAGCTTCTAGTGGTGCAATAACCGCAATAACTACACTAGTATTAATGGGGATATTACCTCTAGTGGGCGTAATATTAGGGCTTATTGCAATCTTTAAGCTTAGGGACGGATTTAGAGACCTTAAGTCAGTTTTCCCAGAGGCAGGAATAGGGGCTAGCGGAGGACTGTTATTACTTATAGGGTACATAGTATTTATATTATTCCCGATAGGAATACTAGCCATCAACCCTATTTTTCTGATCTTATCGTTTGTTGGACTGGTATTAGGTATGCCAATATACTTTGTCGGTATAATTTTAACAGCAATAGGATTCTACAGGGTAGGTAATAGGTACAATGAAAGCTTAGTAAGCATAGGAGGTATATTGACTATCTTCTTACCTTTCATAGGCTATCTTCTGAACTTTATAGGACTAGGGAAAATAATAAACAGATTATCAATGGGACAACAACCTTACTTACCTCAACCTTATCAGCAAAGTACTTTTCAACCCAGTGGGATGCCTTACTCACAGCCACAATACCAGCCTAATTCACAACCTCAGAATCTGCCTTCTTTGCCTTACCAACCAGCCTCACAACAATTCCCTGGACAACAGCCACCTCTCCCTCAATATAACCAACCAATGAGTCCTCAAGCTCCACTGCCAATTTACCAAACCGGTTCCTTCGCCATCCTAAGGCCAGATGGTAGTATGACGTTCCAAGTGTACTCCTCTCAACCCGCCCAGTTAGTAAGCGCAAGAATAGAAGACACTGGTAATACTACTACAACAATAACACCGAACTTCATTCAACCTAACCAGATCACTAACGTGACTGTAAATTTCGGATCTATTCCAATAGTGCCCGGCAGACAGTATAGAATTATAGTAACTGCTATTACTAATAATTCATCTATTCAATTTCCAGTTTATGCAAATAGTTAAAGCTGATAAAAACATTTAAATGGAGTTTAGCTCCCTAAGCGAATTTTCGTAAGGCTGTTAATTACCATAAATAAGTCATAACTAGTTTTTTAAATTACTAATTAAGAAAATTTTCCAGACCTAATAATTCCGGCGCGTAGAGTGAATATCTGAAGGAGATTGCATGAGTGACTGACTTCATCTCCTCTCTGGAAAGTCTTCTGAAGTTTAGATCATAAAGTCTGCTTCTACGACTATTCGAATACTATTAAAATTTTCTTATTATACAAGGATATAGATGTAATTAATAGAAAGAATCATTAAATAGATAGAAAAATTATAATATAAGATCTCCTCAAAGCTTGTCGTGATCCTTAATTAATACACTCGGTCATCTGAGATATTTGGCTGATTAGATAAAACGTAATCCTTGGTCAACATTAGCTTGAAGTTTTTCACCAAGATATATCTCTAAAGTCCTCCTGAGCTTGTCAGAAAAATTCACCAAGAAGATCTGCCCTTCCACTCGGAATAATTAGTTCTCTCTATAGTAATCCTCATGTAGTCATAACTGAACTCTTTTGAAATCTGTAGAGCGATGAGAATGTCATAATCTTTTACGTCAATACCATTAAATGAAAACGGGTCTTGACCTTCAGAGATATCCTTGTTACATAAATTGACATAACTAGTAAAGTTACTTTAATGAACTTATATAGAATTTTTAAGAAAATATTTTCATTTATTTCTACCTATCTAACTAAATAATCAATAAAATTAAAAGGAGTTTGCATCGTAAAATGTAGAATTTTGTTGATTTAGTAATATAAAATATTTTTGTGAATAAAATTAGATATATATAAAGTTTACCATGATTAGATTTAATAAGATATATCTACAAGTCTTTAGGTGATGCATCAGATAGCGAAATTTTATCATATCTTGTATAAAGAAGGTAGTATAAGCTTATTTAGTAAGGGGGTATTACCCGTTTATGATCTCTTCCTACAAAGCCTAAAGAACCCATAAAGTTTATATATCTCTCCATTCACTGGAAAATCTAGAGATAATATGAAGTATAGACTAATCGGAACTGGAGCTAGTAATTCTCTCGTAATGGGAATAGTAGTAGTCGTATTATTAATCTTTGCTGTAGCTGGATTCTTTCTATATCCTATAATATTTCGTGAGACCCCTAAGACCGTGACGTTAACTCAGCTAAATACAATTACCTCTACTTCTACCGTTACTTCTACCGTCACATCAACAGTTACAAATACGTCTGTCTCAACGACGACATCAACCATATACCTGACTTCTACCGTCACATCAACAGTTACGGTAACGCAAACGCAAACTAAAGTATCTTATGGAACAACCCCTAACAATATTGACATATATAATGCACTTACCACTACTTTGGGTAACGGTTACATAGTCACGCTCTTGAATGGCACTAACGCTAGCGGTATGCTAATGTTCGGCAATGTGGGAGATCCTCAACTGTTCATAAATTATAGTTTCTTGTACTTTATACAGCATGGTGACTTAATTAAGGTTTACCCACCAGGTAGCACTCAATATTGGGGTAATTTGTCTTTAGATTTAGGAGTCTTACAGATAGTTCCCGCCGAATATCATGTTGCAGCGGCACTAGTGGCAAACACCACAGGAATTTATTATACTGGTGGGAATTATACAGTAATGGTCATAGGGACTTTTTCTCATGGCGGTGCAAGATTTATACAACCTTACCCTGCTGACGGGTACTCAATTATGTTATTTGTAACACCACCTAAACCCTTAATTAACAATACAGCAAACTACACAACTGAGTTATTAAACGTAGGTATGCAGGGATGGGAGGTCAAACTTACCGGCGAAATATACTATCCTTATTCCATCACTCCATACATAGTTGTACAATGGGATCCTTATTGGAATGTAGCCAGAGACCCATGGACTACTGGAGAGTTTAATGTTTGGGTAGTTCACCCCTCGCCTTACGGCATTGTAAACGAGAGCGATATTAAACTGCTAGTTGGTGGAGGAGGTAACGGGTTTATAAAGGGTCTTAGCCCAGGTGATCTAATCGAGATGAAAGTCACATATGACGGTTACGATAATACAATCTATGCTGAAGTTGTAGATCTCAATACATCAAGTACAATAACGCTGACTCTACCTCTGTACTCTAATTTTACAATCCCTCATGAAGGTAATTATTGGACGGAAGTTAATGCAGGTACTGGGAACTCTTACTGGAATTGGGGAATAGTATATCTCAGCGTGTTTAATAACGTGTACGTTCAAATAGAAAAAGTTTAACATAATAATTTTTTAAACTTTATTTAAGCCTTGTAGCATGGTCAAAATTCTAAACAAAGAATTATTTACATCACAGTTAACTACACTCTATGATTTTTAGACTTATCTCTAGTGAAGTTAAGAAATTAAACGTGTACTCCTTCTCTGCTTATTATGACAATTAACACTCTTCTAATGTTAGCTAATGAAAGTTACTTCATCATAGTAAGAAATATAATATCACTTCATAATTTCCTTATCAGTTTATGATATAATTTCCTCAATGTGTTTAAAGAAAGATAAATTTATATAATTAAAATTCTAGGTCTAATCATATGGTAAAAGTATGTCCTAGATGCGGGTATGTAAATGACGATCTGGCCACGCAGTGTGTGAGATGTGGATTCCCACTACAACAGCCTTTTCAACCTAGTCCTCAATCAACCCCTCCTTACTATCCTCCAATTTATCCTAAGAAGAAGAGTAGTCTTCCAATATTAGGCGTAATAATAGCTGTTATAGTTATCATTGCTGTAGCAGCAGTTTTCTTCTACCCGTCATTTTTGAAAAAGCCTATAAGTAAAAACGTTATTACCATACCCGGTGTAACTACATATCCAAAAACAGTTACTTCATCTACATCAGTATTGCCCCCTTATACGACAAGTACAACTACTCAAACGCCTAATTCCCAAATATCGCCCCTATCTTATACGGGCTCAGTAATATCCTTTAACGGATTAGACCAATACTTTATAACCCCTGAATTTAACATAACTGTTAATGGAAGAAACATTACTGTAGGACTCTTTAACTATGTTGCAATGAAATATGACGCTGAAACAATAGCTATCAGAGCTTCTTAACCCCTTACACTCAAGGTGTAATAATCGGCTTATCAAAGAACACCCTCCCCTTCAATACTCCCTATTCAGGTTGGTCACCTCTGGTATATATGAGTAATGGTCAACTGATTATCGCTGACATTAACTCAGTTGGTGGGTTTACGTTTCTAGAGACCGGTGTAGGTAATTCCATACCTACTCCTAACGGAGGAGAAGCGGCTATGGCAGTTGCAATACCGCAGCCAGGTTTTTACTGTATCGTGTTTGAAGAATGGACTGATAACAGCGGTACGTATGTTGCGGGATACATTAATGGGCAGTTAATAGGAGAGTTCTACAGCACTTATACTAACGCTTCCTCCCTATTTGGTCAAATTGGTCCGTATAAGTATAACTTCGTGGGCATAGCATTTACTAAGCAGTGGCCTCAGACAAATTACCAGTGGTACCCATTTAACGGTTCTATAAGCGACATAATTGTATATCCTTCTGTGCTAACTCAGTCCCAAATAGAGCAGCTAATGAGCGGCACCACGCCAAAGGGATATCTAGTGTATTATAACGCACCAAACGTTAATTATTCACCAAAGGTGGGCGAATGGTATCCGACATATAGCTATCTTGATTACCCATTGGTAGCAGTAGGCAACCCAATCGTCATCACTGAATAATAAATCTTTTCTATAAGGTATTAAGTTTTTTAATTTATTTCTAGTAGAACTAGATTAATGTCCTTTCTTATTTTTCAAAGGGTCAACAATTACCTGAGATGCTTACATGTCTAACAGTAAAAAGGTTTATAGCTCCTAGTAAACAGATTAAAACATGCTAATACTTCTTATTTTGCTCTTCGTTTTATCAAAAAATTACGTTAGCATGCTAACATGAAATCTACGGTTTGGCTTAGTGACCAACTCCCATGTAACAAGTTAAGCTGTAACATACCGTCACCTATTGTCAGTATTGAGTACCAAATAGACGGTTCAGTGTATTATTCGCAAGTTAGAGTAATAATAGGTGACCCGTTAACGACACCACCATTCTACCAACGTTTAGTATTTAAAGACAACTCTTGGTGCTAAAGAAAGTGTAATGTTGTTAATCGATCTTAGTTCTATCTTATTAAAAACCATATATTACCAGATTTGATACCAATAATCACACATTTATTGTGTCGAAATCTGCAGAATTACCAAATACTTCATAGTGATCAGTAATTAATTTACCTGGTCTACAGCTAAAAATTAAGATTAATTAGAAAGACGATTTTGCTAATTACTATTTATAATTACTTTCAAGATTAGTTGTTAGTTATGTAAACAATAGTCTTGATTTTATGAGAAAGTCTACTAACCCTTTATACCAGAACAGAGATTATGTCGCTTAAGGGGTTACGTCATAATATAACTCCTCTATGTCTCTCTGTCAGTATTAGTTCCCGTATCTTTTAAGAAAATTTTGCAAAGGACAATAATTTCTCCGAAGTCCTAACGTCGGA
>Ga0081529_107615_pt1 | contig 12032 bp, 8 predicted proteins | sample EchGeymetagenome_FD_71012 | JGI IMG/M metagenome (GOLD analysis project Ga0081529, IMG submission 71012) | Ferrous microbial mat and aquatic microbial communities from Echinus Geyser, Yellowstone National Park, USA - transect B T=78-80 C v2... ...
GGTCACGGGTTCAAGTCCCGTCGACTCCATTAAGGCTTCATAAAGTATAATAATTTTCAAGGTTTTCAGGTATAATAATAGTATGTCAAAGAAAAAAAGCGGTATAAGGTTAAAAGATTTTATTGAAACCTACGGTCTAGAGGACAGAGTAGACGAAATAAAAAGTGTACTTAGAGAATGGCGTAGCAAAAATATATCCCAAGTTACGCAGTATATAGAAGAAGAAGACAAAGATTTTTTGATAGATTACTATGAGCTTTCAGAAGCTGTGCTTGTTGAGGAAACTCCAAAAACTGTCGCTAAGGAAGTAGAAAAAGAGCATGTTAAATCTACTAAAAGCCAAAAACCAACTTCTAAAAGACCTCAACAAAAACCAATACAAGCATCAAAAAAACAAGAAGCTCCAGCAAGAAAACCAGAAATAAAACAAGAAACAAAAGATCAAGTTGTTATACCAGAGCCAAAGAAAGAAGAGCAATCATCAGCACCAGTACTATTAGAAACTTCTAAACCTGTAGAATCAAAACCTGTGGCGGAAGAAAAACCAGAAGAAAAGATAGTAGAAGAAAAGATGGAGCAAGATAAACCTATCGAAAAACCTGAAGAACATATGCATAAGGTTGTTGAGGAAAATATTGCTAAAGAACAACCAAAACAAGAACCTTTAACTGAAGTAAAACCTATTGAAGAAAAACAGTCAGTTCAAGAGAAAGTGAAAGAAGAGCTAATACAGGTAAAAGCCGAAAAACAAGAAAAAGTCGAAACAAAGCAAGAATCTCCAAAGGCGCCTTCTCAAAAACCTAAGAAAGAACCTCAAAAGCCGCCTCCACCAAAAGAAGAAGCAAAGAAAGAGGAAGAGATAAAAATAATAGAAATTCCTGAAGTGATATCTGTAAGAGAGTTTGCCGAGCTTTTAGGAGTGGGTCCAAATCAAATTATAAAAGAACTTTTCCAAGAAGGTATCTTGGTAACTATAAACCAAAACATAGATCCTAACTTAGCTGTTAAAATAGCCGAAAAGTTTGGATACTTAGCTGAGATAAAAAAACCGGAAGTGGTTATAGAAGAGGAAGAACCAGAAGAGGAAGACCCATCGAAGCTAAAACCACGTCCTCCGGTAGTAGTGGTGATGGGGCACGTAGACCATGGTAAAACTACATTGCTTGATACAATAAGAAAAACCAACGTTGCTGCAAGAGAAAAGGGTGGTATAACTCAACACATAGGCGCTTCCATGGTAAAGACTAAGGATGGAAGGCTTATTACATTTTTGGATACCCCAGGACACGAAGCGTTTACAAGTTTGCGTGCCAGAGGTGCTCAGGTAACAGATGTTGCTATATTGGTGGTGGCAGCTGATGATGGTGTTATGCCCCAGACTATAGAAGCTATAAATCATGCTAAAGCTTTTAACGTGCCGATAGTGGTAGCAGTTAACAAAATAGATAAGCCAGGTGCTGATCCCTCTAGAGTAAGAAGAGAGTTATCGGAGGTGGGGATTATACCAGAAGAGTGGGGTGGAGATACTGTTTTTGTAGACGTGTCTGCTAAAACTGGGCAAGGAGTTGATGAGCTTCTTGATATGGTTATGCTTGTGGCAGACATGTTGGAGTTAAAGGCCAATCCAGACAAAAAGGCAAAGGGTACTATTATAGAATCGAGACTAGACAAACAAAAAGGTCCAGTGGCTACAGTACTTGTTACGGAAGGTGCTTTGAAGGTGGGGGATATATTTGTAGCAGGTGCTACTTACGGCAGAGTAAGGGCTATGATGGACAGTTATGGCAATAAGGTCAAGCAAGCAACACCTTCTATGGCTGTAGAGATTATAGGTTTTGAAGAAGTGCCGGAGGCCGGAGATGTATTAAAGGTTGTGGATTCTGAAAAGCAGGCAAAAGAACTTGCTCAAATAAGAAAAACGGCCAAAGAGCAAGAGAAAAACAAAGAACTTGGTATATCTTTAGATGATATATTTAAGAAAATCAAAGAAGGTGAAGTAAAAGAGCTTAAACTTATAGTAAAAGCCGATGCTGTAGGTTCTTTGGAAGCCATTAAAAAATCTTTATCAGATATAAAAACCTCAGAAGTTAGCATAAAGGTAATCCATGAAGGCGTTGGTTCTATCACCGAAGGCGATGTAATGCTTGCAAAAGCCGCAAAGGCAATAATACTTGGTTTTAACGTAAGACCAGACGCTAAAGCAAAAGAAGCCGCCGAAAGGGAGAAAGTTGATATAAGGGTTTACGGTATCATATATGAGCTCTTAGACGATGTGAAGAAAGCCATAAGCGGTATGCTTTCACCGGTAAAGAAAGAAATCACTCTTGGACTTGCTGAAGTAAGAGCTACTTTTAAGGTAAAAGGCGCTGGTACTGTAGCTGGTTGTTATGTATTAGAGGGTAAAATTGTTAGAAATCAACGGGCAAGACTTATAAGAAACGGTGTTGTAATATACGATGGTAAGATAGAATCTTTAAAGCGATTCAAAGAAGATGTAAATGAGGTAGCTAGAGGTTACGAATGCGGTATAAAGCTTGAGAACTACAACGATATAAAAGTGAAAGACGAAATAGAATGCTATGAAATAAAGGAAGAGAAGCAAACCCTTTAACGTTTAATGCTATGGTTTAAAAATATATCAAGTTTTAGACTAAAACTCATAATCCTTTTTAGTGTTCTTGTAATTTTAAGTATGGGGTTTGTAGCCATTAGCACATCGTTTGTTCTTCATAAAATCTTAATAAACTATATGTATACATATCTAAACAATCAAGCAAAACCTGTTATAGAGTTCTATTCTATATATTCAAACAATCTTGCCAAAGAGGCTAAAGATATGATAGACGATATTACATCAGAAAATATAACTGCTGTTGTTTTATCTTCAAATGGTAGTGTGCTAAGTGTAGGGTCTTTTGAAGATTCTGAAAAACCCATACCTATAAACAACTATGTTTTAAACTTATTTTTAAAGAAACCAATGGGTACTTTTGAAGAGGACGAAGAAGATTACGCTTACATAGTCAAAAAGACAAAGGATGTTTATTTTGTAGTAATAGGCAGGTTAAGAGAGATAAACAAAGTTATAAAGCAATTTATTTATATGCTTATTGTCCTTACGATAGGAGTTGTTGTATTTTCTGTACTTACCATATATACGATTTTAAACAAAATATTGAAACAGCTTGATGATATTACAAGGATATCTGAAAATATATACGCTGGTAATATGGATATAGATATTCCAGATAGTAGTTCCAGAGATGAATTTGGAATAATGTTTAGGGCTTTTAAAAAAATGGTAGAAAAATTAAACAATACCATAAAAATCCAGAAAAACTTTATAGCGGATGTTTCTCACGAATTTAAAACCCCAATTAGCTACATAAAAGCTCAAATTGAGTTTATTTTAACAGGAGTTTATCAAGAAGATGAGATGTTTGATGTGCTTAAGAAGGTTTATAAACAGACGGATGTACTTAGTAAGTTTACAGAAGACCTTTTGGCTTTGGCTCGCTTAGAATCAAATATACCTATATCTAAAACAGAGTTAGATGTGGTTTCGCTTCTTAATCAACTAAAAGAAGAGTTTTCAATCCAAAATAGAAATATCATTCTTGATATTAAAAGCCAAGATACTTGGATAGCAGACCCACACTATTTAAAAATAGCTGTAAAAAATCTTTTGGAAAATGCTATTAAGTATTCTGATAAAGATATTATACTTGGATATACAGGGGATTGTATCTGTGTAAAAGATTTTGGCCCTGGTATTCCTGAGGAGAACTTGCCTTATATATTTGAACGTTTTTACAGGGTTTCAAAAGATAAAAGAGGACTTGGCCTAGGGCTTTCTATAGTAAAAGCGGTGGCTCAAGTGCATAATTTTAACCTAAAAGTAGAAGTAAAAGACGGCACAACTTTTTATATATGCAAATGATATAATATTTTAAAATGAAAATAGGCCTTATAGCTGGTGCTGGCGAACTACCAGAGGTGTTTAGAAAAAACGCTATCAAGAACAAAGAAGAGGTTTTTACATTAGGCGCTAAAGATATAACCACTATAGAGGCAGATGTTTATTTACCTGTTGGTAAAATCTCTAAACTCATAGAGCTTTTAAAAGAAAAAAAAGTAGATAAGATAGTGATGCTTGGGAAATTTGAACATAAACTCAGTTTAGATCCGAGAAATTACGATATAAAGGCTGTTTCGATACTTACTTCTTTAAAAGACAAAAATCCTTCAAGTATTGTAAGGGCTTTTATGGATTTTATGCAAGAAGAGGGTTTTAGCTTTTTGGATCCAAAGCCTTATTTATCTGAGCTTTTAATAGAAAAAGAAGGGCTTTTAAACGATGTAGAGTTAGATGAAAATGTTGTTGAAGATATAGAGTTTGGTGCAAAGATAGCAAAGAATATTTCAGATATGGATATAGGTCAAACGGTGGTGGTAAAACAAAAAGCCGTTGTGGCTGTGGAGGCTATGGAAGGTACAGACAAAACTATTCTTAGGGCTTTTGATATAGCTGGTAAAGGTACTGTGGTGATAAAATCAGCCCGTACAAATCAAGATTTTAGGATAGATGTACCCACCGTTGGTATAGATACGTTAAATACTTTAAAAGAGGTAAAGGCAAAAGCTATTGCTATTCAAAAAGGAAAAGTTTACGTGCTTGAAAAAGAAAAGTTCATTAAAATGGCTAACCATTTTGGTATAGGTGTATACGCTTATGAATAGAAATATGCTTATATTGTTTTTAGCAACACTTTTTCTCTTAAACCCTTCTTTTGCCCTTGATAGATGTGATGTTTATGGTTTGTTTTTAGAAACTTGTGCTAATTTTGGTCAAAAACACGATTTTAGTGCCTGTGGCGATCTCGAAAATGAACTATCAAAGATCATTAAGTCCAATTCTAAAAGCACAAAACTTTTTATAGAAGCTTGTACTGCGGTTTGTAAAGGCGCTGTTTTAAACAAGGGTATTTCTAAATTTGGTGTTGAAGCTTTTGTGAAAATGTGTAAAGTAATAAAATGAGAATAGTTTTAGAGCTTTTAAAAGAAAACATTTTAAACAACATAAGCCAAATCTACAATAGTGTGAATAAACCTATAATTGCTGTGGTAAAGGCAAATGCCTATGGTATGGGAAGTGCTGAGGTTTCTAAAGTTCTTGATGATAATCCCTATGTAAAATCTTTTGCGGTGGCTTGCATAGAAGAAGCTGTAGAGTTAAGAGAAGTGGATATAAAAAAACCTATCCTTGTGCTAGGAGGTGTTCTTGATCTAAAAGATGTAGAATACCTAAAACATTATAAACTTACGCCGGTTATTTCAAGTGTATATCAGTTTGATATGATAAAGGACGCCGGTATAGACTTTCACGTAAAGTTTGACACTGGTATGGGAAGGCTTGGTTTTTTTGAACTTCAAGAGGATATAGCAAATCATCCTAATTTAAAAGGTATTATGACTCACCTTGCTTCACCGTTAGATAAAGAGTATAGTGCTTTTCAAATACAAAAGTTTAAAAATATTGTTAAAAGCTTAAAAAGAAATAGTATTGAAATACACTATCAAAGTTCTGCTGGGCTTATGTATGAAAAAGACTTTACAACGGCTATAAGAATAGGTCTTGCAATGTATGGTGAGAAACCCTATGAAGGTTTTGACATACCTATAAAGCCAATATATAAAGTAAAGGCTAAGGTTATATCGTTAAAAAATTTTAAAAAAGGAGATAAGATCTCTTATGGAGGAACATATACTTTATCTAAAGATGCTACTATAGGTGTAGTTTCTATGGGATATGCCGATGGTATTCCAAAAGCTCTTGCCAACAAATGGTATTTTGATTTTAACGGTGTAAAGCTTCCAATGGTTGGTGCAGTGACTATGGACATGACGATATTTGAACTTCCAGAAGGAGTAAATATAAAAATAGGGGATTATGTTGATTTTGTAAACGAAAAGCAAACGTTTTCTATGGCTTCTAAAATCGTAAAAACAATACCTTACGAGTTGATGTGTAGGATTGGTAAAAGGGTAAAAAGAGTAGTGGTTTAATATTCTTTGATATGTATAAGTTCAGATAGACTGTGAACACAGAGTGCGTGAGCACGTTTCAGATACCTGTCTTTTTAAAAGACACTTATTATACGATGTAAAAAATGCCTTTGGCACACTAGAGTGGTTTACCATGTTTCAAATGTCTGTCTTCTTAAAAGATACTTTACTCACGATGTAAAAAATGCTTCCAGCACACTAGAGCGATATAATCGCATTTTACTTCGGAGGGGGTTGACGAGGGAACAGGCACTGGTAGTGTAAGAAATGCCGTTGGCACACTAGAAAATAGCTATGTCTTATAATTCTCTGGTTTTGAAATAAAGACCCAAGTTATTCAACGTAAACTCTATCTTGCTCTCAGAGTATCCATTAGCCACAAGGCTTATTAGAAGATTTACAACCCAACTTTAACCTTGACAAGTATGCCACGGTTCTAGAGCATTCTTTGGTGAATGGACGTATCAAATGCAACTTCTATCAATGATTTTACAAGCAAGCATTCGTTATAAAATCAAAGATGCTACTTGTATATGACTGTTATGATGTGTATGACGAGTATGATCAGTATAATCAGTATGACGAGTAATACCAGTAATACCAGTAATACTTATTAAACTATACAATATCGCCAAAATCTATGGTATAATTGGTGTTTGAAGGAAGGTAGAGACTTATCAATAATTTTGTGTCTCATAACAAAATCTCCTGTTGAATATTTGTAAAACTTCATATGAAGACCCTTTTAATGCAGAGACTGGCTTATTCCATTTATTGTTCTTTAAAACATCCCTCTAGACAAGGATATTTATCTCAAGAATCGCATTTTACTATTGCATGGCAGACTTGTCGTTGGTTGATAAAAGAACAGGCATATACGATGTAAAAATGCTATGCACACTATAATGGGAGCGAGTTTATGGGAGAGTTTGACAAGTAATTGCAAGAAATAGGGATAGAACATTACTATAGCTATCCAAGAACTCCTAAGACCTACAAGTATGCCACGGTTTATGGTAATGTTGAAAGGGTAATAAGAACAATAGAAGAAGAGCTATGGTTTATAGAAGGGATAGATTATACAATAGACCATATTAGAGTGGTTGGACCGCATTTTACTTCGTAGGCTGATGAAAGAACAGGCAGAGCTATGAAATCGCATTTCACTTCGTGGGTTTATTAAAAACAGGCACTGGTAGTGTAAGAAATGCTTACAGCACACTACACGATGTAAGAAATGCCTTTGGCACACTATCCTCTTGGAGAAGTACATAGAAAAATACAACTTTGTAAGATCTACAAGTCTACCACGGTTTCATTGTTCGTTAGGTTATAGAACACCTACTGAAGTAGCTTATGGTAATAGTGTAAAGAATTCTGAGGTGGTCTATGATAATGTGCTATAATTTTTTTGTGGGTATGTGTTCACGATGTAGTTAATATGTACACAGGACTAACTTAAATGAAATATTGTATGATATGATTGGAAGGATAAAATGAGTAATTGCCATAATAAATTAAAGAGGTGACAACTATGGATGAGAAGCAAATAAAACATTTTTTCATCTTCAGACATAAAACATGGATTGTCTCTTTTTACAAACGAGGAAATCCTGGCAATAGATAATTTGATAATAGAAAAGGATGGGAAATTTTATATTAAATGTCAGATTAAAGATAAATATAAGCTTGCAAAGCCTGAAGAAATTGTTAGACAGCTTTGGATTTATAGATTACTGAATGAATATAACTACCCGAAAGAGAGGATAGATGTTGATAGAATTATTTACTTTGGATCAAGAGATTCAGGTTTAGCAGATATCATTGTTCTTCATGAAGATCTTCAGCATCCATACATAATCTTTGAAGTAAAAAGACCTCAAAGGACCGCGGGGTTAGAACAATTAAAGAGTTATTGCAATGCTGAAGGAGCACCTATTGGAGTTTGGTCTAATGGAAACGAAATTATAAGGCTTCACCGAGAAGAACCCAAGATTTTTGTAGAAATTCCTAGAATACCAAAATATGGAGAGACACTAAGAGATATTTTAACTGAAAGATGGACACTTAAATGGCTTGAAGAGCATGATGAATTAAAGCAAGGCAAGACAACGCTTAAAAAGATACTGTTGGACTTAGAGGAACTTGTTTTAGGCAATGTAGGAGTAGATCCATTTGAGGAAATTTTTAAGTTAATCTATGCTAAACTCTACGATGAATGGAGAGGGATTAACGACCCATCCTATCAATTAGAATTCTTCGTTGGAGATAGAAGTCCAGAACAGGTAAAAAAAGCAATATCAAATCTATTAGAAGGGGCAAAGAGAGAATGGCAAGGAGTATTTGAGCCAACGGATAAAATTGAATTGAGAAGTGAATATTTAAAAGTTTGCGTATCTTTCTTAGAAAAAATAAAGCTATTCAATTCAAATCTTCAAATTATTGATGAAGCTTTTGAATATTTGATTCCTCAGGTTTCTAAAAAGAAAGAGGGGCAGTTTTTTACTCCACGACCCGTAATAGATATGGTTGTTAAAATGCTCAATCCTAAAGCCAGTGAATTCATTATTGATCCTGCCTGTGGCTCTGCTGGATTTCTTTTACATTCTGTAATGTGGGTTGCTGGGGGAATGATTAGCGAAGAACCTTTACCTGAAAATGCAAGGAATTTTGCCCAAAATAAAATCTATGGAATTGATTTTGCCAAAAAAGCAGTAAAGATATCTAAGGCAATTAATCTAATAGTTGGTGATGGCAAATCTCATATCTACAAAGATAATTCATTAGTACCTCACACATGGGAGGATGAAACAAAATCAGGTTTAAGAGGCAGACTTTTAAGATTCCCTCAAGATCCTAAAAAAGATAGAGAACATCAAGAAAGGTTTCTACTATTCGATTTTGATGTTTTAATGACCAATCCACCATTTGCAGGTACAATTAAAGAAAGAAATATACTAGAACTTTACAAACTTGCAGAGAAAAACGGAAAATTGATAAATAAAATTGGTAGACATATTCTTTTCATAGAGCGTTCTTTACAATTTCTAAGACCCGGCAGAAGAATGGCTATTGTCTTACCTAAGGGGTTGCTGAATAATACAAACGCTGAATATATCCGCAGATTTATAATTGATGAGGCAAGGATTTTAGCAGTTGTAGGTCTGCACGTCAACACTTTCAAACCACACACCGGAACGAAAACGAGTGTTTTGTTTTTACGGAAATATACAGAAGAAGAAAAAGAAAAAATTCAACAATTAAGGCTTAAATATGAAGACGAATGGGAAAATTTCTTGGAGAACCTGAAAGAGAAATATCAAAATTTAACCTGGGATAGTCCGGTAGATGAAGAAGAAATACCAGAAGAATTAAACTCATTCTTGGAGACTTATTTTGAAAGTAGAGAAGAGATTTACGAATTACCAGCAGAAGAAACTCAGATTGAAGAATCAGGAGAGACAGAATAAGAAAACCAAGGAAAGAAACCTCTTGCTGTTTTGATTCAAGAGAAATCCGAATTAGAGGAAGTTTTAAGCGAAAAAAGAGAAGAACTAAAAAATGCCAATGCCGCAAGAAAAGCAGAATTGAAAAAGGAGATAAAGACATTACAAAACAAGATAAACAAACTCAACAAAGAAATCTCTCAAAGAACTTTAGCAGGACAGATAAGTTTAGTTTTAAACGATGAAAGGATTACAGAAGCTTTCAAAAAATACTGGCTTGATGGAAAAGTAATGAAAGAAGTAGATTATCCTATTTTCTTGGCTGTTAATGAGAAGCCAGTAAAGGATGAAAGCGGGGAATATAGATTCAAGAAAAATCCTGACGGTTCTTTTGTTTTAGATAAACACGGATACCCAGTAAATGACCATGATTTAGATGAAATAGCAGAGGCATTCATTAAATTTGCTAAAGAGCAGTTAGCAAAAGGTGATAATCATTTTGATTTTTGGAGATGAAAGATGGTAGTATTTAACATTATAAAATTATCAGAACTTGAAGGAGCAAAAAGGCTTGATGCGGAGTATTATAAGCCAGAGTATTTAAAAGTTAAACAAAAGTTGCTTCAAACCGAGTTTGTTTATTTTAAAGATTTAGTAAAAGAAATTATTCATCCAAAAGAAATTAAAAGAGAGTATGAAGAAGAAAAACAAGATTGTTTATTTTTACTTGCACAAAATGTAAGACCCTTAATGCTTGATCTATCAGAAAAAAATTTATTTCTGAAGAAATAGCAAAACTGATGCCTAAAAATTTGTTAGAAAAAGGGGATATCTTATTTGTGAGATCGGGAAACGTCGGAGACTTAACTGTTTACACAGGCGAACCTAATAAATGTATAGCTTCTGCCGATTTATTAGTGGCTAAGATTATTTTTAGACATCCTTATTATATTGGAGTTTTTCTAAATACATTTTGGGGGAGGAAAATTTTATTAAGAGGTATTTACAGTGGATTACAGCCTCATATAGCACCAAATTACATAAAACAAATACCGATTCCAATTTTTTCTGAAGATTTTATGACAAATATTGATAATTTGTTTTTACAAGCGCAAGATTTATTAAAACAAAGTCAAAACCTATACTCCCAAGCCGAAGACCTACTTTTAGAAGAACTTGGGCTTAAAGACTTCAAGCCAAAATATGAAAAAACATACATTACTAAACTTTCTGATGCATTCTCATCTCATAGAATGGATGCGGAATATTTCCAGCCTGCGTATGATGAAGTGATTGAAAAGATAAAACAGTATCCAAACGGTTTTTCAAAATTGCTTAAGCATGTTGAAAACATTAAACCAAATTTTGATCCTCCAAAATACCCAGACGAAGACTTTTGTTATGTAGAATTGGCAGATATAGACTCATCAATCGGAATAATTCATAGTGTAAATAAAGTAAAAGAAAGGGAAGCTCCCAGTAGGGCAAGAAGATTATTGAAAGAAGGAGATGTAATCGTCTCAAGCGTCGAAGGTTCGTTGGAAAAAGTCGCGTTAGTTGATAAAGAACACAACGGTTGCCTGGCATCCACAGGCTTTTTCCAATTTAGATCTTTAGATATACTGCCTGAAGTTTTATTGATTATGTCAAAAACTGCTATTTTACAATTACAATTAAAGAAAAGGTGTTCAGGTACAATTTTAACTGCAGTTCCTAAAGAATCGTTAAGAGATATTATTATGCCTCTCCTCCCCCTCTCTATCCAGCAAAAATCACCTCGTTAGTCCAGAAATCACACAAAGCAAGAAAAAAGACAAAGGCTAACTAACTGTTAAAAGTTTCCTTCTTTTTTCTACTCTTTTATGCTTGAAAAAATTAGAATTTATGTTATATTTAAAGTATGTATAAGATAAGAAAATTTTCTAAGCTTACAGGTATATCTATAACTACACTAAGAAAGCGGGATGAAAAAGAATAACAAACAATCTTTAATTCAAAATATAGAGTTAAGAACCTTTTCTATAAGAATAAAGTTCTGACAAGTTAGAAAAGAAACTAAAAATATCTTATTTACTATAAACACTTTGAAAACATATTACTAATACTTATAAACCAAAATTATAATCTATATAAAGATGGCAAAGATAAAAATGACTTTAATTTACTAACTTCTCCACAACTTATGAGAAACGCTTTGTATGATTACAACTCTAAACATTCAGCTAAGATAGAGTATCTCAAAAACAAATATAAGAACAATCAACTTTGAAATGAACTTAAGGAAACTGCTAAAAAATTGAAATCACATAACTTAACTTATATCATCAAGAGAGTAAAAGCAAGCTTTAAAGTCTATTTTACTAACTTAGAGTTATATAAACAAAATCCAAGTTTATTTCAAGGAATGCCTAAGCCTCCTAAACCAAAGAAGCTTTCTAAATTAACAAACTATGCAGTAGAATTAGATAAATACTGTTCTTTATCTTTTGTAAGATTAGAGAGGGAAAATTTAGTAGGTAT
>Ga0081529_116430_pt1 | contig 11994 bp, 19 predicted proteins | sample EchGeymetagenome_FD_71012 | JGI IMG/M metagenome (GOLD analysis project Ga0081529, IMG submission 71012) | Ferrous microbial mat and aquatic microbial communities from Echinus Geyser, Yellowstone National Park, USA - transect B T=78-80 C v2... ...
GGTGTGGGGTTCGGTGAAGGCTGTTGGCTTAATGTCGAAGAGCATCCTATTCCCATTGTAGAGCATTGTGATTGTTGGGAATATGATGAAGACCTTGAATAATTCAAGGAGGCTCTGCCTATCCTCCACGTCACTGAAGCCTTGTGTAATGGCGATAATATTAATGCCCAAATTCCTGGCCACCCTAACAGCCTCCTCGAACATGCTACCCTCAATCCTCATGAAGTAGTGCGCCTCATCAATAACCACGATGCTTGGCTTGACCACCCTACCCCTTGCGATAATGGCTAGGAGTGCGTACACGTAGGCTATAGCCTCAGGTAGGCTAACGCCACTAAGGTCAATACCGAGGCTCCCGTTCAACCTACCCTCGAACCATGCCTTGAGGAGGCTGTGCGTCCTGCCTGCCCAGAGTAGGTTATCGAATAGTTCAATCCTCCTTGCCACTGCCTTCCTGGCGTTCTCATCGTCAAGGCTCTTGTATGGGAACTCCCTAACGCAGCCTATTAACTCTGGTATCGAGTGGGCTGGGTACCATGATGACTTGCTTTTAGCCAGGCCCTCTGGTGGGTCGTCGTTGAAGCAGTTCTCAACAATCATCTGCTGGGCTGGCGACCAGGGTGCATCCATGTCGGCGTATGTCGCCTTGACTGCTTGGGTTATGACGTCAATCATGTCCCTTGGGCGTATGAAGTCGAGTGGGTTGATTGGGAATGGCCCGTGGTACCTAGTATAACCCCTGTAGTTGCCTAGGTAGTCTATGACTAGTATCCTCTCATCTGGCTTAGCGGCAATCATTGCCTTGATTAGGGTTGTCTTACCAGTACCAGGTGCCCCGAAGATTGCCACGTGGCTCTCATTCAACTTGAGGATGCTTATTAAGTCCCCTGGCTCCAATTACGCCCACCGCTTCTTAGCCAGCTCCAGGATTATATCACTTAGCTTCCTGACACTATCAGCCCAGTACCTGTACTCAGGCTCCCTCCTAGCCTGGGGGTCACCAGCGTACCTAATAGCCAAGTCCCTCCTCTCACTAGTAAGCACGTCAACTATCCTGGAGTATGGTAGGTTCACTAACACATCATACCTGTGGCTTATGAGCCTCTGCATGTTACTATCACTCACAGGCTGAGTCATGTTAATTACGACGCCTGTTATAATCCTCCTATTAACCCCCCTACTCACAGCCTCAACAAGGCTTAGGCCATCATTCAACTCATGCACGTGAACCATACCCCACCTCCCAACAACATACACAATGTCAGCCAGTAGTAGTAGGCTCCATGCAAGAGGCCTGAAGGCGCTTGAAGGTAAGTCCACGAGCACAATCCTTGAGCTGGCGCTTGTGAATATCCTCATGAACCTGTCCTGAAGGTACTTGACAACTGCATCAGGGTTTCTACCGAGGACGCTGACCAGTTCTGGGAGGCCCCAGTTGATTGCATCAATGTTGAGGCAACCTGGGCCAATTACCTTAAGCTTCTCCCTCGGGACAGGTTGAACCTGCGTTGTACCCTTAATATCAAGAATGTACTCGTATAGGCCACTACTGACGCAGGTACCACCATCAGTGAAGCCAACGCCAAGGAGCTTACTCAATGTGGCGTTAACCCCATAACCAGCGTCAATGACTGCAATATCCTCGCCTGGCGGCATTCTTTGGCTTGTGAGCCAGGCTACATTGGCAGTCACAGTGCTTACCCCTGCACCGCCCTTCCCGCTCCCCATGAATAGTACTACTATTGGGCCATTCTCCACGCTCAATCACCCACAGGCTGGGTTAATTAGTAAACCGCTAATCGAGTGAAGACGGCGGGGGTGGATCCCCCGCCCCAGCCCACCCAAGGCGGGATAAACCCCCAAACCCGCCCCTGGGCGTGTTTAACCAGGAGCCAGGGCTAATTAGCCTAACCACATTAACCCACCCATGAACCCGAGGCTCAGCCTAACAACAGCCATAACACTAGCTGTAGTTGACGGGGTTGAGACATACATTGGCGTCATTAGAATGGGCAGAGTAGAGGCTGCCATCCTAACCAGCATGCTCATTAACAAGTACGGGGTAATTGGGTTAATTGCAGATGACCTCCTCACCATCTTAATTGCAATCGCCCTCTACGTGTTAACTAGGCTCGGTGGGCTTGCTGGGTTGTTCGGCCTATTCACCCTGAATATTATCAATGGGTTGAGGCTTGCGGTTGTCCTAACCAACCTCACCGTACTACTGGCCAACTACAATACGCCAATACCCGTAATCATGGCCAGTGGATTGCTGGCTGGGTTAGTGTTCAATGCACCAGTGCTGAGGAGCCTCACCCCCAATCCCTAACCCCCATTAACACGTGTTTCCCCACTCGAATTCACAGTAGGGCTTATATGGGGGTATCGTGTTAGTGCCCTATGGGCTGCGTGGTTTACCTTGAGGGTACTGTGGCTAGGATTAATGGGAGGGATGTGGGTATCTACGTTAGTAGGGGGTTTCAGGGTAGGATTAAGGGCCTTCAGGGTAGGAGGGTTAGAGTCCTCCTAATCATTGAGGAGTGTGGGGGTGGTGGTAATGAGCCAGGTTGTTAATGCCGAGTGCGGGCAGGGGCTGTACGACTTCATAATTCCAAGGCTCTACAGGGCTAGGGAAGCCTACATTATAAGCCCCTGGATCAGCCCAGAGGCCGCCAGGTTGATTATAAGCCTCGTGAACCACGGCACCAAGGTGCACCTGATAACCACGAACGATACAAGTAACAGGAGCCACGCCTCAGCAATGAGACTACTGGGAACCAGCCAAGGCTCAAGGAGTGCCATGTTAGGCATTGGCATCCTACTAATCATAATTAGCATAGCCTTCATTGTACTATCACCACTGGCCCTAATCCTACCGGTGCCAGGAGCATTGTTAATATACAGGGGCTTGAGGAGTACCTCAAGGCGGGTTCACCCCAACCTCACGATAAGGGTGGTCAACAACCTCCACGCTAAGGTAATAATCATACCTGAGGATGGGTTGGTTGGCATTGGCTCAGCTAACCTAACATCACACGGGCTCCACAGTAACATTGAATGCTGGGCCTGGGTTAGGGATGAGGAACTAGCCTCAAGGCTCCTGAAGGCATTCCAAGCATAACTCACTTCTAGTGAGGAGGGTAAAAAAAGGGAGGATTTGATTTTTATTTTGAACCCCCTGGCCTGTGCCCGATTAGCCTACGCTTACCTGAAGCGTCTTACCACTATTATAGAACACTATAACAGTCGTAACGCTACTGCAACCGCCAGTGGAGGTTGGCTTGAAGGTGAAGCTGGCTGCCTTACCATTCTGCACAACCCACGGTGGCGTTGTTGAGCCTGACGAACCAGCAATGTAGACTGCTGATAGGCCACAGGTTGAGGATGAGCCACTACTGTAGCCTGGTGTGGTACCCACAGTGGCGACTACTCCTGTTGGGGAGTCTAGGACTATGCCAGCTATTGTAACCTTACCACCCTCTGCACTAACAGTTAACAGTAGTGAACCATCACTGGCTAGTGTGGCTGAGCCTGTGGCAGTGCCTATTGAACTCATTGCGCCTGTTGACCTCAGGTAGAGCATTACTGCTATTACCGCTACCAGTACTACCACTATTATTGCTATTATCATCTCACTCATTGTTTGGCCTTTCCTCATTTTAGGCTGTAGCAGGCGCCTGGCTTGCTTTAGGCTCGCCATACGCTTCAGGGAGCCATTACCCTGAGGGGGGTAATTAGGGCGCACCCATTCAACTAATGATGGGTATGATGGCTGCCTTACCACTGTTGTAGAAGACTATTGCCTGGTTCACGTTGGCGCAACCGCTTGTGCTTGACTGAAAATCAAGGGATGCTATTATCCCGATTGACGTTTGAGTGTAGAATATGAAGCTTGCTGATTGGCCGTTTTGGAGTACCCAGGGTGGTGTCAAGCCACCTGAGGCACCGTTGATGAACACGCCACCTAGCCTGCAGGTTTGGTAAAATGGGCCAGTGTAACCTGGTGTTGTGCCAATTGCCGCCACTACACCACTACTGCTTAGTAGTACTATACCCTCTATTGTAACAGAGCCACCGCTCGCTGTCACTGTCAATGTAAGTGAACCAACCTGGCCTAACTCACCACTACCCGTGAGGGTTGCCAGGGAGTTCACTGCACCCATTGTCCTCATGTAGAGCATTACTGCCACTGCTATTACCAGGGCTATTACAACCACCGTTATTACCATCCACGACATTGACTGCCCCCTCCTAGGCTTCATGCGCCTCACCATACCACCCACTGCACCACTGAGGGTAATTAGTAATGGCTCAACTCAGCCCCTGACCGGTATGGCCAACGCCCTCCCATTATCATAATGCACAACAACCTGGCTTACGTTGGTGCAGCCACTAAGTATGAAGATTACTGACTGCCCGTTCTTGAGAATCCACGGTGGGGTTAATGATGCTTGAGTATTGTTAATGAATACTCCAGTTAGCCTGCATGCTGCACCACTCTTACCTTGTGGTGTTATACCCGTGATCCTGTAGGTAATGCCGAAGGCTATTACTGTTACCTTGAGTGTATTGCCTTGGCTTACTGTTACATTGCCCACGAGGACTGGTAGGAGGGTTGCCCCACCTGTGTGGAGTATTATTACTATTGAGTACGATATTATTACTGCCATGATGATGAGTGCTACCCAGGTTTCCCTAGGCATTGTTGGTTACCTGGCTTTGGGGTTGCTTGGCCTGTTGCTTGGCCTGCCTTCGCCCCACTGGAGTGGGCTCCTTCCCCTTATGCTCAGGCTTCTTACCCATGGCCCTAAGCCTAGCCTTACGCCTAGCCTTCTCAAGCCTCCTAACCCAATTCTCAATAACCCCACCCCTCGGGTACACGCTAACAGTCGCCATTGGTTCACCACTCTGGCTCCTCCAATTAGGCCAAACATTAACCTCAACAATGAGGACTCTCCCACTATGGCTAGTACTCCTGATGCCGAGGCTGTTCACAAGGCTCCTGAGCGCCTTGTAGAGTTCAAACCCCTTCCCACTCCCATGCCCCCTAACCCTAACCATAACCCTCTTAGGCTTCTGCATCCTAGCCAGCATACCCCGAATAGTATCCGCAACCTGGCTCAACGGCACAACCTCATTCACGGGCTTGGCTAGGCGGATACTGCACAGGAAGCACCCCTCAAGCCAGGATTGCTCAAGGAGCTCCCTCAATCCCTGGTAGGTGTTCCACTGGGGTGGGAATTCGGCAATGTAGAAGTACCCACTCCCAGTCCTAGTGGCCTTAGCCTTAAGCGTGCTCAGGGGCTTCTCCCTCGCATTCGGGCCCGTTAGGATAATCCACCTCACAGGAGGCGTACTAGGCTGGCGGGTAATTAGCATGCCACCAACACCCCACTGGAGTGGGAGCCTCACTGGAGCACAACCCCAATACCAATAACCTTAAAGGCATTGTGCAGGTCACGAACACTAACCTGACACGCCCTACGCCAAGGCAGCCTATCAACCCTCCTAGGCTTAGCATTAGGCACCGGGAGGACTGGGATAATTAAGGCAACATGCTCGTAGTGGCAGTAGTAGCCTGAATCCAAACCATCCCTAACGGGGTCATACCTCAACCTACCAATATTCCTAACAACAAGCGTGAAGCCCCTGGCCCACCAGTCTTGAATAACACTGACACCATCCTCACCACAGGGTATGTAGCGCCCAAGGTGGCACATGCCTGGTTCAGGCTCCCCCTGAATTATTGGTGGTTTGCCCGAACCAGGCCTGGAAGCCACCACTACCCCACTGTTGCTGGCCACTACTATAGCCCCCCTCGGTGATGATACTGACTGGCTGAGCGGTGACTCCACGGTACTCCAGCCAAACCTGCCTAATAGCCTCATAATCCTCAAAATTCTGGCTAGCCTTAATTAGCGCTTGCGCCAACTCCTCAGGGTAAGGCCTAGCCTCAAAGGGAGGCTCCTCAACACAGGGCTCCTGGTTAGGGCACCACTTCAAGCCCCTAGGCCACCACACCCTCTTAGCCTTCTTATTAACCAAGAGGACAATGATAATGTTCCTATTCACAATACTCTCAACATTTGCAATACCCATACTACTGAGCCTCTCAATCAGGTTCTCCCTACCATCAGTGTGGTAGGTCGTGAAGCCACCGTGCCCACTCAGGATAGCCAAAACCCAAGCCCTAGCATCCTCAGGCGAGAGAACCTCATTAACAGTCAGGTACTGGGCACCAATCCTCATACCATATGCGATTAACTCAGCCTTGGTAATCTCCCTGACACCAAGCCCAGTGGCACTCCTAGTATTAAGCATTATGACACTGCGTATTGGGAGTGGCTGGTACTCATCAACGTCCTGGATGAAGGCGACACGCTCATCAGGCGGGAGCGTGTTTGCCAGTGCGGCTGTTAGTGTGGTTTTGCCTGAACCCATCTCCCCAATTGCCAGTAGGGCTAGCTTCCTACCGTTCTCAACCCAATTCACATCACCCGTGGTGGCTACTAGGAGCTTGGCGGCTAGGGCAGGTGTAATCGAGCCCAGGGCTATTAGCTTGGGTATTGTCCAGTATGATGACGGGTGTTTTCTAAATGCCACAGTGAATTGGCTGATTGGGTCAGCCAGCATTGTTATCCTGAGCCTCAGGTCAGTGTAGGTCGCCATCCCAGCTGGGGCGTAGCTCGTGACTGGAGTCCTCGTTAGCTCACTTGCACGGTCTAGGATGTACTCGTTGAATGTTGGTGGTTGTTCACTGTCAGTGATTGTTGGCCGCCTGAATATTGAGAATATTGAGGATAAGCCCCTTTTCGGCTCGTCATCACTACGGCTTGGGCATTGGTTTGGTTCAATAATGAGTGGGTGGTATGCGTCACCGTATTGGCTACCCCTCACGTAAACCTTAACACTCCCATCATCACCAGGCTTATCAACAACAATATCGTTGAAGAATACCTCACTCCTAAGCAATGGGTCAAGTACCCCGAAGCCGAGGTACCACCTCATGAACACTCTAGCCAACTCATTAGCAACCTCATTCCTATCAGCCCTCTCAATACCCCTCAATAGGTGGCGTGGGACTGCCTTAAGAATTACCTTAGGACTAATAAGCCTCTGAAGGGGCACCCCCTGGCTAAGCATGCCTAGTAGCCTATCCCAGTCAGCACAAGCAATAATATCAGAGTAATTCAAATCGTCATGCATCCTGAACTCGAAGCCACCAGGCGTCTTCAAAACGAACAACCTAGTCCTAATGTCATATGACTCAAATATTGCCACCTCCTCCCCAACGCCTGAGGTGTACACGTTGAACCTGTAGTCCCTCGCAAACGGCATTAAGGTTTTGAGGACTAGGTATTAATTAGCTAACACCATTAAGTGATTAGTAGTACACTGTGGAGCACGAACCAGGCTACGACACCGAGGATTCCACCAAGCAGTGCGCCTAGCCTCCAGTCCTGTATAATCATGCCCCCAGCCAGGCCACTCCCAATAGCCGAGTAGAATGCACCCTGAGGCATGCCGAGTAGGAATGGTACAGAGACTGGAACCTGCATAAGCGAGGAATAGTTAATAATCCTGGCCAAGTAGCCCATGAGGCCAATACTGAATGCACCACCAACACCAACAGTCATAGCCCCAAACATAATGCCCTGGGTGACAGTCCTCTGAACAGTGCCAAGGAACTCACTCACCAGGACATTACTCCAACCAACGAAGAGTGGCGTGCCAGTCGCCTTAGCCTCACGCCAGAGTGGGATTAAATCATGCTCAATTGGGCTCAGGTCACGGACTGGGGTTGGGTTAGGCTTAGTGAGCAACTCATTGAAGCTAGTCATGACTCTGATTGGTAGTGATGCACGGAGCCTCAGGTCGTAGGTTATACTCGGCAGCTTGAACAGGCCGTAGACTAGGAGTGGGAGTGCCGTGGCCAGGTACCCGTCAACGAACAGCATTGCCAAGGCCCCAGCCACTGCGCCTGCTATAATGCCAATAATGTCAGTGTCATCAATCACGAAGTAGTGTGTCCTTGGCATGAAGAGGAGCCCAACAGCCCCCATTAGCCCCATTATTATCATACCGCTGAAGCCGAGTATCCCAATACTAGCCATCATAGTCATCATTACCACGGTGACTAGTACAACATTGAACATTTCCCCAATCATGCTGGCGTCAGTACTAAGCCTCCTCCTAACCTCACTGAAGAGTTGCTGGAAGTAAGCCTCAATTGACGCCCCACCCTCAATGTCCCTGGCAACCTTAAGCAGGTAAGCCTGCCTGACAAGCCTACCATAAGTCCTCGCATTGGGCGTGTAGGCTATAATATCCGCAATCCTCCTAAGCCTACGTAGGCCCCTGGTAGCCTCCCTCCAACCAACCAAAGGCGCCTTCAACGTGAATACTAAGTCCTCGACCCTTTGGCCTAGTAGTATGTCAGGTAGCCTTATCCTTACCCTCACTCCCAATCACCATTCCAATCAACTCGGCAAGCCACGGTTCAACACCCTGCCTAGCCTCGGTGAGCAGTGCCGTGAGTAGCCTTGCCTGGCAGTCCTCGGGTACGTTAGCCTTCCTGAGGAGCCCCACAAGTTTCTCCCCATTCAACCCATCAATATTGATTGCACCTGCTATTGTCAGTAAGCCCTGGGGCGTCCTGAGTGTGCCCAGTATTGCGCTCTTTAGGTCAAGCCCAGTGTACTGGTAGTTGAGGAGTAGGTAGAGGGCTTTAAGGTACTCGAGTGGGCTTGGGGTACTTGGCTTAGCTGGCTGGGCCACTGGCTTGGTTGCCTCAAGCGTGCCCAGGAGCCTCTTCGCATCCTCTACTCTTTCTGAAAACGACATGAGTGGGTTAGGCATGCTAGGCTAATTAGCCTGACTAAGCCAGGAGGCATTAATGAGCGCAGTCAGTGAGACAGTAATCGGGGTAATAGTAGTCGTAATGGCGGCTACCGTACTCGGGGTAGTATTCTACATTCTAACAGGCTACCAAACCGGCTTCACCCACCAACTTGAAGCAGCCACCACGCTAGTCGCTGGCGTTGAAACTGAGCCCAACACTTGGATTGTTGAGGTCGTGTGGACTTACAAGCCAGTTATCAAAGGCTTCATCACGAGTGATGGTAGGTTCATTAGTGTTAACAGTGGGCAGGTTAGCCTACTCCAGTGTGGGTTGGGTTATGCCCCAGCGCCTTACAGGTACTGTATCTATAGGCTTGAGGGTGTTTCTAAGGAGCCTGTTGAGGTGGTTGGGTAATGGCTGTTGAGGCTCCCTTAATCCTAGCCTTCATTGGGATTATATTCGCCAGTGTAATAGGCTTCATGGTGTTCATGGTTAATGCACAGAAGCCAATAGGCTACGCCAACGCCATTAGGTCATACACCCCACCAGTAATCAATGGCACATACTACTGCCCAGGGGGCATTATCATCAACCCCTACATTAATGCATCTGGCCTGTACCAGTGTGGCCCGTGCCTAATCTACATTTACCAGAACGCCACAGCACGCCTATCCTGCCCAAGGTGATTGGGGATGAGGGTTGTGGTTAAGCCGAGTGATGCTGAGGGTAAGGTGCTTGTTATCGCAGAGTTGAGCCTCATGGAGTACCTTGAGGCTAGGCGTGGTGCCGATATCGTGTATCGATGCACCTCAGGTAGGGTGCCTTCGCCATTAGCCCGCTTCATTGGTGAGTCCATAGCATACTTGAGGCTTATCCGCAGGTGCGGTTCACTCTAGTAGGCTGTCGAGTTCAAGTTCCTCTGGCTTCAAAGCCCTGAGCCTGTTACCAATCCTAACTACTAGTATTATAGTATAGTAGCCAGTGTCCGGGTCGTAGTAGTCGTCACCGTGTTCAATACTAACCCTGACTAGCCTTGCGTTGAACCTGGCTAGCTTAGCCTCTATAACATCCCTATGCCCCTCAAGCCTGGCTAACGCCTCCCTCTTGGGTAGTAGTATCGTGGGCTTCAGCATCCTGGGAATTGAATGATGCCTGGGTTAATTAGCTCAACCCCATTCCTGAATGGGCTAGCGCTAATTAATAGGCGTGGGTTAAGCCCCCTATGAACATACCTGTGGGTGCAATCGGGGCAGTAACCTTCCAGCTTGGGAATGCGACTAGTACACCGCAAATCGTGGGTAGTGCATTAAGCTACTTTTCGCCATTCTTCGCTGCGATAATGTTCTTCCTTGGGGTAGCCTTCTGGGCGAGCCTACTATTCCTAATATACTACGGTATTGAGGCTTTCGCCCACCCAACACCCTTCGGGAGGTCATCAAGGCTGGCCTCAATGTACGACCACGTTAAGAGCATAATATGGAGCATTATTGCAATATACCTCGTGGTGGCTGTAATAGCCTTCGCAGTGAACCAGGCAAGCGCAGCAGCTGGGGCTGGGACTACCGTCACTGCTGGGCAGTTATTCTACTACGTCTTCGTTGAGCCTATTGTGAATGGCTTCAAGTTATTCTTCTCATACGCCTAGCCGTGGTGGTATATTGCAATATTGTATTATTGTAAAATACTAATTAACAGCCTTGTTGAGGCGCCCTCAGTATGCCTAGGAGGCCTAGGAGTGAGGCTGGGATTGTAAGGAGGCTACTCAACGTCATGGTGAACGAGGAGCTCCTCAAGGCAATCAAAATAACATCAGTCTACGCTAATGTAAGAGTCATTGACGTTGTTGAGGATGCGTTCAAAATATACCTACTCCTGTACCAAGGCAAGGCCAGGCTAGTCCTCGAACCAGGCACTGAATTGAAGTTAGCCAGCATGAGTGTTGATAAGGTCACCACGAGGTGTGGTTCAGGTGGCCAGCCAAGCCAGGTTCAGAAGCCACCCACTCCAGTGGGCACCAGGGTTAATAACAACAACCAGAATGACAACCAGCCGAGGCAACCGCATGTAGAACAGCCACCTACTGGGCAACCGCAATTGAGCATCGACCTCAACGACACCCCAAGCTTCATAAGGGACAACCCATGGCTCGCAATAATCGCAAGGAAGACTAGTTAACCTAATCAACCTGTACCACGTATAATACACTATGCCCAAGACCCTACTCACAGTAAGGAATGGGGACTATGCCATAACAGTAACCGAGACTGGAGTATTCATAACCAATGGGAAGCACACTTGGAGAGTGAACCCACACATTGCCCACTACGTCCTATTCCTAGTGCTCAGTGACAGGGTTGAGGAGGCTGTTAGAATTGGGCTAGCCAAGTCATACCCGCTACCAATCCCAATCACATCGTAAGGCTTATAAGGGTGCAGTGCGCTTGATTACACGCCTCCCCAGTGGGGAGGCAGCCCAAACCAATCCAAACCAATCCCCACCCCGTGGGGCGGGGGTTAGAAGCACACTGCAGAGTGGCACAAACGGGATGAGTAGAGGCGCCCAGTGCCCTGCCCTGCGGGGTGGGTTATAATCACCTTGATTTTAAACACAGGCACAATCAATGCGGTGGTTAGAATAATGGTTCAGGTATCTTGAATTCACCAGCCCCAATTAACCCGTACCTATCCTCAATAATCCTACCGAACCTCTCAATCCTAACAACATTACCCTCAACAACCTCCCTAGCCACAACACGGATGATAACACTGGCATCGTGGATGGCATGCAGGCTCGCAGTCGGGTACCCATCCTCCCCAAACCAATTCTCCCTAATCGCAGGGGACTCGTGGCTCAGTAGGACTAGCTTCAACTGCCCTAGGAGCCACCTCTCGGTTAGAGTATGCACAAGGCTTATGATTAGCCTATTAGCCCTGCCAACATCAACAAGCAGGTTCCCTGTACCGTAATTCGTAATGTAGTACTCCCTCAACCCACCTAGGCTGTCAATAATGATTGTCGTTGGTTCCCTGACGGTTAGCCTCTTGGCCCAGTCGAGTAGTGTTATTGGGTCGTACTGCTCAACGAGCTCGGTGGCATGTGGCTTGATCTTGTCGAGGAGTGGCTTGTTGTTCAACTCACTGCTAATGTAAAC
>Ga0081529_121818_pt1 | contig 11971 bp, 9 predicted proteins | sample EchGeymetagenome_FD_71012 | JGI IMG/M metagenome (GOLD analysis project Ga0081529, IMG submission 71012) | Ferrous microbial mat and aquatic microbial communities from Echinus Geyser, Yellowstone National Park, USA - transect B T=78-80 C v2... ...
TATCCTTTCAATTCCTCATTAAAGGATACCGCCTGGTTGCTGTAGTCTACCAGAAGCAACTGTTACCTTTCAATTCCTCATTAAAGGATACAAACTCGATGTAATATGTGTTACCCAAGTCCTCGACTTTCTTTCAATTCCTCATTAAAGGATACCCGTGTCTTGGCGATTTTCTTATCGACCCCGCTAGGGCAACTTTCAATTCCTCATTAAAGGATACTGGAAAAGAACCCATTAGTGCCAGACGGTTTGTTTGATTCTTTCAATTCCTCATTAAAGGATACCGTTAACCTACTCGACTGCACCTACAACAGGGTTTGTTACTTTCAATTCCTCATTAAAGGATACTTTCACAAATCTCACCAATTTTTTCTTACCAAACTGACTTTCAATTCCTCATTAAAGGATACATAGGTGCGCGCATTGGGACTTCCGCGCACACTTTCCTTTCAATTCCTCATTAAAGGATACGGCAAAAGAGTCTTTGGGTAAAATCAGTAAAGAAGTCTTTCAATTCCTCATTAAAGGATACCAACCCTACCAAGCAGTGGTGGTTCAGTAACATTCGCCTTTCAATTCCTCATTAAAGGATACTAGCTCTGTGCTATTCCACTGTTACTTAGCTTAGGGCTTCTTTCAATTCCTCATTAAAGGATACTTGCCTATACGTATGGCTATGTCCTGTAAATAAGAACTTTCAATTCCTCATTAAAGGATACACGTCATGAGAGACTGAGGGAATTAGTGAAGGAGTGTCTTCTTTCAATTCCTCATTAAAGGATACATAATTTATTGGTGATTTGATGCCTCGTAGACGTCACCTTTCAATTCCTCATTAAAGGATACTATTATGAAAAGCGTTGTTGAAACTGCCAAGACCTTACCTTTCAATTCCTCATTAAAGGATACTGCGTCTACGAGTTTCCGCAAGATCACGACAAAAACTTTCAATTCCTCATTAAAGGATACCACAACACAGAAGCATTCATGGTGAAGTGAATATTCGCTTTCAATTCCTCATTAAAGGATACAGCAATGAGTGAAGATATAGTAGCGCGAACAAAACTTTCAATTCCTCATTAAAGGATACGCGTACAGAGGTGTTTACAATATGACGTCTGATTTTCAGCTTTCAATTCCTCATTAAAGGATACTACCCTCATCTGCAAAAGACAGGTTCACCAACAAGCTTTCAATTCCTCATTAAAGGATACTTTGACCGTTTACGAAAACGTAGAACACTTGACCACTTTCAATTCCTCATTAAAGGATACAAACCCTAGCGTGTATGGACGAGGTGTTGACAGAAGCTTTCAATTCCTCATTAAAGGATACCGGGTGCTGACTACGGCTCCCCGCCCCCTAGAAGGGGCCTTTCAATTCCTCATTAAAGGATACCGGTCGATTCGTAGTTCTCCCACTTAACGACATATTCACTTTCAATTCCTCATTAAAGGATACCAATACTCGGCTATGTTGGTCACAAAATAATGAATTGGTTCTTTCAATTCCTCATTAAAGGATACAGCTAACTCTGCGGGAATTTTAAAACCAAATATATTTAACTTTCAATTCCTCATTAAAGGATACTTAGGGTCCAGAGGTGACGTATACGTCCGTTAGGCAACTTTCAATTCCTCATTAAAGGATACTATTGAAAGTGTTCGGATTAGGAGAGTACCCCTGTAAATCTTTCAATTCCTCATTAAAGGATACCATGTCAAACCCAAACCTAATCTCAAGTAGTGAAATCTTTCAATTCCTCATTAAAGGATACAAGAGCAATGCCAAGCTACACACATACCACAAAACACCTCCTTTCAATTCCTCATTAAAGGATACCCTTGAAACCGTCAAAGTCACGTGTTGCTGTCTCTCTTTCAATTCCTCATTAAAGGATACAGGATAACAAAGCGGGTACGAGTCTAACACAAGCTCAGCCTTTCAATTCCTCATTAAAGGATACCGAATTGAAGAAATAGTCACAAAGAAGCCTGAAGCGATAACTTTCAATTCCTCATTAAAGGATACCCTAGTTACAACGTCCAAAGGTTTGACTCGCGACAAACTTTCAATTCCTCATTAAAGGATACGGTTATTCAGAGTGCGGTCAGGCATAGAAAAAACCTCGACTTTCAATTCCTCATTAAAGGATACCCGTTAGGACGGCATACATACCCAACATAAGCTTTAACTTTCAATTCCTCATTAAAGGATACCAACTCTGACTTATGCAAGCTTTAGCAATCAAGTCGGCTTTCAATTCCTCATTAAAGGATACTTTTTGCCATTCTACGCTTTTGATTATTTTAACCCACTTTCAATTCCTCATTAAAGGATACTTAATGGTTGCTCTCAAACTCCTGCTTTATCTGCTTCACGCTTTCAATTCCTCATTAAAGGATACGGATACGTCGGACCTACGTGTGTGGGCTACGACCCTCAACTTTCAATTCCTCATTAAAGGATACTCGCAAATTATATAGGTCCTGGTGGTGGTTCTGTTAGCTTTCAATTCCTCATTAAAGGATACGGAGCTTTGAGTAAGTTCAACGTTTGTAAACCAGAAGCTTTCAATTCCTCATTAAAGGATACGCTACATGAAACCCTCTGAAACAGAGGCGTTAGAATACTTTCAATTCCTCATTAAAGGATACAAGGAATACAAATTAACGTGGTGTTTCAGTTTGCAGGACCTTTCAATTCCTCATTAAAGGATACCCACTATCTCATGGACTTTGTATTGAGCTGAACTAAAACTCTTTCAATTCCTCATTAAAGGATACTTCCTTATCAATGCTAACGCCCCCGGCCACCATTACTTTCAATTCCTCATTAAAGGATACCGAATACGCATGGAGCGTCAAAACGCTGACAACCAATATCTTTCAATTCCTCATTAAAGGATACGGGGGACGAAGAATGGGTTGGTCATTTGCAATAATCTTTCAATTCCTCATTAAAGGATACGGATGAGTGATGAAGTTCTTCTGGGGGGACGAAGAATCTTTCAATTCCTCATTAAAGGATACCAACTGTGCGTAAAGCACAGGCTAACAGCGCCAACTCTTTCAATTCCTCATTAAAGGATACGGTTGAAGAATGTTAGCTTACTGCGTCTGGAATACCTTTCAATTCCTCATTAAAGGATACCGAAACCGAGTATGGAAGGGTATATCCCGGTGCTGCTTTCAATTCCTCATTAAAGGATACGAGGTCAAAGATTTCCGCTGAGCCCCTCGACTGACTCTTTCAATTCCTCATTAAAGGATACCGAAAGTGTTGACTGCGTGGTAACCTCGCCTCCTTACTACCTTTCAATTCCTCATTAAAGGATACGTCTGCGTTTTGAGAGTGTGGAATTGCTATTATTTGACTTTCAATTCCTCATTAAAGGATACCACAAAGTTTGTTATGACATATGTGCTTTGTCCTAAGTGCTTTCAATTCCTCATTAAAGGATACGCGCAACATAAAGGATGATGTTAATTCGTTTATAGACTTTCAATTCCTCATTAAAGGATACAAGATGTGCAGATTACTAGCCCCGACCACGACCCAGTCTTTCAATTCCTCATTAAAGGATACCCACGTACCTCTTACATCGTGCAAAGGACGTTTATGCTTTCAATTCCTCATTAAAGGATACCACTCACAAGCCAATCCGCTACAACCCTACCAAGCAGTGGCTTTCAATTCCTCATTAAAGGATACGGAGTTACTCTTCGCTAGGTTCAAAAGCTTCTGACAAAGCTTTCAATTCCTCATTAAAGGATACTCAAAAAGTACAAGTGTACTTTAGGGAAAGGACACCACTTTCAATTCCTCATTAAAGGATACACAACGTTTTTAAGTGTCTTCCCCCTATTTGTCTTAACTTTCAATTCCTCATTAAAGGATACGCGCGCTTTTCGCGCGCACGGTTCACGTTATTTTTCTTTCAATTCCTCATTAAAGGATACCCATTAAAGAAACACGGCTACATAGTGGAGTATGGATACTTTCAATTCCTCATTAAAGGATACGAAGTAAAGAGGGATGAGGGATGAAGCCTTTATTATCGCTTTCAATTCCTCATTAAAGGATACCATAACTAGCGAAGACCATGAACCTATGCATTTACCGCACTTTCAATTCCTCATTAAAGGATACCACAGGTAGCACTGATTTACCAGTAGGAACAACTTCTTTCAATTCCTCATTAAAGGATACCAGACCTGAGAGGATGGGGAAGCATCTCAGAATATAACACTTTCAATTCCTCATTAAAGGATACACTCTGTATCGCCCTGAGGGTAATAATGTTTGACTTACTTTCAATTCCTCATTAAAGGATACCCATACAATTATGTCGTCAAATGTAGCGCATGCGCTCGTACTTTCAATTCCTCATTAAAGGATACCAGAGGGAAGAGATGCTCGCCAACGCAGAAATGCTAAGAACTTTCAATTCCTCATTAAAGGATACACAAATTCTGAACACTTGGGTCATCCTTCACCTGCACTTTCAATTCCTCATTAAAGGATACTTGTTGTGTTTCACGTCACTCTGTGGTAACACACATCTTTCAATTCCTCATTAAAGGATACCAATAACTACAAGGAAGTCGTGGTAAGGCACTACTACTTTCAATTCCTCATTAAAGGATACGGATTGGTGATTATTGGGAAATATTCTTCAATAAAACTTTCAATTCCTCATTAAAGGATACCACACTGACCATTCACACAGATGTATCCACTACCACACCTTTCAATTCCTCATTAAAGGATACCGTCCCGCAAATTGAGCCTGTTTTTTCCTACCCAACGGACTTTCAATTCCTCATTAAAGGATACTCAATAGCGTGGTTGACCACCCCCTCGCTCTCAAAGCATCTTTCAATTCCTCATTAAAGGATACCACTTTAACCTTTTCTTTTAGCGTTCAATCGGTGGACTTTCAATTCCTCATTAAAGGATACTGGCAGGAACAGGACACAGGGTCCCAAAACTCGGAACCTTTCAATTCCTCATTAAAGGATACCATTTCTGAAGCTATATGGAAGCGTTAGCTTCAAAGACTTTCAATTCCTCATTAAAGGATACGCAGGCTCCTAATCTTGAACCTTCTACGCTTTCGGATCTTTCAATTCCTCATTAAAGGATACCAGAAACCAAGGTTTTGGGTAGCGACACCGGTGGGGCTACTTTCAATTCCTCATTAAAGGATACCCATCGGTCACGAAGCAACGGCTAAAATTATTTCGTCACTTTCAATTCCTCATTAAAGGATACCAAGCGTTCAATGTTCAGAAGGTTACAATCAAAGACTACTTTCAATTCCTCATTAAAGGATACCCAAGGAGCTTCCACACCTCTTCGACCCACTCGACTGCCTTTCAATTCCTCATTAAAGGATACTGGATAGACAGGACTTCATATATGAGTATAACCCAATACCTTTCAATTCCTCATTAAAGGATACTCGGCTTGTATTAAACATTGCCTACGGTTATTCGGTCTTTCAATTCCTCATTAAAGGATACCAAGCATATCCCATACTACCTTAGCTACATTAACAAACTTTCAATTCCTCATTAAAGGATACTAAAGGATATCGACCAAGCCATGACCGCACAGGAAGGAACTTTCAATTCCTCATTAAAGGATACTTTGCGACAGTGACCATGTTTGCCTGCCAGTTGTACTTTCAATTCCTCATTAAAGGATACTCCTTGTAGCTCAGGGTAACAAGCCCCGGATAGTTATCCTTTCAATTCCTCATTAAAGGATACTTGGGTAGGAAAAAACGGGGGGGACTTGCGGGGCACTACTTTCAATTCCTCATTAAAGGATACTTCTTTTGCTCCTCGGGTGGGTGCTGAACTATTTCGTCTTTCAATTCCTCATTAAAGGATACCGGGTACGACTGCCAGCGCATGTATATCCTCGAGCGAGCTTTCAATTCCTCATTAAAGGATACCCGCCTGTTCGAGCGTCATTCTCTGTTCTCGAGCATCTTTCAATTCCTCATTAAAGGATACCCGCGTCGACGCCATCCAACGCTTGCGATGTGATCTTTCAATTCCTCATTAAAGGATACCGGAAGGATGCTCGAATACAAGGCAGTGAACACCGTGAAAATCTTTCAATTCCTCATTAAAGGATACTTGACCACGCGGAAGCCTGTGAACATAGCTTGAAGCTTTCAATTCCTCATTAAAGGATACCGGAGTACCATATGTTCGAGCTGTGCGGCGTTCCCCTTTCAATTCCTCATTAAAGGATACCGACCCCGTTCGAAAAACCGAAAACGGCAGTTTCCTTCTTTCAATTCCTCATTAAAGGATACGTGGAAGGGGCGGGCGCTGAAGCCGTAAAACGTGAGCGACTTTCAATTCCTCATTAAAGGATACCGCGTCCGTGTAGCGGTCGTACCCGACGCCCACGTTGTACTTTCAATTCCTCATTAAAGGATACAGGAGCACCTGCCTGAGGCGTCCAGGTTTCGAACGTCGACTTTCAATTCCTCATTAAAGGATACGCGCACAGGCTTCCCTAGTTTTCTTACCTAACACTAAGCTTTCAATTCCTCATTAAAGGATACCGCTTCTAAGTGTAGGTGGCGCCCGCGCTGCTCATTAAACTTTCAATTCCTCATTAAAGGATACAAGAGCTCCGTGAGCTACCCCTCAGCTAAAAGCCTCTTTCAATTCCTCATTAAAGGATACCATCGCAAAAACCGCATCGGAGATCAGGCATTTCACTTTCAATTCCTCATTAAAGGATACCCCCTCCAAAGGTCGGAACCTTCTCGTGGTGGACTTTCAATTCCTCATTAAAGGATACATAACTTCGGTATGGCAAATCAAAGCGCTCTCTGAGAAACTTTCAATTCCTCATTAAAGGATACACACAGAGTTCTATAGTGTCCAAGAGTTCAAGGTGTTCCTTTCAATTCCTCATTAAAGGATACCACTTCGGAAGCACCCGATGATGGAGATGTGCAGTACTGTCCTTTCAATTCCTCATTAAAGGATACCTTAATGGTGGCCGGGGGTGTCAACATCGACAGCGAAACTTTCAATTCCTCATTAAAGGATACTTGAAATAGAAGGGTTTAACTGTGAAGGATGCGGCAAGGACTTTCAATTCCTCATTAAAGGATACCTGTGACTTCTACGGAACTGTGAAACTCACACCAAACTTTCAATTCCTCATTAAAGGATACTTATTTGGATTATCCGCTACATCAACCTGATAGGTTCCCTTTCAATTCCTCATTAAAGGATACCACGGTTCTCCCCTCATTTTCACCGTTTTCCACCCTTCGGCTTTCAATTCCTCATTAAAGGATACCCTGTTGAAAAACTGCAGGATGCTCTTGGCGTCCATAACTTTCAATTCCTCATTAAAGGATACTTTCCTCTTGGAACGGGGTATATAGCCTTCCCCATCTTTCAATTCCTCATTAAAGGATACACAGGGTTCAGATAGCGATAACGGGTTACCTGGAGACTTTCAATTCCTCATTAAAGGATACTCTTTACAAAAATAGCTTAGCTTTATAATAAAGTCACTTTCAATTCCTCATTAAAGGATACAGAGGATTAAAAAAAGCAAAGAAAAACAGTTTGGAAATAGCTTTCAATTCCTCATTAAAGGATACCAGAAAATTCCACGCTTTCCACACTCACGCATTTCACTTTCAATTCCTCATTAAAGGATACCATACTCCACCCTTCGGGGAGAGTAAATTGTTTATCTTTCAATTCCTCATTAAAGGATACCACAATTTATGATAGTGGTGGAACTGGTCAAGATGCGAGTCTTTCAATTCCTCATTAAAGGATACTTACATAACAACTGACCCTTTTGTAAACGAAACAGAAGCTTTCAATTCCTCATTAAAGGATACACATTTGGAGCTTTACAACTGCAGGCGGTTTGCTCATACACTTTCAATTCCTCATTAAAGGATACATATTTATTAGTGCTAGCGTCTAGTGTCATAAACAAACTTTCAATTCCTCATTAAAGGATACTGTCCAAAACACTACAAACGGTTGTTTCTGTGAATCTTTCAATTCCTCATTAAAGGATACCAGCATCAGCACAGTTAGCACAGTGGCAAGCTGGTTTCTTTCAATTCCTCATTAAAGGATACTGTCTCAGAACGCAACAGCCTTTGCTGAAGTGCTTATACTCTTTCAATTCCTCATTAAAGGATACCTAAAATACGCACAAACTCTTCGCTTTGATTTTTAAAACTTTCAATTCCTCATTAAAGGATACTTTGCCAACTTTTCAAATGGATTTTCGCGCTCTGAGTCCTTTCAATTCCTCATTAAAGGATACCGCAGCCGTAGTTGTACCAGTCATTGTACTAGTCGATGGTCTTTCAATTCCTCATTAAAGGATACCCTGCCGAACATCGCCTTTCTTACAGGCGCGTACAGCTTTCAATTCCTCATTAAAGGATACTAAACACAACTTGACCAAGACTTGGTGGTGGTGTTGGTGTCTTTCAATTCCTCATTAAAGGATACAGGGTAAGCCCACTACCATCGTAGTGGCTAGTCAGTTCAGCTTTCAATTCCTCATTAAAGGATACACCCGTATGGTGAGTTGCCTCCCCCACACCGCGTAGCTTTCAATTCCTCATTAAAGGATACCCACACTCAGATGTGTCTGTGGATCAACATCAACAACTTTCAATTCCTCATTAAAGGATACGGAAAGGCTACAAAAAGAGAGCTCCTTCGCTCTACCAACCTTTCAATTCCTCATTAAAGGATACCTGTAGGAAATACACTACCACCGCCAGCGCGAAGGTATCTTTCAATTCCTCATTAAAGGATACAGGTTACGTAGAAAGGTGGATATGCTTTACGAATACGCAGAACTTTCAATTCCTCATTAAAGGATACCGTAACATAGAGGGCGTTCGACTTAGTCAAAGGTGGTCACCTTTCAATTCCTCATTAAAGGATACTTGGCTATGATTTCGTGAATAAAAAGTCTTCAGTCGATTCTTTCAATTCCTCATTAAAGGATACCGGACTTTTGGCGGGCGGAGTCAATGCGGTATATACAGCATCTTTCAATTCCTCATTAAAGGATACGCGTGGGTGTTCCCACATCATCTTGGTGGGGAAGTCTTTCAATTCCTCATTAAAGGATACCACACACTTCGGTATATCCTTACCGAGGAGCTCGTTAAGACTTTCAATTCCTCATTAAAGGATACCCATCACCATCACAGCTTCCACGACCTCCCTTCCAAGTAGCTTTCAATTCCTCATTAAAGGATACTTGTAACAATAAGTTTGGCAAGAATGGCAAGATGTTGAGCCTTTCAATTCCTCATTAAAGGATACTAAACAAAAATCCGGTACTCGCCTAGTAAACAAAAAATTCCTTTCAATTCCTCATTAAAGGATACGAATGGGTTTCATATCCGTAGTGGCTCGCATATAGTCTTTCAATTCCTCATTAAAGGATACCGAAGCGTTGCGCAAGGGTCTCCAAGTCGAGCGACACTTTCAATTCCTCATTAAAGGATACAGGAGACTGCTAGCGCTCTCTCCCTTCTTCTCGGTCACCCTTTCAATTCCTCATTAAAGGATACCGTTCTCGGAGCTTTGGGTATAGGTGGGTATGCTGTTTACCTTTCAATTCCTCATTAAAGGATACCGACTTGAAATTTCCTGCGACAGTATACGCAGGCGTAATCTTTCAATTCCTCATTAAAGGATACTACGGTTACGGTTGCGCTCATAGTTTCACCTTCTTCTTTCAATTCCTCATTAAAGGATACAATTTCACCACTTCGCTCGATTCCTTTTAATATTATTAAACTTTCAATTCCTCATTAAAGGATACGCGCTACCAAGTATTTCGAAGTGAAAGAAGAGCGTTTCTATCTTTCAATTCCTCATTAAAGGATACGTACCAGCAGGGGAGCCGAGCCAGAAGAACTTAACAGGGTACTTTCAATTCCTCATTAAAGGATACCGGGAAAAACCACGTTTTCGCTCACAGTTCTTCATATTTCTTTCAATTCCTCATTAAAGGATACACAAAATTGAAACGGTTGGCGAACCGAAAAAAGTCACTTTCAATTCCTCATTAAAGGATACCATTTTTATTGAAAATCCATTTTTTTACCCAAAAAATCTTTCAATTCCTCATTAAAGGATACTCAAATTAGCGGGTAGTGTCACCCTTTCACGCGTACGCTTTCAATTCCTCATTAAAGGATACCAGGCACGACGCGTTACTATTCTTGCTGATAGCAACAACACCTTTCAATTCCTCATTAAAGGATACTATAAATCGAAGAATAGTAGAAATACGACCGTGGGGAACTTTCAATTCCTCATTAAAGGATACAGGGTGGTGGGGAAAGGGAAAAAAGAGGAAGGAAAGCTTTCAATTCCTCATTAAAGGATACTTTTCGCCCGCACCCGCACCGATGTCGCTCATTTTCTTTCAATTCCTCATTAAAGGATACCGTCTGTTAATGCAATAACGGGCAGTGGTAACACGAATCACTTTCAATTCCTCATTAAAGGATACTTGAGGGGTGAGTAACATGAGCGAAATTTGTTATCACAACTTTCAATTCCTCATTAAAGGATACAGGTTAGAGGTGAAGTAGACAGGTAGAAAAAAAGAATAAGCTTTCAATTCCTCATTAAAGGATACTCGCCTTTTCAAAGTCTTTCAAAGCCTCTTTCAAAATAGCTTTCAATTCCTCATTAAAGGATACGCGCTCTCCAAGAAGGGTAAAACCGCTCTTGTAGACACTTTCAATTCCTCATTAAAGGATACAAACACACCCGCAAACACAACAGTCGCACGAACCCCAATCTTTCAATTCCTCATTAAAGGATACCCGTTGCAAGCCATTGACCTAATGGTGTTGAGAGAAAAACTTTCAATTCCTCATTAAAGGATACAGCCAAAATGCGCACGAATTCCTGTGATTTGTTTGTAAACTTTCAATTCCTCATTAAAGGATACAAATACTGTTTTCGAAAGGTGGTTTGGAATTGTAAACTACTCTTTCAATTCCTCATTAAAGGATACCAGGGCTGCATGACTTAGTTAACGCATTTACGCAAAATACTTTCAATTCCTCATTAAAGGATACTTAAATATTGGTTTGGTGTTTTTGGTTTTGGTGTTTCTTTCAATTCCTCATTAAAGGATACAGGTGCTGAAGGATTTGTAAATGAGATAAAATCAATACTAAAACTTTCAATTCCTCATTAAAGGATACAATGGTGTTAGACATGGTTTTACTAATGTGCTAAGTGCCTTTCAATTCCTCATTAAAGGATACTGTCCTCGCTTCGTGGTCTTGCAAAAGTTTAGTGAACTTTCAATTCCTCATTAAAGGATACGGTTACGGTTCATACAGAAGAACACATAAAAGAAGAAAACTTTCAATTCCTCATTAAAGGATACACTTGTGTGCCATATGTTCCGTCAAGCACAACTTGCTTTCAATTCCTCATTAAAGGATACTGTTCTAGTGTTCATTGGTGCTGGTTTTGACGGTTACATCTTTCAATTCCTCATTAAAGGATACGGTTGAAATATGGAAGCCTAATGATTTTTCCCGTTTGTTCTTTCAATTCCTCATTAAAGGATACTCACATGTGAAAACACTCGTGGCGCGTACACAACGTTTGCTTTCAATTCCTCATTAAAGGATACCAGAACTTTTGCTCCAATTATAACCGCTATTTTGAAAGCTTTCAATTCCTCATTAAAGGATACAAACACTATAAACCTTCTGAAAGCCCCTACTACCTTAATCTTTCAATTCCTCATTAAAGGATACCTGAAACTTTTGTAAGAGATGTTTACAACACAATCGGATTCTTTCAATTCCTCATTAAAGGATACCGGTAGACTCATCGCCACCGTGAAAGTCTTCAGACTGTTTTCTTTCAATTCCTCATTAAAGGATACATTA
>Ga0081529_129755_pt1 | contig 11971 bp, 11 predicted proteins | sample EchGeymetagenome_FD_71012 | JGI IMG/M metagenome (GOLD analysis project Ga0081529, IMG submission 71012) | Ferrous microbial mat and aquatic microbial communities from Echinus Geyser, Yellowstone National Park, USA - transect B T=78-80 C v2... ...
TGCTATAAAGAAGTTTAAGACTAAGTTTATGGCATTTTTAGATAATGACGTAATGGTGCCTAAAGACTGGTTAGACTCTTTAGTAGAGGTTATTAGCTCAGATGATAAAATAGCAGCAGTACAGAGCCTCTATACTGAATGGCCGTACGGTGACGAACCGAGGGAGATACCTTGGTTTTCTACTGCAGCCGCCCTTACCAGGCGGGACGTATTAGAGAAAGTAGGAGGTTTTGATGAACATTATTTTTTCTACTGGGAGGACACTGAACTGTCCTGGAGGCTTTATCGGACCGGGTATAGAGTATTAATGGCCCCTAAATCAAGGGTCTACCACGAAGCTCACGGTACTTTTAAAAAATTACCATCTCCTTTTACGAGTTACCTTTTAATGAGGAACCAATTAATTCTATTGTTAACATACTATAGCAAGAAGAAAATAATTATAAACTTTCTTCCTATATTCATCATAAGGCTATTTCAATCTTTTTTACCGCCTAATAGAACGGCTAAACTTAAAGGTGTGTTATCTGTATTTACGGAACTGGATTACGTGAAATTAAAGAGGAAAGAGCTAGAGAAAATAAGCATTAACTGGGACGACATATTTCTTAATTACGTAGGAAAAGAGCCATTTGGTTACCCAGAATTTAGGTCGTTAATTGAGGCTATAAAGATGAAAGTTTTAAATAAAAAAGATTAAGTGTAATAATATATGATTATTAAGATATTTAAGAGATTAAACAGAAATAATAGATTTATTCAGATAGTAAGATTTTCTCTATAAAAATGTTAAATTGAACAAAAAGACGATATCACCTATTAGAGTCCCTATGAGCAATACTGAATCGAATACATAATATATAAGTTTTTAATTGATATTAATGCATAAGATTTTCATGATAGTAATTAAAATCTTGTTATAGATAACTATCTTAAAGATAAGACAGAAGAGAATTAAAAGACTAATTGCTGACAAGATATTATAAATATGAGGAAAAAACTATGTCATACTGTAGCTATAAATGAAGGAATAAGTAAAGCTAAAGGAGAATATATCTTAATTTTAAATGCTAACATACGAAAGGGCAATTAGATTTCAGAAAATACTTGAAACAATTAGAGGCGTAAAAGCTATCATATATTCATTACTTTTTATAGGTTCGGTGAAAGGTGAAGGGAACTCAGACAAGGTTCTTTTATTAATCTAAATTTTAGGTCTATGAAAATCTCTGACTTGTAGGTCATATTGCTATATAGAAAAGCTAAACAGTAATATTATTATTAGATAGAAACAATAGGAAAGATTTTGCTTAATACCGCCTAAACTTAGTAGAACCTTTAACATAAAAATTAATTATACTTTTACATAGTTTACACTACTAGCTTGTATATCTGCATTAACGGTAATATTTTTAGTCTTTAAAATCCAAGAAAGTATAAATAAGAAAAATAATTAATAGAGCACATACTTAGATAAAGTTTATTATACACTAATATTCTTCTTTACAAAACTGAGAAAAATATTATAGGAAAACTTAAATATAGCTTTCATAAAAAGGTTCATTTATACATGAATGACACAAAAGAACCTTTGCTAAGTATTATAGTAATAAATTTTGGTGAAGAAGAGCATCTACATAAATTAATATCTTCACTAGAAAAATCGACTTTTAAGGACTTCGAATTACTCTTAGGTGATGTTATTTTAAGTAATTCAAATAATACAAAAATAAAGGGTACTGTGTCCGAGAAATTGATATCAAGTAATATTAATTTCAAACTAATAAGACTTGAGAATAATTACGGTGCACCAGGAAATAGAAATGTACTAGCTTCTTATGCTAAAGGAGAGTACTTATTATTCCTTGATAATGATACTGAGATATTAGAAGACACCTTAACAAATGTAATGGATTTTATAAAGAAAGAAAACTCTAATTTAGTAGTTCAATTAAAACTAGTTTACCCTAACGGCTTAATAGATAGTTGCGGTGGATTAATTAGCGATCTAGGATATCCAGTAGAGCTGAATAGAAATAGTAAAGCTAATGAGAAGTGCTTTGAAATAAAGGAAATCTTTTACGCTAAGGGTGCAGCTATGCTAGTAAATAGAAGAATCTTTAAAGAGTTAGGCGAGTTTGATAAGGATTTTTTTTACGGCTATGACGATACTGATTTTTCGTTTAGGGCTTTAAAGAGGGGTTATAAGGTAGTTTTTTTCCCTGCTACGGTAATTCATCATGAGCATGGTTCGTTTTCTAAGGATTTGAGAAGTAGGGAAATAAGGCTAACGTATTTTCTTGAGAGTAGGAGGCTTTATTTCCTCTTAAAGAACTTCAGTAGGGGGTATTTGTTTAGGAAAATGCCTAAAGTCCTTTTCTATTTCTTCGGTTCAATGCTCATGGACTTAGTTAAGAGGAGGAAGACTTATTTGTTTAAAGCCAGGGTTAAGGCATTACTTTGGGTTATATCCAAATTACCAGAAATTTACAGAAAGAGGAAGAATGAAATTTTCATTAATGAGGAAGAATTAATCAGAAGGGGTTTAATAGTAAAACACAAATCAAAAATATAAAAACACTAATTTCGTGTAGACAAGATTATTCCTTATCTAAACACTCTAGGTTTTATTTATTTAATTTTATCACACCATAACAACCCTATTTCTTCCTTAGAGACCCAAGGCGCCGATGAAGCTAGTTCGCAGTGAAAGTCACTAGATAATTTGTCTACTAATTTTGTATATTCAATACCGGTAATCCTTGCATGGTATTCCATAAGTAATTTCTCAAACATCTTAACGTGCTCATAATCATTTAATATTATATCAAACTCACAACCTTCACAGTCCATTTTGAGAAGATATGGCTCAGTAATTTGTTTCATAACCTCAGATAAGGTTACTATAGGAACCTCACATTCTCCATTAGTCCTTAAAGTAGAAAAAATACTTGAGCGATACGTTGACGTATTACAAGGTACTTTAAGCTTTCCACTCTTAGAACCTAGAGCAGCATTTATTAAAAATATTTTACCCTCTAAGTGGTTAAGCTTGACATTCTCTATAGCTCGAGCGTACACGTTAGGTAAAGGCTCAACGCCTACAACTTTCCTAGCTCCTTTTAATGCAAAATAGATTGATGAGTCACCAACATTAGCACCTATGTCAACAACATCTCTACCATAGACATCTATATTATCGTATGCATGTTCGTCAATTATCTCGAAAACAGAATAGTTACCATATTTGAAAAAGACGCCTTCTTTCTCTATAATGCCATCCTTATACTTCCATCCCCGTTTTGAGGCCTCATATAAAAATTTAAATCCTTCTTTGTTAATATGATCATCAACTTGAAAATCTTGAATTTTAGTTTTTATTATAAGCTTATCACCTTCATTCATTAGCCCCTGTATTTCCTTATCGTAAAATATACTTACAATATCCGAATAAAACCGCCTACTAACGACGAATTCTTTTCCGCTTACTTTAATCTTGATTTTCTCCTTTCCTTTCATATATTCTAACGCTGATGGTAACCAGTTATCTATAATCTCTCTGCTCTTTAGGAATACCTTGACTTTCCTAGTTAAACGCACAACCTTTATTCCTTTTCCCGTTATTAAAACATTGCTGTTATGAGTTACCGGAACTTCCCTCGTCTGGTAAGCCTTGATTGATATTCCTTTAAACCGTCTTTAATCCCTTTCATTACTTCTAAAGCATTATTGGGCGAATATAATATAAGGATAATTGATGAGACTAAAACGTACCATATAGCTTTAGGCTTTGAATACCACTTAAAAGAAAAATAAGTATTAGCCTTAGACTTACCGAAAATTCGTCTCGATAAAGATACTCCTCTATTTCCTCCTTCCTCAATAGGTATGTGGTAAACGTAAAAATATGGGTTAAAGACTAGTTTATATCCAGCCTTTTTAACTCCCTGCTGAAAGTCGCTCTCCTCTCTAAACCCGTTAGTACTGTCGTAGAATTCATCATACCTAACGTTTTTCACGGCCTCACCTTTTATCATGAAGAAAGCTGGGACAAACTCAGCAAGCCTGGGGCCGTTCTTAACGTCCAAGAAAATATAACCTAAAGCTTTACTTAACGAGTCCGCAATTGGAAGATTTAAGAAGAAGTCAGGGTCTTCTGTCCTATTACCCAGATTAATCACTTGCCTCCCACTACTCCAATTGACCCGTTAAGGAGAATTTTTAAGCTCCCCTTCACGTCACTTTCTGTTGGAATATAGTGGTCGTCGTCTGCATATATCATAAACCTACAGTCATTTTGTAAAGCCATCTCCAATGCGCGAGTTTTAGCTGTAGTTGGCCCGCTCCTCTTATCGCTTATCTCGTATATAACGCTTTTACCTTTAATTTCCTCTAAAGCCTCTTTATATCCTTCATACTCTTCCCTCTTTGATGAGTCGGCCTTAATAATTAGAGTGTCAACTTCCTCTCTATCTAACCAGCTCTTCAGAGTCTTTTTGAATAATTCCGATCTGTTATACGAAGTTATTAGAACTGCCAGTTTACACATCTCTCTTCAAACCTTCTATTTTCTCATTTAGTCTGTACTCCATTCTCTTTAAATAAAGGGCTAGCACGGATAGGAGGAGGGATATAAGCCCTACGTTAAATAAGCTGAAGCCTATAAACGCTAGGACAAAGTGGAAAATTTGATAAGCTAAGTAGTCTAAAGCTACGTAAGACAGTATGGCAATCCCGGGTAGTAATAATACTGACCCTACTACTAATATGAGGAATACTGGGTTGAACTTAGCTGCGAGCAGAATTGTATCGAAGAGTATTTTGAGACCTTGTATTTTCTTCAATTTGCTCTCTCCTTTTCTAGCCCTATAATCACCAATTACTTCTCCTATCCTCTTTGATTGGGAAGCCAAGTAAGCACTTATAGCGACTTCGATGGAGAAACCTTTGGCTTCAAAGTTAACTCCTTTAACTTCATTAGTCCTCAAGACGTAAAAACCGGAAAGAACGTCTTTCAATCTGGTCCCGAAAAGTAAGTTGAACATTTTAGTTATAACCCAGTTACCGAAGCGGTTAAGTAAAGGTATGTTTTTCCTATTCCCTCTCACGACAATTACCTCATCGTAATCCTCCATCATTTTTAACGCCTTGATCACATCGGCAGGATTATAAGTATAGTCTCCGTCAATTACTGCCACATAAGGTGTATCTACGTGTTTTAATCCGGTCATTATGGCCAAAGCTTTTCCCTTCCCTTGTTGGTAGATCACTTTAGCTCCTTTCTCTTTTGCTATTTCTGCAGTCCCGTCAGTTGAGTTTCCGTCTACTACTATTATTTTATTGAATCCTAAGGACTTTATTTCGTCAATTACTAGTCCAATTCCATCCCTCTCGTTAAGCGTGGGTATTAAGAACGTCACTACTTCTTCTAAACCCATTCTGTTAATAATTTTTGAAATAAATTTATAAGCCTTTTTCTTGAGGTTTAAAAGACTCCAGAATTGTACAAATGTTAACGAAAGCATTACAAAATGCTGATCACCCTTTCCAAGATTGGAGACGTCAGTAATTAAAATACGGTACGATAATAACGTTGGTTTTTGCTAGGATGCATGAATTAAGATAAATCATGGTATTTATCGCTTTAAATAGTCTAATACAGTTAGTTTTTATACTATAAAATGTTTTAGTATGAAGACCGTGATAAGCTTAAAGAGTGAGGCTTTGAACTAGGAGGTGTTTCTCTTACCGATTATTTAGGCTATCTAGTAAGAAGAGAAGTTAGGAACTAAAAAGGGAAGCAGTTGTTCTATCTAAGCAGCTATTAGCTAACCTAGATACAAGAAGCTAACACACAAATAGGGCTCTTAAAATTACATAAATCAGTAAAAATTAAAAAGAAGGAGAGAAGCTCATTTTTTAAGTTTTCTAGTTTCTAAATACGATGGGATAAATAGAAAACTTATTGCTAACGCAATCCAATATATGATCTGAGGATAGAAGGTAAAGGTTAATAGTAAGTTAGCGTTCTCATATTTTACGCTCACTAATTCCTTGCCAATTTCTAAAAACGAATAGTTAGAGTATATTCCGTGCGATGACGTTAAATACGTTATCACTATATATATTATGATAGGATATACTAAATATGAGATCGTTAACATCAGTAAAATTCTGTTTCTTATTATTTTTCCTTTTAAAAATAAGTAAATATCTCTACTTATTACTATTATTAAAAATATTCTAAAAGCTTCCAGAGCTGCACTTATTACGTATGAAATCTTAAGAAACGTTCCTAGGAAATATATGGACATTTGGAATGGGGAAGTCTCTATTACTACAAGTCCGCCAAAATTATAAGTCCACCAGTAAAAAGGTAGTACGATTATAATTAGGCTAGAAATTAGGTAAATTAACGTGAAGGGATACTTTATCATAGTCCCATCACGTATGTAATATTTGTTTGGCCTATCTGAGCTTTTATAGTAATATTTTCGTTAAACACTTCACTTTCGTTTATTATTTTGATTTCCAATAATTGTGTACACCCAGGAGGAATTGTATAAATCTTAGTTAAATATAAATATTTGCCGGTTACGTTATATATGATAATAGTTTCGTTGAAAGGATTGTGAACTGGAACATCTACTTGATTTATGGATATAGATAATGAGTTGCTTACTTCGAAGCTTTCGCTTATATTTTCTCCATAAACGTTGGCAAGGAGCGTTATTTTATCGTTAGGAATACCGGTGAAATTAGTTACATAAATTCTTAAAATTCCGTAGCTGAAAGGTTTAATTTCAGTTTTATTTAATAAATATAAATATTTGCCGGTTATGTTATAGATTATAAGAGTAGTGTCCAGAGGATTGCTAACAGTTATGGATACTTCTCCACTTTCGTAATACGTTAAGTTTATAGAACTGTACAAAGGAAAAGTTTTAGTAATATTAATATTTCCTATTCCAACTAATATAGTTATATTTTCTGCCTTATCTTTTATATTATTATATAATAAATAGAAATTAGTTACATTAAAAGGTAAATATGAGTAACCGGGCTTCAAAGCATATGCACTTTCTAGTTGGAAATACTCTCCATAAGCTTTATATAACATGATAGTGAAATTAAATGGATTATATACTTTAATATTTACGACTCCTCCAAGAGTATTAGGTAATGAAATGTTGAAGTTTTTGCCTAATAATTCTTCCTTGCTTATTTTTATTCCATCAACTTCTACACTAATATTAACTATTTCCTTACTTTGATTATATAAATTATAAAACCCAGTAAAATTACTAACGTAAAATACTGCAGTAGAAGTAGCATTACTTCCTATGGTAATATTCTTTTCTAAGTACAAATATTTTCCAGTTATATTGTCAATAATTATGCAGTATGGGAAAGTATTGGTAATATTCACACTTACTGTTCCACCTTGATAATTTGGTACAGATAGAGAGATATTTGAGCTTTTAGATAAAATCATGTAACTAGTAAAATTTATTCCATCAACATTTATGTGGAAAGTGACGTTTTCTTCTCCTTTGCTATAAAGCTCATAGAACCCCGTAAAGTTCGTTATATTGATAAATATCATTCTCTCCTCCATTGGGGTAAAATATTGCTCAGAGGAAAGAATTAGGTACTTTCCTGTAATATTTTCTATTATTATACTCTGATTGAAATCATTGTATATATTTAAATAAACCCCTCTAATGTTTATAGAACTAAGATTTACGAATAGCTTTCCAGTGATCCGCTTAGGAATTTTAGGCATATTTATTTTAAAATTTCCCATTAAATTATGATAAAAAGAGGGAACTTCAATACTTAACTTGCCGGAAATTTGTTTATACTCATTGGCTAACTGAGTGAGATTTTGGAGATCTATGTTAAACGAAGAAATAGAAAAATTTTTAGGTATTATATAGTTTATTTGATTGGCTATTTGCTTAGGTTGATTTACATATGTATTTATATTTGCCGGAACGTTAGTTATTATAATATAAGCCAAGAAAAAGGCTATAGCAATAATAGCCCCAATAAGCTTTACTAAATCCATAATAATATTTATGAAAAGTTACTTAAAAGTATTTATAGTGCCTTTATTTAGGTATAAATATTCAATAAATGAATATTACTTAGGTGAAGAAAAAATGAGTTGATTGCATATGTTAAGTTGTATAAGAACACTCGTGATGCTAGGTATAACTAAACCTACAAAGATTTTAGCGAAGTACACGATGAACAGTTGTCTTAAGCTCTATTATAATGACTTTTAGATAGATGATAACAAAAGATTAAATTTTATAAACCTTATAATATATTTACAGTTTATAATTATGGAAGATTTTTAAAGGTTAGATAAATAGTTACCCTTTACTATTCCAAAAACAGTACAGAAGGACTAAGTCGATTTGAGAAAAGGCTTTTTAAAAGCAAATGAGGACATCTTTTATGGAACCTCTGGTCAGTATAGTGATTCCCACCTTAAATTCGGCTAAGACTATTAGAAAGACTTTAGAGTCTATAAAGCTTTTGAATTACTCTAACGTTGAATTAATAGTAGTTGACGGTAAATCGGACGACGGTACTTTGGATATTGTTAAAGAGTACAAAAATGTTTACAACTTAAGAATTGTAATTGAGGAAAGGAGAGGTAGGGGAGTTGCTTACAACCGAGGTGTTTTGGAGAGCAAGGGTAAGTACGTTGCGTTTCTTGACAGCGATGCTACTATAGCTACTCCAGGTTGGATAAGCGACGCAGTTAAGGTTATGGAAACCGACGACAAGGTAGCAGTTGTTTTCACTAAGGTGTACTCACCTCCTGACTCTACGATAATGCAAAAGGCGATAGATACTTTCTTGTGTAAGGGATTTACTACTGCTAACGGTGCTGTTTACAGACGTGATGCGGTACTTAAAGTAGGTGGTTTTAACGAGAAAATGAACTATTTGCAGGAAGATGAGTTGTTACATAGGTTAAAGAAGGCTGGCTATACTTTTTACGTCAACTATTCTGACTATATTTATCACTACCACAGAAACTCTTTGAGGTCTTACATAAAGCAGAACGTCGAGGCTGCTAAAGGTGCCAAGGCTTATAAGGCTTTTACTGGTGAGAAGTGGATAGTCAAGGATTCTATAATGAGGTTACTTACTCTCTTAATTTCAGTTGCGTTATCAGTGATATTAATTGTAACTAGTAAAATACTGTTATTCTTGGCTTTAATACTGCTATTTTATGTTATGCTCTATATAAAAGTAAATTTAGAGACGTGTAAACAATATAAGCGGTCTAAGTACACGCTATTAGCCCCCTTCCTGATCTACATGTCTTTAATAGGGTTCTTTATAGGTTACGTGTCACCTTAAAAGACCTAGGCATTATAGGTTGTAATTTAGCTGTATTCATTGAAATGAAAGCTTATTAATAAAAATCATGCTATTTTTCCTAATGCTCTTAGGCTTAGAGCTTTTAGCACTCCACTTCTCGGAACCATTAGCTTATTTCTTTGCCATAAAAGATAAGAGAATAGCGGAAGTTGAAGCTGAAGGCTACAAACCCGTAAGCATAATAATCCCTACATATAACGAGGGGGATAAAATCAGGGACAAGTTGTTAAACGTTATGAAGAGTTACCCTCTGGAGTACGCTGAAATTATACTCGTTGACTCTTCTACTGACAACACTATAGAGGTAGCCAAATCACTCGGCATTCCGATAAAAATAGTCAAGGAGAAGGAGAGGAGAGGTAAAATATTCGCAGTAAAAGAGGGAATAAGGAATGCTAGTAATGATATAGTAGTAATAACCGATGCTGATGCTTTGTGGGACGACCCTTTAATAGATGCTATAAAGTACTTAAAGGGCGAGATCGGTGCTGTTAGCTGTATTAAGAGGAGTAATAGAGGTACTGAAAACGCTTATAGGAACTTTTATAATGTGATCAGGCTGTCCGAGTCTGCTATTTACTCCACTCCGATTTTCCACGGTGAGCTAACGGCTTTCAGGAAGAGCTTGCTTTCAGCAGATGAAATTCCTAATGCCGGTGCTGATGATAGCAGCATAGCTACGCTTATTGCTTTAAAGGGATATAGAGCCATATGCACTAAAGTAAGAGCATTTGAGTACTCACCAAAGGGGTTAGATTACTTTAGTTGGAAGACTAGAAGGGGGTTACACTTGGTGAGACATTTTGTACGCTTTTTGCCTAAATTGATGAGGAGTAAGAACAGGAAATATAAGGCAATTTTTCTCGAGGAGTTTTACCTGCACTTAATAAACCCTTGGTTTTTAGCACTCGGTATAGTTCTAACGGCAATTTATTTGCCGAAGCTTTTCCTCTTCTTGCTATTAGTACTGTTGATCGCGTTAGTTATACCTCAGGCAAGGGAGTTAGTGAAAGCTTGGGTACCCAATCAGTTCTTTCTAATAATTGCACAATTTAAGGCTTTGAGAGGCGAATTCTTGATGTGGAAAAAGGAGAGCAAGTAATCTGTGGCCTTCACGAGCATATAAGTGTGTATTTATCTGACTACTCACTACTCTGGAAGGGTGAGGGTTACGTCATTTCCACCATCTATTCTGGACTCCATTTAGTGAGCAGTAGGGATAGCCGGAGAGCTCACTTGCGCTTTTATCCATTACGTCTAGTCCCTTAAGTGAGATGATATCTGCTCCTCTCTCAGTCCCATTAAGCTGGAAGAGCACAGCTAGAGTCACTAAGAGAAATTTGGAAGAACTCATACTTAAATATAAGGGGGCTATCCATCCCCTGGCGAGGCTTTCCGTCCCCTTAACCCCCAACTTTGTAATTAAAGAATATCCTAGTCTTTACCTTCATATAGATGAAGTATTATATTCCTTATAGCTTTTTACTAAATCTTTACGTGTCATAAAGTGGATGTGAACCCACTGTTTTTAAGTTTTTTATGTTGTCCTTGCCATGGAGTTCCATTTCGGATATCTTACATGATTTAATTACGTAGTTTCAGCACCTTCCATGTCCATTTTGGCTATCGTGAACTTATCCAGGGAATCAATAGTAGAGTCTTCGACTTCGATTTCCTTTTCTGTATCCTGTGCTTTCGTCACCTATTTTAACCTTTATTCCGTAATCTCATTAAGTGCTTTATTTACTAAAATCACGTTTTAACTAGTTAATTCCTGTAACTATTAACTATTTATTTTCTATAAATTCTCTAACGAAAAATGATCATAGTCAAAATGAGAGATTTTCCACTTATACTTCTGGTCGCTGACAAGATATTTTAATAGGTTTTGCTTAATCCATCTAGAGGAACACTGAAAGCACCAGTTAGCACTATCTCCATAGTTGTGATAATATTAATATTTTCTCTAGAAGAGTCTTTCATAAGGGCAAAAGTATCCCAACCTACTGGAAATTATACTATATCGCTATACATTAATATGTTTTTAAAATAAGTTTACATATAAACATTGAATCGATAAGACAAAGTAAACAATAATTTTGAGAGAATAAAATTGTACTATATTATTAAACTTTTCCATAAGAACAAGAACTATAATCTTTAATAATTTACAAGGTTAATGATCTTCACTTTTTGAATTTTGTTGTAATTTTTTAATTATGCTTATTACTTCATCCTCATTTAAGTATGGATTGTCAAACTTAATATAATCATTTATAATACACTGATCCTGCATGTCAAAAATATTAACTCTAACTGAATTTTTAGTACCATAAACTTCTCCGTAATAATAAGGATTTAAGGCCTTTTTATATTTATAAGCTTGGGAAAACATAGATGGAGTATATTCTGATTTAAATTCTAAAACCAAAAGAGGTTTATTAGAGTTTTTAGTGAATATTACTAAATCAGGTCTGACCATTTTGGTAGTGTCGTCGTTAAGTTATTTATATTTGTATAACGAGTATTACTTATGGGTAGGAAGCCTGTATTTAGGCAAGACGTT
>Ga0081529_120807_pt1 | contig 11965 bp, 13 predicted proteins | sample EchGeymetagenome_FD_71012 | JGI IMG/M metagenome (GOLD analysis project Ga0081529, IMG submission 71012) | Ferrous microbial mat and aquatic microbial communities from Echinus Geyser, Yellowstone National Park, USA - transect B T=78-80 C v2... ...
TTATCTCTTTTTTAGTATAAAAGGTTTCTGTAAGGGGGCTATTCATCCCCCACCTCACGGAGGGGGACTTCCGCCCCCTTAACCCCCCAGAAAGTTAAAGATGACGTTAATGTAAACCAGTTACTGAATAAAGCAAAACACGGTGATTCGTATGAGGTTTGCCTGGAGTTTGTAAATGGTGAATGTAATGGTGTATTCATTATGGCTAATGAGAACGGCGTATTCATTACGAAAAAGGTTTATAATAGAACAACTGGTGACTTTGACAATTTAAGTAAGCGGATTTCATCAATAAAGGTAAAGAAGATACAGAACGTAAAGTTTAGCGGTATTTTTGAAGTAGATTTTGGTGCAAAATTTGTCAAAGTGGAAACTTATGACGGCGAAATACTAACAGGGGAAATTGACGAATTAACAACACTCATTAAAGGGAAACTATCATCTTCACAATATTCTACACTCAATAGGCATAGAACTGATCCAGGTAACGGCGGAAAAGCTAAAGCGTTTTGAGTTTAACAAAGAAAGGGCGGAATTACTTGATGACTTAATTTTCGTAGGGTATATGTCATGGATTGACTTGTTCAAAAAGTATGGTACAACACTAACAACTACAGTAGACAACGTTTATAGCGAGTTTCCTCTATCCGAGTTAAAATCAATAGAGGCGATTTCAGATGAGGACTTAAACCTAATGTTTGAAGAGTTCATAAATTCGAAAATTAAACAAATAGATAAAGAAGGCGGTAGTTTTCCTACTGATTTATCTGGTCTCACGCATTACGGTTTCTATTTTAAAGACCAGGAAATTATCTGTGATTATGGATTAATAAGCGAATTTAACAAATGGCTTTCTAACACGAAAGGGCTAAAGCAAAGACCCGTAAGTAGACTCATTTCAGACCTAGGCTTTAAGAAGACAAATGTAAGAATAAATGAACAACTAATAACAGTCTTCAAACTAAATTCTGTTTTGCCTTTCTGATCTGAGATACAATAAATTTTGTAGGATAAGAGATTTTTTGAAGTTATCCCACGCCGTTATCTTTCTTTCATTTCAACATAAGATTACACGCGGATTAACGTATGTAGGAACGTAGGATAAGTAGGAAGGCGGGGGGTAAGAGTGTGGTATTTTAAAAAAAATGCCTATACACTCTCAAAAAATTTCCTTCCTACACGATCCTACGTTCCTACGCACGTTATTTTTACTTTCAATTTATTAAACGGTTTTTTGATCTACGTTAAATTGAAAGAGCGTAGGAACGTAGGATAAATTGCCCTTCCTACATCAATTCATTAAACGATTTTTTGATCTGCATTAAATTGCCCTTTTTACGCAAGAATTCTCTAACTAAAGATTAGTTGAGACAGTCAGAAAACCTTAGATGAGACTCATTGAAATAGTTCACATTCACCTGTACATGAAATTCAGTTTTTTGCAGAACTGTGGAATCGTTATCACCGCCTTTCAACTCCACGTGTGATATGATAGTTAACAGTCCTTAAATAACCCCACGTGATAAATATAAAGAGGGGAAACGAATGGGTAATAAAGTTTTCACATTTGGTGACATTAGGATTCGTGAGGTTAAGAGGAAGTATTATGTTTATATTATAGAGAAGGGTGATGGCGGTCAGAGAAGGGATAATTACGTTGGTTCTTTAGATAAGGTAATCGAATTTTATGTTAGTGGGGGATTCCCCCCACAACGCCGCGGCCGGGATTTGAACCCGGGTCAGGGGCTCGACAGGCCCCCATCCTATCGGCGAAGTTTCTAGACCGGGCTAGACTACCGCGGCATCTTCAATAAGGTAAAACCTGCTATAAATTTTTCGTCATGCCTCCACAATCTTAAGAAGGTCCTCGTGGTCCAGCTTATAGACGCTGAAGTAGTTGTCGGACACCCTTCTAAGGTCATTGTTATCACCTCTTATCATTACACTTATGAGCGTTGACTTGGCGTCCTTGAGTGACCTCCTCACAGCGGTCTCCGCTATTTTGTCCTCTCCGTCAGTTAGAAGTATAATTTCACTTACCCCCTTTACAGGCCCCTCCCTTATGTCCTCGCAGGCGCTTAGGACGGACCTGCTTATGTCTGTGCCTCCTCCCCCCCTTATCTTTCCTATGTACTCTATCATCTTTATGACGTCCTTGCTCTTGGCGCTCTTCATTACCTTTATCAGAGGATAGGGTATGTTGTCGAAGAACCTCATGTAGAAATCCCTATTCTCCCTTCGAGCTCTACTGTATAACGCCAAGGCGACCGCCTTGGCCCATAGTATCTTTTCACCGTCCATGCTTCCCGACTTGTCAAGGAGTAAGTAAAGCGGTCCTAGGCTTTCCCTTATTTGCTTCTCGTAAAGTAAGGTCTCCGCCTCAGCCAACTTCAGGTAGAATATCTCGTCAGGCATTGACAATTCTGATGGTACTATCCTCTCCAGGTCCGAACCCTTTTCATAACCGTAAAGTTCCCCCTTTGAGTACCTAGTGCTCACCTTTCTGGTGAAGGAACCTAGCTTCTGCATTCCGCTCAAGAACTCCAGTATCTTCTTTATCTCAGTTATTTTAGAGAGCCTCAGCACCTCGTGTATGTCCCCCTCGAAATTCAGCATACTTCCCGTGCCTGCGCCGTTTCCACCAATTATCTTCTGCATGCTCTTCACCATATTGGCGTCCTCCATGGCCTTGGAGAGAGCCTTCTCGTGAACCTGTTTCATGAGCTTCTCCATTGATTCCTGGTTACCCTGTTGTCCGCTCTTCTTATTCCCACCCATCATATCGTTGAGTAACTGTTCAGCGGCCTCCCTCTCCTCCTTGGACTGCGAGGTCTTCTTCACCCTCTCCAGCTCCTCTATGAGGTTCTGCATGTAGCTTATGGAGAGGGCCATGCTCACGGCGGAGTTGGCAACTGAGTAGTTCCTATTGGTAATAACTGCGTCAGAGGAAAGAGTCATCTCGAGGAACTTGTAGAGCAGTTTCCCTTCCTGTGATACCTCCTCCTCAGGCCTCATTAGTGGTAGGGGGAGGTAGTGGCTATAGTATGAATCGACAAGGAAGTTGGGGTCAACTGGCACGTCCTTACCCATTAGCTTCTTCAATGTGTGTGATATCCTTTCCCCTCTGTACTTGACTATGGGGTCCTCGTAATCCACTCCTCTCAGGTAACCATCGCTCATGGGTATATCCCCAGCTTCCTGGCTACCCTCTCCAGGAGCCTGTCTATTTCCGCCACCACCTGGTTGGAGAACTCCTCCACCTTCGGGTCACCCCCTTCCCTTCCCAGGGAGATCACCCTTTCTCTGGTGGCCTTTAGGCTCCTGATCAGTTCAACTAACCTGGGGTCGGAGTCGTTGGATGTGTCCACGTACTTGCTCGCCTCCTTTATGTTGGTGTATATCTCGTTAAGCTCCTTCATGTACTTGATTGGCGTCTTCAGTTCCTCCGCTAGGAGAGCTGCCACCTTCTCGAAGTCGTCTATCTCTCTTGGTGCAACGTACTTCAGCACCACCAGGTCCTCCTCTGTGGCCTTCAGCCTACCGTTCAGGATGGAGTGAGCTGAGACCACCTTCAGTGTCTTTCCTTTCCTTCTGTCGCTCATATGTATTCCCTTCTCCTCCAGCATCAAGAAGAGCTTCAGTAACTTGTTCTTAACAGGACCGATATCCACGTCCGGTATCATGGAATACATTCTATCCAAGTCCTCTGTGGTAAGGATGGGTTCCGGCACCTTCCACTTATCTGAGAACTCAAGTTCCCAACTTGAGTCCAGGAGTTGTTTCCACACCTCCTCCCCCACAGGCTTCGCGTAGTGTCTGAGTAGGAGCCTATCGTACAGCGCCTCCAGCTCAGGTTCGTCGGGAACTCTATTGCTAGCTCCAATCAAAGTCCTCAGGGGGACCTTTATTGTATTATAACCGTCATATATTACCCTCTCGTTCAATAGGGTGAGAAGGGAGTTAAGGATAGCCGAATTTGCGTTAAATATCTCGTCAAGGAAAGCTATTTCGCTCTCCGGGAGTTTATCCTTAGTTATCCTTCTGTAGACTCCCTGCCTCAGCATGTTTACGTCCAACGCCCCGAAAAGTTCAGCGGGTTCAGTGTATTTGGTCAGAAGGTATGAGAAGAATTTGGCCTTTAACAGTTCCGCAGCTCTTCGGGCTATGGCCGACTTAGCTGTTCCAGGTTCTCCAACCAAAACCACGTGCTCCTTTGATATCAGTGCGAGAGTTACCACCTTGGCTTCTTCGTCTCTACTTATGAATGGGGTATACAGTATTTCCATGAACTTTCTGGGCAATGACAGTAATCTGTCACCATCCGTGGCCCTCATAGGAGTAAATATGGTTTCGTAGCTTATAAAGTCCAAATCAAAACGCCTTAACCCGGTTATGCGTACTCATATCGAGGATAGTTATTAAAGTGAAGACATGCAGTTCCACGTTCAGTCAAAATATGTTCACTCTTTGTTTGGGGGACACTTCCGTTCCTTACAGTTCTTTACCTTTTATTTTCCAAACAATTGCGGTCAAGAAGTAGGCAGGGAGCCCAAGGCGTTCAGGTATACCTTTGCCCCGTCATCTCCTTTATGTTATGGTATGAACTGAGACGCTTGAGCCCACTGTCTGCCCTCTCATAGTGTCGTCATTAACATATAAATCATAAGATTATGGCGTTCTTCCTAAGAGTGTGGTGTTATTCATCCTTTATTAACTATTCTCATCATATAGAAGATTATTTTGTACATCAATGACGATACTGTCCGCCCTCTCCACAATTATTGCGGTATACGTGAAATTATAAGGGCCACCTTCAGGGCGTGTTCAGTAATCTTCCCCTTGTCCAATCAATAGGGGACCTCCTGTAGCCCTAACTTTATATTCCCTATGAAAAAGATGCATTGACATGGGTTTCTTTCAAGGTAGCGACAGAAGGAAAGTAACCGGAGGAAAGAAGGGAGTAGGAAGAGGAAAGAGAAGGTATGAGGAGGGAGGTCCCTTCACTGAGACCAAGCTCTCCCAGTCAGAGGTAAGGGAAGTGGAGAGGGTGAGAGGGGGGAACTCTAAGGTTAGACTCAGGTACGCTGATTCAGCGGTGGTCACTGACCCTTCCTCTAAGACGGCAAAGAAGGTGAAGATACTGCAGGTAGTCCAGGTGCCGGCTAACAGGGAGTACGCAAGAAGGGGGATATTGGTCAAGGGTGCTACCATTAGAACCGAACTGGGTACTGCAGTTGTGACTTCTCGTCCAGGGCAGGATGGGGTAATAAACGCCGTCCTGGTGAAGCAGTGACTCTCCACGATTTTGAGGGAACGAAGTTAATTATATGGCTCTCATATTTTCAGCAAGACAGTAGGAGAAGAGGGAGGAGAGTTCCCAAGGGTATAGCCCTTCCTAAGGTCAACCTTGACGAGTTGATCAATGCCTCCCGGGCCCTAGGTCTGAATCCAGAACCCCTGAGGGAGGCGAGGTACCCACGGGACAGGTCCAAGGTGGGCGCCGTGGTTGTGGATAAACGTAGGTCCAAGGGAGCCACGTTAAGGGAAATTGGGAGTTGGATTAAGGAACACAGACAGACCTAGCGGAATGTCTTGTGTAAGGACGAGGGGTCGCCACTAAAGTTAAAAGCAATATGGTTGAAGTAGGGAACGTGAATTCCTCTTTGAAAGACTCGTCCTCCACCGAGCTTTCCTCCGAGTTACCCCTTAGCGTGAAGACAATGTACGACATTGCTGAGTTCGTCCTAAGGGCTGCCACCCTCATTAAGGGAAAGCAGGCTGAGAACATGGTAGACGCCTTGGAAAGTTTCTACAAGAACAAGAGGGGAGGTAAGGTATTGGTGATGGGGGCCGGTAGGAGCGGACTGGTTGGTAGAGCCTTCGCGATGAGGCTCCTCCACTTGGGATACAACTCCTACGTTCTAGGGGAGACCATTGTTCCAGCGATCGGTAAGGATGACATAGCAATAGCCATATCTGGGTCAGGAAGGACGAAGTTAATCGTTACGGCGGCGGAGGCGGTCAGAGAGGCCAAGTCCATGTTAATAGCAATAACAAGTTACGCCGACAGTCCTCTGGGTAAAATGGCCGACATAGTAGTGGAGGTGCCTGGGAGGACGAAGTATAGTAAAAATGAGGACTACTTCGCCCGTCAAATTTTGGGAATTAACGAACCCTTGGCGCCTCTGGGTACCTTATTTGAGGACGCCACACAGGTCTTCCTTGACGGCATAGTTGCGGAACTCATGGTGAGGCTAAAGAAAACGGAAGAGGATCTGAGGCTAGTTCACGCCAACATAGAACTCTAGGATACCTTAGCTAGGTACTCCATTATTCCCCCTGACTCCAATATCTTTAGGGCCATGCCGGTTATTCCCTTTCCCTTCAACGTCCTTTCCCCTATTCTCACCTCTCCACTTTCCACGATCACCCTCGCTATTTGACCCTCAGAGGCCTCCCTTGAAATACCTGGAACAGTGATAACCGGTAGGCCGTTGTTCACTGCGTTCCTATAGAATATCCTTGCGAAGGACTCTGCCAGAACCACCCTCACTCCGGCTGCCTTGAGAGCTATTGCAGCCTGCTCTCTGGATGAACCCATGCCGAAGACCTTTCCCGCCACCAGTATTACTCCCTTGGACGCCCTCTGATAGAATTGTGGATCAATGGGTTCCATGGCGTGCTGAGCTAAGAAAGCGGGATCCGTGGACTTAAGGTACTTGGCTGGTATTATAACGTCGGTATCTATCTTATCTCCATACTTTAGGACAGGTCCCTCCACTATCACTGTACTCCCCTCGGATCAGTTATTTTACCAGTTAGGGCAGTTGCCGCAGCGACCGCGGGACCTGATAGGTATACCTTTGCGTCTGGACTTCCCATCCTCCCCTTAAAGTTCCTTGAACTGGTGGAGAGGACAGTCTCCCCGGGTCCTGCGACACCAAAGTGTCCACCAAGGCATGGTCCGCATGTCCCATAGGTTACCACACATCCACTGTCCACTAGGTCCTTTATGTAGCCCAAGTCCATGGCCTTCTTGAACTGCTCATAGGATGCGGGTATGGCTATGGTTCTCGTCCTCACTTTCTTTCCCTTGAGGATCTTGCTTGCCACTTCGAAGTCGCTCAACCTTCCATTGGTGCATGAACCTATGAACACTTGATCCACTTCCACGTCCTCAAGCTCCGATGCTCCCTTCACGTTGTCAACACTGTGCGGTACCGCGACCAAGGGTTCCAGCTTGTTGAGCTCCAGATCATAGGCCTCCTGATAAGACGCGTCCCTGTCTGGTGTAATTACCTTCGGTTCATAACCCCTGTTTTCCTTGATGAATCTGACCGTCTCGGCGTCAGGAACAAACATTAGAGCATCTGCGTTCATCTCTATGCCCATGTTTGACACAGTCGCCCTGTAGTCAACTGGGAAGGAATGCGGGTCCTCCACGTGGACCTCTATGGATTTCCCATTGAAGTAATCGGCCTTGAATTCTCCCAAAAGCTTTAGGGCAACGTCCTTTCCTCCTATCCATTTCCCGGGAGCCCCCTTCAGGGACACCTTGAATGGTTCTGGGACGGTCATCCAGGTCCTTCCAGTCACCACTGCCGCAGCAATGTCGCTCGCCCCCATTCCCTGTGCGAAGGCGCCCAAGGCCCCAGAGGTGGTGGTGTGGCTGTCCGCGGCCAATATTACCTGTCCAGGCTCAGCGTACTTCTCCACCATAAGTTGATGAAGAATTCCCACGTTATTGTCGTGAAAGTTCTTCACTCCCATTTTCCTGACGAACTTCCTTATTGAAACCTGTATCTCCGCGCTCCTTGGATCGGGGGGAGGAGAGAGATGATCGAATGCGACAACCAGCCTCTCCTGATCGAATATCTTGGACATTCCTGCCTTCTCCATTACCTCTATGACGTGGTAGCCTGTGAGGTCGTGGAACGCAACCAGGTCCACCTTCAACTCCGTGACTTCACCTGGCGAGACTGGCCTTCCAGCGGCCCTCCCAAGTATCTTTTCGGTCAGTGTGTAACCCATATCTGCACTGTAGTTTCGTGGTCTATATAAGTAAAGGTCTTATTTTCAAATCAAAGGATTCCCCATGTTATCGGACCAACTCTGGGACTCCATCCAAGACATTTACAGGGCCGTCCTCTCCCATCCCTTCATTACAGGGCTGTCCTCAGGGGAACTGGAGGAGGAGAAGTTCAGGTTCTATATAGCTCAGGACTCTCTCTATCTAGTTGAATTTGGGCGAGCTCTAGCCCTGGCCTCAGCCAAGGCCGAGGACAGGGAGCACAGTAAGTTCTTCGCCGAGAGCTTGAAGAGGTCAATAACGGTTGAGAGGGAAATGCATGAGGCGTTCATGAGGAGTTGGGGTATCGTGGCGGGGGAGATAAGCCCAGTTAACTTGGCGTACACCAACTTCCTCCTGGCGACCGCCTACTCCAGGCCTTTCCCTGAGGTGGTGGGAGCTCTCCTTCCCTGCTTCTGGATATATATGAAAGTTGGGAACCAATTGAAGAGGAAAGGGTCCCCTAAACCCCTATATCAAAAATGGATAGATACATATGGAGGAGAGGAGTACGAAATGGGAGTGAAAAGGGCCATAGATGTGATAAACCAGTTGGAGGTAAGTGGGAGGGAGAGGTCATCAGTGATAATGAGGTTCAGAACTGCAGCCATGTATGAGTACATGTTCTGGGATAGTGCGTATAGGATGGAGAAGTTTCCGTTCCCCCTGAAGTCATGACCTCTGCCTACTTCTCGACATTAGTTGTATCACGGCGGGCAGGTATATTGTCCTTATGACGAAGGTGTCTATAATGAGCGAGAGGACGAACCCTATCCCTATTTGCTGAAGGAAGCCCACCGGAATTAGTGCAAGTACCCCCAAGGATACTGCGAGGATCAATCCCAGAGACGTCACTGTCCCACCTGTCTTGGCCATGGCCAGGGGAACTCCCTCCTTTTCGTCCCTCTCCTCCTCTATTCTTGAGATTATGAAAACAGTGTAGTCATTGCCCAGGGACATCAGGATCACGAAGAGCACAACCGGCACTAGATAGATCAGCTGCTCCCCTAAAAGGAACCTGGATATGATGTATAGGAGCCCAGTGGCCCATGTTATACTCATGAAAACTCCAGTGAGGGAGATCAGCGGATATTTCCAGGACCTAAAAGATATTCCTAGCACCAGGCCCACCACGACGACTATTAGCAACTCAAGCAATGTGTAATCCCTGGAGTTCTGCCCCCTCAAGTCCACCACTGAGGCAGGGAGGCCACCAACTAGGAATCCGTGAGACCTCAGTTCCTTCACCAAGCTTGCAGCCTGCTGGGAATACGCACTATAGTTGGTGTAGACTAAGAAATAGAAGTACTGCCCGACCTTGTATTCGGATATATTGGTTGAGTTGATGAGCTGATCCCCCTGCAGATAAGGACCGAAGGCCTTTTCCACCCCCTTAGTATGAAGTATGGTGCTTGCGTCGTCTTTCAGGGACGTGGATTGGTTAGTCAAGATGAAAATTGGTGACGTGTAGAGACCGAACTTGCTCTGAAGTAAGTCCAATCCCTGAACGCTCCTAAGCTGTGAGGGTAAGCCCGCGTTGAAGTTGTACGTAGTGGGGAGGTGAATGAAGAGGTAAACTGCCGGTATCGCAACCAAAACAATGGCAAGTACCGCGAGCCCCTTTCTCCTCACCGATGCTGCCCTGTAGAATAGGGATTTCCTTGGATCCCCTTGCTTTGAGGGAGATGGAAATATCCTCCCTCCAAACCTGTTCAGCATGGAAGGTAGGAGGGTGACCATCATTGAGGTGGAAATGATAATTGCAATCAGTAGCACTATCCCCCAGCTCAAGAATCCTGGAACTAGGGAGAATGTTGCCAAACTAAGGCCCACCGTCAGCCCAGAGATCAGTACGGCCCTGGAGGCCCTCTTCGAGGCGGCCTCAATGGCCCTCTCCCTTCCTCCCCTAAGTTCCTCCCTATACCTCACCGCTATGAAGACCAGGTAGTCAGTTGTTATTCCCAACAGCACCGCCGTCAGGGTGTAGTTGACCACGTAATCAACGTGTCCTATGAGGACCCCCGTTGCGAAGACTGAGAAGTAGCCTATTATCGTGGTTAGGGAGACGAATAGGAGGGTGAGAAGGGAACCTCTGAAGGATCTTAAGGTCACTCCCACTGCCACGGCCAACACCACGAAGAGGAATGGGAAAATGAACGCACTCTTCTGGGTCAGTAGCTGGGTCTCGTACTGTATGGGTCCATTTCCAGTGACGTATGCCCTTTGTCCGAGGTATTGGTTAGTCAGGTTTTCTACCTTAGGAGTGAGGACCTCTGAAGGCGAAGTGCCGCCGCTTAGGGTAGTCCCAGCGGTGTAGTTCAGTTGCAGTGTTATCAGAAAGGATGAGTTATCAGAACTGACGGAGCTAGCTGTCACGAAGGACGGGGCACCCTTTAGGCCGTTGGCCACAACGTATGACCTGGCCTCAGTTGCATTTCCAATGAATTTTGTCAATAGCTGCACGTAGTTGGAGAAGGGGGAGCTGATTGAGGAAACGTTAGGTAATTTCGTCAACTGATCCTGTAGGGAGAGGGTTCTGTTTGCCAACCCCTCAGCGTATGGACTCTCGTTGACCACAATTATGATAGTCTCCCTGTTCAGAGAGGCGTTGTCGAGGATCTTCTCAACTAAGGCTGACTGTCCTCCGGCACCACCTTCAGTGGAGTAAGAAAGGTAATGAGAGTAGTGGAGGACCCCTGGTACCATTATGGCTATCACCAGGGCCCAAACCACAATGAATTTCCAGTCGGAGTTGTTAAACTTCATTGGACCCTGGTTGACAAGTATGGGGTAAAGCTCTCCTTAGCTTTCGCCTAAGTTAGGCTTAAAATGGTCCAGATAGGGTCCCCTGACCTTGAAGTCCGTCACAAGCATAATCTGTGAGGCCGGATCGGTGTTCCTCACCATCTCCGCATACCTGTTCCCCATACCCAATTCCCCCACGAAACAAATCTCAACGGAGCCTTGCTCTGTCCTCACTGAGAATAATCTACACCCTTCAGTTAGTCTTCTAACCAATTCCGGCCGGCTGGAGAAAACACCCAATATCATGGCGTTAAGCTTCGAGAGGTCTACCTCCGGTACCACAGTTAGCTCTCCTCTCTTCTTCATTACCTCTATCTTCCTGGCAACATACCTTAACCTAAGATTGGTCCTCCGTGCTATCTCTCCAGGGGTCGCCCTGGGATCCTCAGCTAAGGCCTTCAATAGCTTAATTTCCAGGGGTCTCAGCTCCTTGGGAGCCTGGTTTGGAACGTACCTCATCACTGGTTCCCCGAGCTCCCTGGACATGAATTTCAGTCTATCCTCAACCTCTTGAGGCGAAACTCCCTCAACACCGTATACCGTGAACTCCTCCATACACTTGAACTTCACGAATATCCAAGGGGCATCGAACTCCTTCCTATTCAGATGGGCTACGAAGGCGAAGTACATGGAGTAGAAATTTGGATTGAGGAAGAGCTTAAACCCCCTCAACACTCCGTTCTCCCTCAGCTTCCTTATTCTATGAGTCAGTGATGGAGGGGTTACACCCAGCTCCTTGGCTAGCTCACTCTGGGGCGTCCTGCCGTCCCTAAGTAGGCCGAATATGAGCTTTCTGTCCAGCTCCTCTTGGCTCAATAGTAGTACTGGGGTGTTGGCACAATAAATCGTTTTGGTAATAGTGTGGCGGGCCCGCCGGGATTCGAACCCGGGACCTACGGGTCTCTTTCCCGTGGTTAAAAGCCCGTCGCTCTACCTGGCTAAGCTACGGGCCCAAGAGTTAAGGTGGAGAGGGGATATTTAACTCTACGGGGGTTTGACTTTCTGGGGAGTTAATGGGGCGGAAGTCCCCCTCCGTGAGGTGGGGGATGAATAGCCCCCTTACAGAAACATGTTAAATTATAAAAGAGATAA
>Ga0081529_124285_pt1 | contig 11907 bp, 12 predicted proteins | sample EchGeymetagenome_FD_71012 | JGI IMG/M metagenome (GOLD analysis project Ga0081529, IMG submission 71012) | Ferrous microbial mat and aquatic microbial communities from Echinus Geyser, Yellowstone National Park, USA - transect B T=78-80 C v2... ...
CAATACTCCTACAAGCCTCGGTAATGCGTAATGGCTCCTGGGGGCCAGTGGTTAATCTAACAACAAGCGGTGATGCAATGGCATACGCCAGCGACGGCGAGTACGTGTACCTAGTCTATGAACCTAAGCTAACACTCACATACAACAACACGATACTTGAGGAATTAACAACAAGCGGTGGGGTCATGAAGGCTTTAAGCATCCCAGGTATCATTGGCATTACCAGCGCATGGAATGGCCTAGTCGTTGCCCATTTCCTAAATGGCACCCAGGCGCTGGTGAATATGAATAATGGGTCAGCCACGCAGATACCGCTAACATTAGCTAGGCCACTAGCCTAATGGGTGATAAGTCTCGTCCTTTAGGGTGGGGTTGGGTTTAAAAATGGGTGTTTTCCTTGTGGATGTTGCGTAGGTCTGTTGCTGTTGAGTTGGAGGTTGTTAAGGAGCTTAATAAGTTGCTTTACTCCGTTGAGGCTATGTATCTTAGTATTGTTCGTGAGGTTGCTGAATATGCCATTGAGAACAATGTTACGAGTGCAACACGGCTCCAGGGGTTGTTCTACAGTAAGTATAGGCAAGAGTACCCAAGCCTCAATTCACAATTAGTCATTCAAGCGATTAGGCAGTCATCCGAAATCGCCAAGTCATTCATCGAGAGGAGGAGGAAGGGCTTAGTAGACAAGCCCTATTCTGAGGTTAAGGCTGTGTCCATTAGATTCGTTGAAACAACCTGGAATTATGAACAGTTCACTAGCTCCATAGCCCCAGTTAGGATTGTGATTTCACCAATCAGCACCGGTAAGAGGGGTAAAAGCGGTAGATTTGAAGTTTGGCTTAGGCTTCATAAGAGGTTTTGGCAATACTGGTGGAGGGTACTGAATGGGGAAGCCGAGTTAGCGTCTACGCTGATTGTTAAACGTAGATTGAATAGGTGGTATGCAGTTTTTATCTTCGAGATAAAGCCAAAGAAAGAGTTGCCACAAAGCGTGGTGGCATTCGACATCAACGAGAACAATGTTGCTGTTGGTAGGATTGATATAGTTGCGACAATCGATAAGATTGCAAGTTGGAATAGGCAGTATCTAACGCCACAGCTCTACATGATTAGGACAGACTTCGGTAGGTTGGCTAGGAGGTATGAGAGGGTTAGGAATGCGATTATTGAGAGGTTAAAACCACACTTCGCATTACCAAATGGTAATTACGTGAATGTGACAAACACCAGGGAATACAGGAGGCAGGTGAGGATGTTGAGGGAGGGGAGGAGGAAGGATGGGAGGATAAAGCACGTTGCTAATAAGCTGACTAAGACACCAACCCTCATAATCACAGAGGACCTTGGCGAGAAGCCGCAGGACGAGATGATTAATGGCGTGAGCAAGGGTGAGCTTAGGCACAGGATTAAGCAAACACCATTCAAGAGCATTGAAAAGACTATCGAGGATAAGGCTTTGGAGAGGGGTTCGAGGATATTCTACGTATCAGCATACAGGAATAGTAGGGTATGCCCAATTCATTTCACAAGGCTTGAGAAAACAGATGATTGGCATACATTACAATGCCCACTTGGGCATTACGTGCATAGGGACTACGCATCTGTGTTGAATATGATGTGGAAAGTAACACCGGAGGGATGGGTAAAAAGCGTATGGTGGAATTTAAGGAGAGAAATGAATTGGAGAGAGTACGAACAAAAATCAAACCCGCTTGTTCCGCACGAAATCGTGAAGCACATACACACCGCACTAAAGACCTTCACGGCCAGCGAACAAAGCCCCGCAGTGCTGGCCCGGGGCAAACCCATGAACCCAGCCGGAGGAGCCAATGAAGGCAGGGCGAGGAAACCTCCCAAAAAGGGAGGAGGCCAGTTGGGACGTAATACTTAACTACTACTGCTGAGCCATGGTGTCCGTGGGTAAGGGTACCAGGGCTGTGCGTGGTGGCGTTAAGCATACCAGCGATGATATTGGGTCTGTGATCGAGCCAATATACCAATCGGCGTTCTTTGAGTATAGGGAGCCGGAGAGGAAGATTGTGCCCCATGGCACGGTACCACTCAAGTATTCGAGGGAGGATAACCCCACTGTACTTTCGGTGGAGAGGAAGATGGCGGAGCTGGAGCAGGGTGCCGACGCCATAGGTACATCCAGCGGTATGGCTGCCATAACGACGCTCATTATGGCCTTAATAAAGCCCAGCATGAATGTTCTAATCCCCCTGGATGTCTATGGCTCCACGCTAGTACTCATAGAGCGACTAGGTAAGTTTGGTGTTAGGACTGTGGTTGTTGATCCCGGTAATGACAGCATCATTAAATCATTGGGTAAGGGCATTGACCTTGTGCTTATTGAGACGGTATCGAATCCATTGCTTAGGGTTTATGACGTACCTCAAATTGTCAAGGTGGCCCGTGAGGTTGGTGCCAGGGTGATTGTTGACAACACATTAGCTACGCCTATTGGCATGAACCCACTGGTCTACGGCGCGGATTATGTTGTGCATAGCGCCACCAAGTACCTTGGTGGTCATAATGATGCCGTGGCTGGCTTCGTAATAGGCCCTGACGTTGAATCCATGAAGGGTGTTTGGGAGTGGAGGAGGTTCTTGGGGACTATCATGGAACCATTCACCGCATTCTTAATTGATAGGGGTTTGAAGACCCTCCACATTAGGATGGGTAGGCATGAGGAGAATGCGAAGGCAGTTGCCGAGTACCTAATGGAGCATCCGAAGGTTGAGAGGGTTTACTACCCATGCCTACCTAACCACGAGTCCTACGAGGTTGCCAGGAAGTTCCTCAGTAATTGCGGTGGTATTGTGAGCTTCGAGGTTAGGGGCGGCTTGGAAAGCGCCATGGCTGTTTACAGGAGCGTTAAGTTGATAATACCAAGCGTAAGCTTTGGTGGTACAGAGAGTATAATAACGCACCCAGCAAGTACGACGCACGTTCACTGGAGCCCCGAGGATAGGGCTAGAGCTGGGATTAGGGATAACTTACTGAGGCTTAGTGTTGGTCTTGAGGATGTGGAGGACATAATCGAGGACCTCGACCATGCACTGAAGCAAGTACCTTAAAAATAATTAATCAGTTATTATCCTCCATGCCCGCGCAGAAGCTTACCGATAGGGTTTACGTGATTCCAGGGAGGACGAACACCGGAGTCCTCGTGATTGATAATAATGAGTGCGTCATAATAGATACGGGAATCGATGAGGACTCAGGTAGGAAGGTGTTCAATACCATTAAGTCCATGAACCTAAAAATCAGGGCGATAATAAACACCCACCATCACGCTGACCACATTGGTGGGAATGCAATAATCGTTAAGAGGACAAACGCCAGCGTCTACGCATCACCTGAGGACAAACCATTCATTGAAAAGCCCGTACTTGAGCCACTCTACCTCTATGGTGCCTACCCACCCAAAATCCTGAGGACAAAACTCCTCGAGGCCGAGGGTGTGCCTGTTAGGGATATTGATGAGTTACGTAGAGAGGTTGGTTTTGATGTCATGCAGTTGCCAGGTCATACAATGGGCATGGTAGGCGTACACTACGATGGGGTCCTATTCACGGCAGACGCATTCTTCCCAACGGAAATTATAAGGAAGTACGGCGTTCCGTATCACCTCAACGTGAGCTTAGCCCTGGACAGTCTGAAGAGGTTACGTGATGCCGCTAGTGGGTATAGCCAAATCGTACCTGCCCACGGTGATGTAGCAAATCCACAGGGTGCCCTGGCCACTATTAATGAGAATATAAGTGCTATAACGAGGTTGAGGAATGTCATTATTAATCAGTTATCGGGTGGGCCCATGGAACTTGAGGAATTGATTCTCAGGGTATTAATTAATGAGGGGTTGGATTTAGGTTCAGTGCATAATTACCTGCTTAACAGGTCTGCAGTGCTGTCATACATAGCCTGGCTTTCCGATGAGGGGCTGATCGAGCTTAGCCTCAGCGATAATAGGCCCGTGGTGCATACTGTCAAGCGTTAAGGCAGGTTATTTTCAATGAATGCCTCATAAACCCATCAAATGGATTACCTTAAATCAAGCCTTTATTAAGCCATGGTCTCCCACGGTCGTTGGTGGGTATGGCTGGTAAGAAGAGGGTTCTGATTGTTGGTGGAGGGATAGCTGGCTTGGGTGTCGCCAACACGCTCGTTAGTAAGGCTGGCGATTTAGTGGATGTATATGTAATAACTAGGGATAGGTACTATGTTGGAGGTCCAACAAGGCCGTTGTTGTTAACGAATGAGGAGGAGTATGGCAGGATAGTGAGGGGTTACGAAAACGTGAGGAATATAAACCTAATTGTTGGTAGTGTGGTTAGTATAGACCCTGGAAATAGGGTTGTTAATTACTCGGAAACCCTCTATGGTCTTGGGTCCAGGAGCATCAATTACGATTACCTGGTCATCAGCCGCCTGCTCCGGAGGCGGCGGTTTTGCCACCGTCTCCTTCTCGGCGGGTCTCCCCGGGCCCCCTCACCGCAGTGGCTCCCGCCCTGTCGCCAGGGGTTCATTGCCCTACGGGTCTTGGAAACCCAGGGTAACCATTAAGGGTTACTAAAGTTAGTTTTATAAACTTATCTAGGTGATATCACCCCGTGAGTTACGTAACCCTTAGGTTTCCGTTTAATGCTGGTGGTAACGTGGCTGGGGAGTTGTTGTCTACTGCGTGGTGGTTTAGGGTAGCAGTACGTAGGGTATTGATGATGGCTCAACAACAATCAATCCTGCCGGGGAATAGGATTAGTTGGAAGAACACATTTAGGGGAATAGCCTATAGAATTGTCCCAAACAGCAGGTATGCTGATAGTGCCATAATTCTCGTGATGAGTATTTACGAGTCTTGTAGGGAATTAGGCATTGATTTTAGGAATGTTGAGTTGAGTGATTGGCTCATGTTCCAGCAAAGCTGGCTAGAATACCCAGCAAAGAACATTACCTTGAAGCCTGGCTATGAGTTCCACATCACCACAGTTAGGTATGATGGGTTAATTAGCAGGGTTGTTGTTAAACCAACCGTGCCAGAGAATTACAAGGGGTTGCTTGATGCAGTCCTCACTAGGCATGTTAAGTACATGGGTAGGGTTATGGTTAGGGACTACGGTGCCAGGGACAATCAATTGCGGATTCGTGGTGAGGTTCATATGACGGTGCCGTTGGACATCTACTACGAGCACATGGTTAGGCATAAGAAAAACAGTGGTAAGCTCATTGGCGGCGTTGACGTTAACACCGATAGGATTAACCTAGCAATCATTGATGAGGAGGGTGGCTTGAGGGATTATAAGACGTTTTGGTTTAGTGAGGTGACTGCACGTGGATTCCCTAGGCAAAAGGCTTGGAGAATTATCGGTATGAGAATTCAAGAATTACTGAACTACGCCTACAATAACGGCGTTAAGACACTGTTCCTAGAAAACCCGGAAGTTCTTGGTAGGCTGAAGCTAATGTGGGTTAGGAATGGCGATAGGAAGCATGAGAATTACAATTACAAAGTCTCGGTATTCAGGAGCTCCATCATAGAGAGAATAACCATGAAGGCACCACTATACAGCATAGAGACTAAGTACGTGAACCCAAGGGGGACAACGAACTCAACAGAGCATGATGAATTAATGAAGAAATACGGACTGGATAGACACACGGCATCAGCATACTTGATAGCCCTAAGAGGACTCACCCACCAACAAAAATAAACACCACAAATGGTCGTGAAAATCAAAACAGCCCCTACCGAGACAGCCCTATTGATGCATACCGTACTTAGGCACAGGGGTGTTAGGGATAGGGTTAGAATAGTTCACGTGGACGCAAATGATAAGACGCAACCACCAGTAATTGCCGATGTCGTTAAGTCAATATACGATAAGGCTGGTATTGAATTAATTACAAATCAGGAGATTACAGAGATAGGCGATGGGGAGGTTGTTACGAAGAGTGGCGAGAGGTACAAGTACGATGTACTCGCACTACTTGAACCAAATAGGGCGCCATCATTCATTAAGGAGGCAGGCCTTGGCACCGACTGGTTCGAGGTCAGGTCGCCAACGGATTTAAGGGGTCCTAAGTTTGATGATGTGTATGGAGCGGGCGATGTGGCTAAGTTGCCTTATCCTAAGAACCAGGAGATAGCCTTTGAGAGTGCATTATTCGCAGCTAATGGTATTTTGAGTGATTTGGGGGTTGACGAGAAGGTTAATGTTCAGTATGCGTTTGTTGGTTGGGCATATGTTGGTAATGTGGATGGGAGGCTCGAGACCAATAGTGTCCAGTTTGGTTTTGATTACACACAGCAACCACCGAAGCCTATGAAGGATCCGGAGCCGAAGAGGGATTATACATTGCAGAAGGATAGGTGGATGCAGGCCTATTTAAGTAGGTTGTTTAGTTATTGATGTGCAGTGCCTATTCACGAACTCCCTGAACCTCTCATTATTAAGTATCATCAGATACCCATCCTCACCATCACTATAATAGGCCCTAAGTAGATCCCTCACCTCAAAACCCAACTTTCTATAGAGCGTAATGGCGGGCGTGTTTGAGACCCTAACCTCGAGTATTACGTAGTCAGCGCCATCATTAACCATTGAGCATATTGACTTACTCATTAATTCGCTACCAATCCCCCTTCTACGGTATTCACCAAGAACCCCTACGGAGATCACGTGTCCTCTGCTGAAGCCCTCAATGCACGATATTATGTAACCCACGGGTTTATCCCCCATGAATGCTATGTATGAATATTTCGTGCAATTCCTGCACAACCAGTTTATGAAGCCGAGGGTGTATTGTTCGCTTGGTCTAAATATCGCTCTCTCGAGATCCACAATCGTGTCCATATCATTATCTGGGTCACACCTGCGTAATACTAGTTCGTCTTTCATCCCAAACCATCGATTCTATGGTTCTGGGTTAAAAAGTAATTTAATGTTTTATGCGTAATTAGGTAGCGTGCCTGCTAAATTGCTGGCTATCGCAGATATACATTCGCCGAAGTATTTTGCGAGGTTTAGGGAGGCTGTTAAGGGTCTTGGCAGGTTCGACGCTGTTTTAATCGCTGGTGACTTGATGGAGGATGGTAAGATTGACGGGTTGAAGATACTGATGAATGAACTTAAGAAATTGAGTGATACAATAATTGCGGTGCCAGGAAATGAGGATTATGACGATGTACTACCAAGGGCTAAGAGCCTTGGCCTTATCAAGTGGCTTGATGATGAAGTCATCAAGATTAACATAAATGGAATTTCGCTTAGAATCATTGGTTCACGAGGATCCCTCGAGAAACCAACCACATGGCAGTTGAGGAATATACCACACATAACCGACACGTATAAACGTAGGGTTGAGTGGTTAAGGAGCATCCTTAATTCATCCAGGGAATTAACGATATTACTAACACACTATTCGCCATCATTCAAGACATTGCAGGGTGAGGACCCAAGGATATGGCCGACACTCGGGGTTAGAGATTTAGAGAATGTGATTTTCGCGAATAACGTCATCGCAATACATGGGCATGCCCATGAGTCCACGGTTAGGTGCGTGAGGTCCGGAAACGCCTATATAATAAATGCATCCTTCATTAACCATTGGAAGCCGGTGATAATGGAAGTAGGTCCTGAGGGGCTTGTGTCAATAAGCATTGAGTGTAGGGAGGTTAAGCATGAAGGTAGGAGTGGCCCATCAATACTCGATTTCATGAAATAAGCATTCTTTAATAATGAGTTAATGCAAAACATTGCTAAATGCGCAGATTTGACATTTACTCGGTGATTGTCTATGTAGGGATTGTGGCATACGCCATTACATTATCCTACTACACGATACTGAAGTACTACACATTTCATACGCACGCCGCTGACCTGGGCATTTTTGCGCAAGCCCTTGCATCAACGCTGTATTACCATAGGCTCTTCTATGAGAGTGTTGATGTTGCCATAATACCGAAGCCAGGCCCCATAGGCTATAGCTTCCTTGATGTGCACTTCTCGCCAACATTGTTCCTACTCCTACCCATCTACGCGGTATACCCAAGCCCAACCACCCTACTTATTGCCCAGAGCGTTATCGTTGCGCTCGGTGCATTACCAATCTATTGGTTGGGTAGGTGGTTGGGTAGGGAGAACCTCGGCGCATTATTCGCCCTTGCCTATTTAATGAACCCATTGGTTCAGGGCGCCAACTCCTTTGATTTCCACATGGAAACTCTCTTCATGCCCCTGGCATTATACGCAACATATGCACTATTAACGAGGAAATGGAGTATTTACTACCCACTATTACTGCTTACCCTGGGGACCATAGAGTTCGCACCAATACCAATGGCTCTCCTGGGAATTTATTACATCGCGAAGAACCTGAGGAGGAGGGTTGTCGTTCACGGAGTGGCTACTGCGGTCATATCGATGGTCGTACTCGTACTTGCCCTATGGCTGAAGTCGGTACTTAATCCTGCAGGTCCCACGACAGCATCACCCCTCTCCGGTCTACCCATGGAGTACGCATCATCCTTCGACCTGGGGGTTCTAGTCTCCATATTTAGGAACCCGTGGCTTATCATCAACCTATACACCGTGCACGGTACCAGGAAGTTCCTATACTTCCTGGAGCTATACTCACCAACAGCATTCACAGCATTCTTGGACCCATTGGTGCTTCCGTCACTGGCATGGCCCCTGGCATCCTTCCTCACAAACAATGTCATTTACTACAGCCCGTACTTCCAATACAGCTCCTTCTCCATACCCTTCATAATGATGGCATCGCTCATGGCTTTATCGAAGCTGCCTAGTGACTTAATGAGGAGGTTCACAGTACTCATAGTCATATCCACGGTCATAGTGCTCCTAGGTGTAAGCCCATTAATACACTTCCAATACGCAATAACCAGTACCGATAGGGAGATTTGGAACGCAATAAGTCAAATACCAAGTAATGCAACAGTGCTAGTCCAAAACAATCTATATCCACCATTCTCCAACAACATAAATGCCTACACGCAATGGTATCCATGGCTCAGGCCAGAGTACATAATAGCTCAACCAAGTAGTCCGTGGTTCACGTGGTGGGGCACCCCATACAATGAGTACGTAAACCTCGCATTAAGCAATGGGTATGGGGTATACATGGTGATCGGAAACTCCCTACTGGTGCTTAAGGCGAATTACACAGGGCCGCCGGTGGTGTGTAAGCCATTGACCATAAAAATAGGGCCCAACGAACTAACAATAATAAATGGTGAGGTGCAGGGCGACACTATAGTGCACACGCCAAACGAGCCGCCAGGTCAATGGTTCACCACAACCCAAGCGCTACCACCAGGCCTTTACAGCATAGAAGTAACCTATGGATGGAGTGGTCCGCAGTACCTAAGGGCCATCAACACGACATTAGCCCTCATAAGGGTTGGCACCACGACAATAAACTTATCAACGGACAATAATAATGCAACGACTATAATCAAACTCAATTACTACACTAACATTACGATTACAGCATACGCGAACTACATAGTGAACACCACAGTCTATGTGAACTCAATAACGATAAAGGGACCACTCTGTGGCTAAAGCCTAAACGGTTCTATGTTGATGATTTCCACCTCATCACCAGGCTTGATACCGTAGGCCTCCCTAACCTCCCTAGGTATCGTGAACTGCCTCGAATCCGTATGCTTAGTCCTGAGTAACTTAACACCTCTTAACTTCACAACAACGCCATTGTACGCTACGGTTATCACCGCGTACCTAAGCCCTGAAATGCCCAAGATTCTGACCAAACTTGCTGGTATGAGGACTTGATTGTTTAGGTAAACCCTAACTTTATACGGTAACTTGGTAACCCTAATACCAGGCGCCCCACGCTTTCTTAGTACACGACTATCCATACTGTACAAAAAACAGAGGTAAGGATATAAAAAACTAGTGTTGAATAGAAAGAGAAAGCAAAAACATCCAAGATGAAAATTAGTTCTTATGCATTTCATGTAACGCCCTAGATTATCACACTAGGAAGGGTGGGAAGGAACAAGGCAGCGTTGGTGTGTTTCCTCGACTAGGGAGGCTAGGACGTTGAGGTACTGAGGGCAAGATCACGGAAAACGAGGTAACAGAGCATCTCAGGAAGACCATGGAACCCGTAGCCGTGGTTGGTAAGGTTGTAATCCTCAATAAACTACCCAAGACGAGGACTGGTAAGGTCATGAGGAGGGTCTTAGGGGCAGCGGTCACGGGCCAAAGCCCGGGGGATCTAAGTACGCTGGAGGATGAGGAGAGCCTCGAAGAACTTAAAGGAGCATTTAGCCATGGGTCTGATTTAAATAACAAAGAATGATTACCAGGAACCACCAAGATTCACTTAATAACTCCAAAACCAACAGTGTGCCTGTATGGGTAGAGTTGCCCTTGTCACAGGTGCATCCTCAGGTCTTGGTAAGGAGTTGGCTAGGGAGTTGGCCTCTAGGCGATACGACTTGGTCCTGGTTAGTAGGAGGAGGGATGCCCTTGAGGGTTTGGTTGAGGAGCTTAGGGCTGGGTATGGCATTAATGCCTGGGCTGTGGATTATGACCTATCGAATGTGGATGGAATAAATGAATTCATTAGTAAGGTTAAGGGTCTTGGAATTACAATAAAGGTCTTGATTAACAATGCTGGTGCCGGTGTTTATGGACCGCTGAACGAGCTTAATGAGGAGGATATCGTTAGGATAATAAACCTGAACTACATAGCGCCAATACTACTCACTAAGGGTTTCCTAAACGACCTGGCCAGGGAGAGGGGTTGCGTGGTTAACGTAATTAGTTTGGCGGCGCACATACCCATACCCTGGTTTGGAATATACACGTCGACAAAGGCGGCTCTAGCCAACATAACCGACTCACTCAGGATAGAACTCAAACCACTGGGCATTAGGGTTATTGGTGTCTACCCAGGCTACATGAGGACGAACTTCTTCAGTAACACCATAGCTAGCCCAACGGCATCCAAGGCTAGGGAAAACCCCATGGGACCTGTGTTGGACCCAGCCTATGTGGCCAGGGAAATCGCCAATAAGGTAGATAATCCTAACTTCAACGGCGACGTGGTACCTGGCACGGCATATCGCATTGCCAGTGTATTCGTTAGACCATTGTATCCATTGATTAGGTACTACGTGGGCAGGTGGTTCAGCAGGAAGTATAGAGACATCATTAATTACGGCAAGTAGGTCTCAAAAAGCCTTTAATAGGTAACCTTATTAATTTCCTGTGAATTCTCCAGCAAGAGTTAATTTCACGCTTAGATTGATCGTTCTCATCCTAGCAATTACTTCCGTCATCATCATCATAGCCAATAGCATCTACGCGGTTCCATCACTTGTTGCCTATTCCAGCATTGGTAATTTTGGCGAGGTTAATTATTACGCATCGCAGCCTGTGCCTGGTGTTCCTCCTGGTTTGTTGGTTAGGGTTTTCCTCATCAATGGTTCGGTTGTTGAGCCTGTTAGGGCTTTTATTGACGTCTATGCCAATGCGCCGAGCGGTATCGTCCACGTCTCCATGGGCTACTCACAAAGCCTGGTAATACCGTTTAATGACTCGAACTGGCGGTACGCAATTGGCAGGTGGGCTTCGTTGGGCATACCCTTCAGTGATTATGAAACGTCAATGCTCATATTCGTAACCTACGTAAAGGGTAATGAGTCGTGGATTGTGCCATTAGTCATACCATACAATGTTGGTTGGGTCATTAAAAACTCAAGGTACATAGTCGTTGATGCCCTCATTAACGTCAATGAGTTAAGACCAAACGAGGTGGTTCCAGCAATGCCAGGTACAACTGCGGTGAACCTACAACTCCCCAGCAATCATAGTGATTACACAACCTACAACTGCAATTTGAATCCTCCCA
>Ga0081529_119940_pt1 | contig 11904 bp, 10 predicted proteins | sample EchGeymetagenome_FD_71012 | JGI IMG/M metagenome (GOLD analysis project Ga0081529, IMG submission 71012) | Ferrous microbial mat and aquatic microbial communities from Echinus Geyser, Yellowstone National Park, USA - transect B T=78-80 C v2... ...
TTAAATCCACCCTGGCAATACGCCCAACGTAACCGAACATCGCGAACCACAATGACAAACCCACTTATAAACGTGATGCTAGAAATCGTAGAAAATAATACCACAAACGAAACACGCATTGTTGCCGATAACTCGCCTGATAAGTAAGTTAAATACTACTGTAATTAAACAATTCACCCTTACGATATATGACGTAACGATTACGATAATTTTAGAGTTAAGATTAAGGAAGAACAAGCCACGAGCCATAAGACTACGAAGATCATCATGTAGTTACTACCTTTGTTAGATGGCGTGGGTTATCCACATCAATTCCCCTAATAATCCCTAAATTATACGCTAGCAATTGTATTACTGGCGCATAGGCTATTGGTGTTAATAAGGAATTGATCGCCTCATTAAATGTTAATGCATAATCGCCAAGCTTTCTTCCATACTTATCGCCCACGATTATCACAGTCCCTCCTCTATACCAAACTTCAGTTATCACAGTCTCCATATCGGCATTAACATCACCGCCGGGTAATATCGCTATTACAGGGAATTCTCTAGACACCAGAGTTATCGGTCCATGCTTCAACTCCCTGAAATTGTACGCTTCAGCATGTAATTGGACTGCCTCCTTAAGTTTAAGCGCAGCCTCCAGTGCTAAAGGCATGCCTACAGGACCTCCAGAGATGACATAGGTACCAATGGAGTCCTTAATTTCCTCAGCAATTTCATTAGCACGTTTATTAATACTATCAAGATTATTAGCAATGAGTTTTATTACGGTATTAATACTACTCTGTGCACACTCTAATTTATCGCTCACCATAGAGGCCAGTTGAAGCAGTATCGAAAGCGTCGCAGTAAACGTCTTTGTGGCTGGAACAGCCATTTCAGGCCCTGCACCAATTGGTAGATAAATGTTTGATTCCCTCATTAGAGTTGTGCCTAATCTATTAACAATGCTGAGTATCGCAGCACCCTTCCTCTTAGCCGTTCTAACAGCCCTAACGACATCCGTAGACTCACCCGACTGGCTTATCGCAATCACCAAGGTGCCCGGTTCGACAAGATCTAAGCCCTCATATAGGAACTCACCGGCAGGTATTACGTCTGAACTCACATTAGCGAGGGCCCTAAGATAGTACTTACCAATCAATGCTGCATGATAGGAAGTTCCAGATCCAGTGAGCATTATATTCTTAGCCTTATCGATGAGGTGGGCGGCGTCTCTTAAATACTCGACTTGAAGTAGATTAATCGATCGGGCTAAAGCTTCTGGAGTATCGTAAATCTCCTTAAGCATGAAATGCTTAAAGGAACCCTTAACAACATTAATGAACACACCAGAGATAGTCTGTGGGGCTAGTTCAACCTCAGTGAGTGTTGTTAAATCAAAGCCCTTAACACCACTGTTACTGAGTACTGCAAGCCTGCCTGGCGTTAGGTAATAAACATTCCTCACATCATTTGGTAATGCTTGTTCTTCACTGCTTATGTAGTATTCCGATTGTGATATCCCGACAATCAGTGGATTACCCATGCTAAAGGCATATACGTTACCATCAATTCTGTAAATAAAGGCAGCCGCATAGTAACCTCTCAACTCCTTAACAACATTGGATACAGCCTTAAGGACATTACCTTCCTTATCTATCGCCTCTTCAATTAGGTGCGCAAGAAGCTCCGCATCCGTTCGGGAAGAAATTTTATGGTGCCCCTCAAGCCTGTCCCTCAACTCATCGTAACCAGCGATGACGCCATCCATAACAAGGGCTATGTTACCTTTACAATCAAGAAAGGGGTGCGTATTCTCATATACAGGTCTACCATGGGTTGCAGACCTGACATGGCCGAGTCCAACGTAGCCAGGTAAATCATCAAAATTGAGCTTCTTGTGAACATCGTCAATACGGCCAGCATCCTTCTTAATGAAGAACTTACCTTCATAAAGCGTTACAATTCCAGCACCATCAACCCCTCTGTGAATAAGTCTCTCAAGCCCGAGTCGGATTAAGGGCGCGGCGCTCCTAAAACCAGAGATCACACCAAATATGCCACCCACATGTGGCTCTGGTTCTAATATGCCTTATAAATAGTTGGGTATATTTACTTAAGCACAATAATATATAGGTTATATAGAATATAAATACTTCGCCTAAATACTTAAATTTTAAATGAAGAAAAATCTCTCTTTTCTTCATTTGGCATCATTTGTACAGTAACCTTGATACCTTTTTTAACTAATTCTCTCAAAATTTGAATATCATTATCGTCGAGATAAACAGATTTTGTTAATTTCTTTGTACCTGGTTTCCCACCACCTTGGTTGCCTAAGTTAACTTCGTTTAAGAGAACTCCACCCTTAAATAACCTATCTAGCGACTTAACGGTATCAACAATAAGCATTACTCTTTCTTTCTCATACGAATTGTTCAAGATCTTCTTTACAGCATCATCTACTGACAATACTTCTACACTAACACCAGGTGGCGCACTTGCCTTAAGTAATTCCTGGGTGAACTTATTCTTAGCCGCTGAGTCACTAATAACAACTATCTTCTGTACATTTAGGGTCTTTGCCCACGCTACCGTGACCTGTCCATGGATTAATCTATCATCTATTCTCGTATGTACTATAGGCATGCCATCACCCTTACTCGATGCTATAGATACTTTATCAATTTTTTATATTTTTCCCGGAGTAACCTATTATATTCATGAGAGCCAGGTATATTAGTACTTATCCAAATATCAGGCTTTACTCCCTTCTCCAGAAGTTTCTTTACAATCAATATCTCAAGACTGTGAAGAATGAATGCGTCAAGTATTGTGGAAATCGCTGAGATCTTATATCCACCAAGCTCATATCCTGCTTCACCCTCCGGTACCTTATCATCAATGATTATATCAGCAATTTCATATAGCCTTTTATTTAGTGAATTATATGGAGTCAATTTCTTAGAATAGTTTACTGATGTTATAGCTATAACTTTAGCCCCTCTTTGTTTTGCCTCATATGCCATTTCTACCGGAACGTTGTTTACACCGGATCTAGATACTATTATGAATACCGAGTTAGGGATCAAATCTACAGAATTCAGTAATATCTTAGCATAACCTGGAGATTTTTCCAGAGAACTGGAGAGAGCTGATCCATTAAGTCCTAATAAATTCACATCAAGTATAGGATAAATATAAGCTAACCCGCCAGCTCTATAAAAAAGTTCTAATGCCATGAGCATTGAGTGGCCCGATCCAAAAATATAGATGAGTCCGCCTTTTAAAATCGATGCAACACATTCCTCAGCTGCACGATTTAAATTCTCACTCTCACTTTTTATAATCTCGCTGATATAGCCATCAATCACATCCTTGAATTTTACTAGTTCAATCTTGTAACTCATACACTATCATCAGCGTTTCTGCGTTGGTATTAAAAGGATTAATTTATTTATGTTTTTAAATACTATATATAGGTATAATAAATATATAAGTCAAATTTTAATAGGGATTTCATTTAAGGAAATTGATGGATAAATATGTACGGAATACTTGTGGTGTCGCATGGAAAATTATCTGAAGAATTTATAAATAGTGCAAAAATGATAGTGGGAGATATCTCTGGAAAAATAAAGGCTGTTTCGCTGGTTGAGGGATTATCCCCAGAAGATTTCATTGATAATGTTATTTCAGCTATAATGGAAACCATGGATAAGGATGGAGTACTAATATTAACTGATCTATTTGGAGGAAGTACTACGAATTTTATAGCATCTAAAATCTTTGAGAAACTGAATAAAGATCTTATGAAGAAAATCGTAATAATTTCCGGAATAAACTTAGCCATGTTATTATCAGCGATAACAAATAATGAGGATGACATTGATATTCAAGCTATAGCTGACCGTGTAATAAATGACGCTATAAATAATATTGTGAATGTTTCTAAGATGCTTAATAAGGATAAATATATATAATATATAAAAATAAGCATGTTGTACATAACCAAATACTTAAAAGTACTTTAATATTAAGTCTTTTGATGGATCCAATATCTCCTTTAATACCTGCTTTAGTACTAGGAGGCCTAGCATTTTACTTTGTGTATGACACACTTACGATGGCGTTATTCGGCGCCTTGTTTTCACCATTAGTTGCATCATTCATGACAGCGTTCGTCGCGATGGCGATCTATCATACAGATCCCGTATCGGCACTAGCTGCAGCAGCAACGATAGGTGGTACATTACAATTGGCTGCACTAGGTCTTTATACATATGGTGGTGCTTCAATACCTGATTTCATGAGCGCTTCCATGATTGCTACGTATTACTCAATAGCTTATGGGATATCTCCAACTACAGCTATAAGTATAGCAGTACCAATAGCAGTATTCTTAATAGAATTAGACGTACTGGCGAGAACACTTAATGTACCTTTTATTCACATGGCTGATAGGGCAGTCGCTGCAGGTAAATTATGGAATGTAAGATGGATCGCATGGCTAGGACTATTTCCATGGGGATTCAGCAGGTTTATACCTGTTTTCCTCGGGGTGTATTTTGGACCAGTTGTTGCACATTTCATAACTACAGTGATACCTGAGTGGGTTAATCATGGCTTTGTAGCTGTAGGCCATGTATTGCCGGTTGTTGGATTGGCATTATTACTAACGTATCTACCCACACGTAAGTACTTCGCATATGCTCTCATTGGCTATGCATTAGCAGCGTATCTTCACATACCGATCTTAGGTATATTCATAATATTGGCAGGCTTAGCCTTAACTTACATGAGTATAAGGCAGGAGGCAGCCAAGACCACCGGAGGTGCCGGGAGCACGGCTACGGACGGCGATGCTGTTGGTGAAGTTGTTGCTGGAAAGCCTTATACTAAGATAACTCGTAAAGATTTATTATGGACATATATTAAGGGTTTACTTCACTTCCAAGTTGCTTGGAACTATGAGAGGATGCAGGCCTTAGATTACTTGTACAACATTACCCATATGCTTGACAAGTTATATCCAGACCCTGAGGCTAGGAAGAGGGCTTACCAGTTACACTTACAGTTCTACAACACAAATCCCAACACTCACTATATAATCCAGGGTATGGATATAGCGATTGAAGAGCAGCGTGGTCTTGATGAAGATGCGATTAATTCCGTAAAAGCTGGATTTATGGGTCCATTTGCTGGCATAGGTGATTCCTTATTTTACACAACTCTGGACGTATTGATATTAGCCCTGGCCGCATCCTTTGTACTGTCAGGTATATGGTGGGCTTGGACCGCGCAGATACTCTATGGTTTATTCGTTTTGATACCAATAAGATACTTCTTCCTGAAGTGGGGTTATGAGGGCTTTACTGGTGTTGCAAGGTTTACTGAGACACTTAAGTATCTCACTGAATTCTTAGGAATGGTTGGTGTCGGCATTGTTGCAGCATTAATCTACCTATACGTCCCTGTCACTATTCCTATTACAATAACAACCGCAACACATACCACGGTATCTATTCAATCGATGATTAATACGATATTACCAGGGCTAATACCCGTTTTATTCGCAGGATTTGCGTATTGGCTTTACACCAAGCGTATCAGTGTGGCGAAAGTTGTTGGTATAATCTTCGTTATAGCATTCATATTAGGCGCCCTAGGTATCCTTGGATAAATAGATTATATATTAAGGCTCATATTAAAAATATCGAGAAGTTTTTATATTTTGATAACGCGATAAGTCCTAAATGCTACAATTAAAGGGTACAGTAATATCTCCAGGCATTAGTTTAGGAAAAGCCTTTATTTTGAAAGAAGATAATAAGGCAAGTGAAAGAACGAAATATACTATTGAGGATTTTTATAGTGCTAGGAATGTTGTGAAGAATTTCATATCTACATTAATGAGTTCGTTGGAGATTCAGGCAGCTGTTAGAGATATACTTGATGTTCAATTATCAATATTAGATGACCCAGAACTTGAAGGCCAGATAAAGAAGTTACTAGATAATGGTGTCGAGCTTATTAATGCTATTCATACGGCTTTTGATTATTATGTTAATGCTTTAGCGAATGCTTCTGAATATTTAAGGGAGAGGGTGATTGATATAAGAAGCGTTGAGGATTTACTCATAAGGGCTTTGAGGAATAACCTTGTTATAGGCATACCAATGTCTAATGAAGATGTTATACTTATTGCAAAGGAGTTAGATCCTATTCGAACCATTATGATAATAACTATGCAAAACATTAAAGGCGTAATTCTTGAGCAGGGAGGGGTTACATCACATACTGCAATACTACTTAGATCGAGGGGAATTCCCGCGATATTTAATGTCCGAGGTATTTTTAATACTGTAAAGAATAACGACTACATAATACTTGATGCTTACAGAAACGTTATCTATGTAAATCCTGATAATAAAATAATATCGAAATACTCCAATATCATAAATGTAATAAATAACATTAATGAGGAAATACTTAAGGAGATAGTGAGGGAAGGTTTAGATATTAATTATCCTATTCGAATAATGGCAAACGTTAATAATATAGCGGATCTAGAGCTTGCTCTTCATTATAACGCCAATGGCATTGGATTACTAAGAACGGAATTTCTATTTTTTAATAGATCATATCCTCCGTCTGAAGATGAGCAATTCAACGTATATAAGCAGTACTTTTTACGATTTGAGCCTAAAACAATCATCATAAGGTTACTCGATATAGGTGGTGAAAAAATACCACCATATTTAAGAATACCAAACGAACGAAATCCTCAATTAGGGTTAAGGGGAGTTCGATTATTATTAAGAAATGCTAAGGATATCTTAATTTCACAGATACGTGCTATTGTGAGAGCCGCCCGTGAAGTAAAAAACAGTATCGTCATCTTAATACCAATGGTATCTTTTGTTAATGAGGTTTTAGAAGTTAAAAAATTACTCAATGATGTTATTGGAGATAATGGAAGTTTAATTACTCGTATTAAACTTGGCGCAATGATAGAAACTCCTTCAGCAGTTCTACAATCCGATATATTAGCAGAGCATGTCGATTTATTAAGTATTGGGACTAATGATTTGACACAATATATTCTTGCCGTTGATAGAGAATCGAATACTGTAAATGACATGTATAGTCAGTTTTCACCTGCAGTTTTACGTGCTATAGATATTGTGGTTAAGAACGCGAAAAAGGTAAAGAAAGACATTGAAATTGATGTCTGCGGTGAGCTTGCATCAGAACCATTAGCAGTACCACTATTAATAGGCCTTGGAGTTGACGCAATAAGTGTTGAGCCACCAAATCTTCCAATAATTTATTATGTATTGAAAAAGTTAAATATTAATGAGGCACGTGAATTGTCATATAAAGCCCTCAATCTATCAAATCCAGATGAAGTGATAGAATTAGTGAAAAGTTTCTTTATAAAGAAAAATATTAAAGTACCTCAAGTTGTTGGTGAGTTTGTATGAGTGATAACATCGTAATTAGGGTTAAGATATTAAATAAAATTGGTTTGCATGCAAGACCCGCAGCTCGTTTCTCTGAGACCTGCAGGAAATTTAAAAGTAAGATAAACGTCAAGAAAAATGGACAACAGGCTAATGGTAAAAGTCTACTTGATATTCTTAAGCTTAATGTTGTGCAAGGTGATGAAATAGAAATAGAGATCATAGGTGAAGATGCTGAATCTGCAAAAAATGCAATATTGGAAATAATAGATAAAATAAACAACGGTGAGATTCAATGATAATTAGTAGCTTAAAAACTAACATAACACCTACCCAGAGGCATTTAAATAATATTAGGTTAGATGGTTATGCAAACAGAATAAATTATGCATCCGGAATACATGACGATATTTATTTGAGAATTTTACATTTAAAGGATCAATCAAAAAATATTGTTTTGGCATCTCTTGAGTTAGTTGGTGTTAACAATTTATGGCAAAAATCTGCGGAACGTATCGCTAATAACTCTGTAATTACGGCTACGCATACACATTCAGCACCTCGTATATGTCATGATTACCTTATGTGGGGTTTACAATGTAATGAATATGAAATTGATTATTTAAATTACATCAATAATACTCTCTCATCCGTATTAATGAATCAAGTTGCTAGTTCTCATATAGTTAATAATATATTTTTTTACGAAACCGAAATAACAAGTATATGTCGAAATAGGGATAACCCTCGTGAAAGTAGCAAAGTCAAAGCATATATAATTAATGATGATAACGATATACCATTTATTCTTTATTTTCCATGTCATTCAACTGTGCTCGGATTTGATAATACATATATTTCAGGTGATTTGATAGGCTATGTAGTATCACAGTTAGAACGTGAAAGCAAGAATGTGGTATTGCCACTAATAGGAGCTGCAGGAGATATAAGTACGCGGTATACACGTGTAAAGCAGGATTTTAGCGAAGTCGAAAGGTTAGGGAATCAAATAATTGATTTAATAAATAATAGAAAAAGGTTAATAAACGAGATAGCCGTTAAAGAGATTAATTATAAAACCATAAATTTTTCAGCAAAAACTCGCAAGAATATATTGATTAATATGCTTAATAGTATTAATAAAAAAAGTGATATAGTAAGAGATTATGAATTGAATGCTATAATGAATACGCTAAAGGTATTACCAGAGAAGGTCTCTGTTAAAATTGGCTTATTGGCATTTAATAAATCGCTTCTCTTCGTGTTTGTACCATTCGAACCTACCTATGATGTACAGTTACTATTAAACGAGTATATACATGATAAGATAGTTTTGCTGGTTGGATATTCATATGATTATTTAGGCTATTTAACATCACAGGAGGAAAGTTATACATACGAGAATCTAATGACTTTTGTGCATTTTAACGAAATCTTTAATAAAATAGTAAATTTAATAAAAGATATCTTACTTTAATTTACTAAATACTTTATCACCATTTATATACGTCTCATATACTTCATAATTATCCTTAGACAATACTACGAAATCGGCCTTGCATCCAGGTCTTAAGCATCCCATATTATTAATATTTAATGATTTTGCCGGATTTTGAGTGGCCATACTAATTGCTATCCTGGGCTCATACCCTAAACTAATTATGTTCCTTACAGCCCTATCTATAGTTAATATACTACCTGCAATCGTTCCATCAGGTAACGTGGCTTTTCCGTTCTTAACGATAACCCTTAATTCGCCAAGTTTATACTCACCATCACCGAGACCAGCAGCAGCTATAGAGTCTGTTACTAAAATGATTCTTTGCGGGCCGGCATAGTTTATGGTAAATTTAATAATTTCTGGCCTAACATGTATGAAATCCGTTATTAATTCTAAATAAACATCCTCGCTATAAAGTAATGCAAATGCTGCACCTGCCTCCCTATGGTGTATGCCGCTCATTGCATCGTATAAGTGGGTAGCTCTGTTAGCACCAAGGGCTATCGCCTTCATTACAGTATTAAAGTCCGCATCGGTGTGCCCTATACTTACATAAACACCATTACCCACAGCCTCCTGAATTAGGTCAAACCCACCCTCCATTTCAGGCGCCATATGGATTAACTTAAGTAAATTGTTCGATTCCTGAAGATACTGATGGAATTCATCAATATTGGGAGGCCTTATGGCGTTAGGATCCTGGGCTCCTTTACGTCTTGGGTTTATGTAGGGACCCTCAAGTGCAAACCCTAATATCTTTGCACCATTATTATTGTTTATGGCTTCCCTCAGGATACTGAGAGTCTTTAATATTCTCTCATGCTTCGCAGATACTAATGTTGGTATAAATGCCGTTACCCCAAACCTAGGTAAGGAGTTCGTTAGTTTCAATATTTGTCGTGTATCTTCAACATTCGTAATGTCTATGCCGCAACAACCATGCGTATGTGTGTCAATAAAACTAGGCGCTACATAATAACCTCGTAAATCAATATCGTAATTAATAGATGAAGTAACTAGTCTCTTAACAATATCATTTTCAATAATTAATGATGCATCATAAAGTATATGTAATGGCGTAAACACAGCCTCAGCTCTTACGACTTTAATTCCCATCGCTTCTTGAAATAGTTTCCCTCCTTAATATTTTTATTGCTATATATATCACATGCAATAATACATAACTTATTACTACATCCTCAAGGCATTCTTATGAATAATTACATTCATTTCATTGAGGTGCACAATGATAAATTAATACGATTAACACAATAATTAATGCAGAAAAGGAGACTGAAAGTAACTTAATAATACAAGGAATTAGACGAAATTAAATAAAGTAATAATAAAAATTTATTTTATATAGACAAAACTGCTTGGTAGAAGTTTAGTAGTTGTTCCATGCATCTCAATCTCTGCCATAACTCACGCGTGAATATCATAAGCTATAGCCCAAGCTTCCAATGTCACAGTCTCATTAAGCCTATCAGTAATTGACTTAGCGGCTTCACCAAGTAGTCACGTGAATCACCTTCCGTTTTTCCTTGCCTCCTGGGTTTCGGGTGTGTCTAGGGTTTCTGCGAGCGCCTTTATGCACTCCTCAACAACCTTGTACATCTTCTCTGATGCTTGAATAGCATCTCCCTTGGCTATGTATTCCCTAGTCTCCTTAAGGTATCTTTCTGCAAGCACAATCCTAGCCTCCGAAGTGAGTGAGGTATCGACTTACCGCTAAGGGCATTCGCGATGACATTAATCGAATTCAAACCCATCGGTTCAACCTCCTCAACAAACCTCCTAAGCAGAACAACAGTCATTACGTAACTGGACACGGAATAAAGGATAACTATTCTATATTGACAATTTCTTTCACGGCGATCCCTAGATATCCTGTCCCGACTCAGTATGGATTCTTACTAAATCATTGCTCCCGTCCCCAATACCAATTATCTAACAAGCAAACAAGTTCATTGCTTGAATCTGCCTTATCACGGTATCTTTGGCTTCTCCCAGCCGCCTATACGATATGTTCCATGATGATCTTATAGTGAATACTTATTGTTTATCGCAATACATGTGCAGCATAATAATATTTAACCTTAAGAATTATAAATTAGCCCTAATCATGTACTTATTTATTGCAATGTTTATGTACTATGAAAATTTAGATGTGTGGTTGAACTTTCGTAGAATACACCATCACCGCTACGCACTGACAAGCCCATTGATCCTTAGTACCAGAAAACCATGCCACCCATAAGTCTCACATGAAACTCAAACCATCAATACCAAGCACGAATAAGCCCTAGCATGCATAATGATTTGGCGGGCCCGGTGGGATTCGAACCCACGACCTACGGGTTTCTCCGTATGATTAAGAGCCCGCCGCTCTACCTGGCTGAGCTACGGGCCCGTTTTTCTTGAATTTTTGTTGAATTTAAAAGCTTTCCCTCGTGATTGTTGGTATTATTGATTGTTTACGCGTTAAGGTTAAGTGTCTCACCGTGGTTTTCCTGCTAATGAGGCCTGCAAACTTCCTTGTGTTTCTAGTCGTGATTTCAGTAGTACTTACAGCACCGGTTACGGCCCAGGGTTGGTTTGTAGCCCTGAACTCAAGCCAGGTCGGCGTGATCATTAGCCCCCAAAACTCCACCTACATACTCAATGCACTCAGCAACGCCAGGCACTGCGTCTACATAGAGGCTTACGAATTAACCTACCAACCCTTAGTCAATGAGTTAGTTAGTTTGGCTGGGCATGGCGTGAGCGTCTACATAGTCCTATCTGGCAATGTGTACGGTGGTATTCCCGAGGATGAGTACTCCGCAGTGGGTGAGCTAGTTAGTGCGGGGGCTCATGTTTCGTTTAATTACATGTACGACTTCGTGCACAGCAAGGTCTTTGTCATCGACAACGAAACAGTCATACTAGGCTCAATAAACCCTACCTACT
>Ga0081529_121842_pt1 | contig 11872 bp, 15 predicted proteins | sample EchGeymetagenome_FD_71012 | JGI IMG/M metagenome (GOLD analysis project Ga0081529, IMG submission 71012) | Ferrous microbial mat and aquatic microbial communities from Echinus Geyser, Yellowstone National Park, USA - transect B T=78-80 C v2... ...
TTAGAAAATTATATAAAAAATAAAGTCCATGAAAATGGTGAGATTATAGAAAAAGGTATTAATGGGGTTATTGATTATGTATATATAATATTGAAAGGTCTTATAAGTACTCAGGCAATAAGTTATGGGGTAATTTTGGAAGATGCAAAGAAAAAAGGATTAGAAAAAGAATTTAGGGTGGCTTATAATATACTAAAATCCGCCAAATTTATAGATTATGATGTTAATAATAGATTAATAATAATGGGGGAAAGAACAAAACATCTTATAAAACTATATAATGATTTTAAACAAGAGCAAAAAGAAAAAAATGTTTCAGATAATAGTCTAAAAGAAAATATAAATCAAAATAAAAGTGGTTATGTAAATGTTTCAATGGTAAACCAAATATATTATTGGATATTAGATGAAATAAATAAAAATGAATGGGTTTCAATTGATACTATAAAAGGAATATTTAAAGGTTATGATAAAGAAATATATGAAGCTATAAATAGACTAAATTCAGAAGGAAAAGGACAATTAATAGATAATAAAATATATAGGAAAGATTAAGATATATTTTTATTTACTACTTTTTAGTAGCATTTAGCTGTTGAGAGGTATTTTATTTTCACCTCCAGCTATTTGAGTATTACCTAATGATAATATATCATAATTTATATTTCCAGATAAAATTTTAATTAATTTTTCAATATAATATTTTATATCTGGATTTTCATATTTTATATCAATTAATTTTTCAATAATTTCTTTAAATAATATAACAACTAATAGAGGATCTGTTATATCTTTATTAAATATATTTTTATATTTATCTATTATAATAAATAAATCATTTAATATATTTTCAAATTTTGATATTTCTATTTTATTTTCTAATATTTTAGTACCAACTAAATAATTAAATAACCTTTTCATTATTTCTATATTTATATTTTCATTTTCAAAGAAATCGATTAAAAGGGGATTTTTTACTGCAGCACTTAAAAATGTTTGATAATATATAATATAAGTTTCTAACAATAAAATAAACAATTTAAAACTTTTAGATTTTATAATATTTTCATAATAAAGATATTTTATTATTTTTTTAGTTTTTTCTTCTGAAAAATTTAAAGCTTCCCTAATATTTTTTAATAAATAAACGCCCAATTTTTCAAGTTCTTCACTATCTGCAATAGGTTCATCAATATTTTTAACAATATTAATATTCTCTATATATGCGATATATGTATTTTTATCAAAATCTATTAAATATAAACCTTCTTTATTTTCTTTTTCTAATATTGTATACCTTATATCAATATCTCCCATTATAATATTAATTATATAAATAATAATATATAAACCTTTTTAAACTATTATAAAAATATGATTAATTCAATTATAGATATTATTATAGGTTTTATTATAGGTTGGATACAAAATACAAATTGGTTTAGAAATATTGTTAATAAGTTATATAATGAATTTTCAAGAAGGCAAACTAAAAGAATAAAAAATTCAGATGATTCATTAGAATCATTTTATAGAGAATTATATCAGAGTAGGAAAATGCAATATTATGCAATGATAGATACTTTAATTATTTATAGTATAATATTATTTATTATGGTTGGGGTCATAATAACAATATTAAACTTATTTACATCACCATTAAAGATTGGTAATATCATCATACCACAGTGGGCTTTATTTGCCATTGGATACACAATATATATGGTTTATAGTATAATAAAGGTTAAACTTAAAAGCAAAATTACTTATTCAAATTTTTTGTAATAAATGTTATTCTATAATATAGGTTAATATTATCTTTTCCAATTTCAACTTTAAATAATTCTGGATTTATTTTTTGAGTTTCAGGATTATATAAATATATAACTTGGTTTGCTTTATCGATTTCATCTTTAATAGCTTTTTTAATTGTTTCATCATCCTTTAATTTTTCTTTTAATTCCTTTAATAATTCCCTTTCTTTTGATTTATCTAATATAGTTTTTAATAAACCATACTTTTGTAATGTTTGTATAAAAGTTATAGGAACTAAAATTAAGATATCAACATAATTATTAATATAATTTATAGATAATAAGTCGGCTTTTATATTATTTTGCATATAATATATATTTATAAAAAGGGTCTTATAAATTTTATATATGGAAAGAAAGATGCCATATATTGTTTATTTATTTAGTTCAAAAGATAAGTTAAAAGAAAATCTTATTGAAAAAGTTAATAAAATAAAAAACAATATAGATAAAGTCAAAAGTCTTTATGGTAATGATAATAAAGTTTTAATAAAGAATAGTGCCATAATTGATTTAAAAGAAGCTTTAATTTTAACTTTAAACTATTTAGCTATATTAAATGATTCTAAAAAAATTAATGAATATAAGAATAAAATTATTGAAAAATTAGCATATATTAAAGAAAATAGAATTTTAACTATAGATCAATATAGGGATGCTTATTTATTATTAAAACAAATATTAGCCGAATAATTTATAAATCCCTTTAAATAATTATATAAATATGGATACAAATTTACAGTATTCATATCAAATTCCTGATTTAAAAACAAGATTTCAAATTGATTTTGGTAATATTATTGAACAAATTGTTGAATTATTAACATATTCTGATGTATCATCAGATACAAGAACATTTGATAATGAAGAACTAAAAAATAAATTAAGGGCAGCTATTAGTTATGCTTTAGGTTTATTAGCATCAACATTGGGTTATAGTATGAGTGCAAAAGTTCAACAAGATATATTAATGGCAAAGAATACATTAATAGCTTTATTTGATGCTATAATAACATATCCTGAATTAACATATATTGATCTTTTAGGTATCTATTTTGAATTAATACAAAAAGTAAGCATTATATTAAATTATGGTACACCAATACCACAGCCAAGAACTGGAAATTATGAAATAACATAAAATGATAGTAAAAGGTCTATTAGAACAAGAAATTACAAAAGATGTTATTGAATATACAATATTTTGCTCAAGCTATTTAACAAAACCAGATTCTAATGTAGCTTCAGCTATAATAAATAAATTATATAGTTTAATTTATGATGCTAAATTATATATAAGGATATTTGAAGATTTAGATGTTGAAGATAAAAAGCTTTTATTGAAGGCTTTAGATGCATATTATAAAGAAATTGAGATTTTGAAGGATCTTAGATCTTTTAGCATAGCAGCTGTAGACTCTATATTTTGGGAATTAACAAATTATTTAAATGCAAAAACTAAAGAAGATTTTGAGAGAATTTTAGCAAAAATAAAAGATGAGGCAAAATCTTAAAACTTATTCCTTTTTAAAGAAATTGTATATTTTCTTTATAATAATATAAGTTGGTATGATATAAATTATAACTGCAGCTAATGTAACAGACATCCAAAATAATCCTTTTATCATGTAAATAATTATTAGAGCTATTAAAATTAAAATAAATAAAATTTTACCAACGCTTAAATCCATAATAATGATGTATCAACAACTAATAATATTATGCCTATTGCATAATAAAGTAAACTAAATGTTGAAACTATAGAATATATTGCAACTAATTCATTTCCTAAATTATACAATTGTAAAGCTAAATTAATATCCCCTATAGTGTTTATTAATTGATATATTTGGGTTAAATAATAACTTAAAAGCGATGGTAATAAGGTGGTCATTAAAAATAGAGTATAAACTAAACTAATTATATCTATAAAAAATCTTATTTTGGAATTCTTTATAAATAATATTGTTATAAGCCATATTATAAATGGTGACAATGCTAAAATTAATATGATTGGTACATAAAAATTTGTATTTGAAACCATATATGGATTCAATATATAGGTAACATTTGTTATCATATATTATATAATATTTAAAAGATTTTTTATAAATTATTCTTTAAAATTGTTTTTGCACTTTTTAAAGCCTTTTCAATTATTTTAATTATATTATCTTTAACTTCAGGAGATAAATCTTGTGTGCTTTCGAAATTCCATTCTTTATTAAAAATTGTTTTTGATTTAACTATAATTTTAATAGAATCGCTTGTAATTTCTTTAGAAATTTCATTTTCAATTTTAGAAATATTAGTATAAGCAATTAATACAATATTATTTCTATTCAGCATAAATTCATAAATTATATTACTAATAGGCATATAACCAATTGGTGGTTTTGCATGTTTTGTTGAAAATTTGGTAAATTCTTCTTGAACTTTTTGTACAATCTCATATATTTTTAAATTATATTCTTGAAGATCTTTTATTTCATTTAATTCTTTTCCATCATAAAAATATCTTTTTATTTCGAAATTTGTTTCACCCGTTTTTAAATTTATTGTAATAATTTCATCTGTTTCAGTATAAATATCTTTATCAAATACTTTATAGTTCATCATGATATGGGATTAGTTACATTATATGTTTGCCCATTAATTTTTGTTGTATTAACCATTAAACTTAAATTATTAGCTAATGTATGATTAGCATTTAATAGGAAAATAAACATTGCAATTATTACAATTATTATAATAATTGCAGCACCAATATTTACAATTGCTCTTGTATCAGCTCCCTTTAAAGATGAAAATAAACCGCCTCCACCAAAAGACCATCTTTTAGATTTAGTTATTGCAGCATAAATAGAACCCAATTCTTGGGCTTTTTGATAATAATTAAAAGCCCTTTGGATAGCATCACCTTGATTTATTTCAATATCTTCGGATATATCTTTAATTTTTATTAGTTTTCCTTTAGCTTTTTTAAGCGTTAATCTATCTATGATTTTTTTAACAAACTTTCTTTTATAATTTGTTAATGTACTAAATAGATATATTAAAGAAATTTGATAATAATACTCTAATTCTTTATCATCTAAAGTTTTTAATTTTTCTAATTCTTTCTTTTTAATTGGTAAACCATAAAATAATAATATAGCATCTACTAAATATTCTTGTTCTTTTTCATCTATTATAGTCCACTTATCTTTTGAACCTCTAAATAATTTTTTTAATTCAGGATCTTCAGTTATTAAAATATCAGGTGGATAATAATAAATTATGTATACTTTACCTTTCTTAAATTTTTTATCTTTATTATTGCCTTTGATTTTGATTTCCATAATTTTGATAATTATAAGGTGATTGACCTTGACCAAATAAAAACATCCCTTGTTGTTCTTCCTTTATTTCATATATAGACGATTCACCTTTATATAGAGTTAATGCTGAATTTAAGTAAGAATCATTTTTTATTATAACTTTTTCTATTAATACTTTTAAATGTTGGTTTTTTGTTCTTTGATATATTGCCCTTAATTGCGTGGAATAATTTAAAAAGAAACCTATCAAATCATTTAATTTTTCTAAAGTTATTTTTTTATTTGGAGTTGCAATGATAACAGACGATGTTGGTTTATCTAATATTTTACTAACTTTTTTAGTTATATCAGAATCTAAAAAATTTGGTAAAATATCCCTTTGTTCTGGAAGTTTATATAAGTAATTAAAATTAAAATAACCATTTGAAGATCTATTTTGAGGATTTTGTTCATCCATATTATCATAATCATCTACCATTTTATTTTGTAATACTTAATATAATTGGCGTTATAAAATGTGTAAATATAGCCAATAATATAAATGCAATTATTACAATTATATATGTTCTCATTATATCTTCTTCTTCATCTGCTTCATATGTTGCTAATACATAAATAACATTAAAGATAACTGCATATAATGTTGTAAAACCTATCCAACTAAAGAGTGGATTAACTAAAAGTGAACATACAAAAGGTTGCATTTGTAATAATATATAAGTAAATGTTGCACCTATTATTACAGAAAATAATAAAAATCTTGGATTTGTATCAACACCAAATACCATATTATAAAGTTACTTCAATATTTTCTTGTATTATTTTAGCTTGTTCCCAAATTATTATTTTCTTTACTAATGCTTTCTTTGGTGTTTTTGTATTATCATCTATTTCAATAGTATAATTAATTTCTATTAATGTATCTTTTCCATACTTTTCCTGTAAAACTTTTATTAAACTAATTAGCAATTTAGATAACTCTTTCTTATGCTTATCTATAATTTCTCTATCTTTTGATGATATGATTCCAAATGAGAATTTTATAAAACCTAAACCTCCCAAAGTTACCGGTTTGGAAATATTTAGCTCTATTTCCATAATAATAATCTTATAATAACTTATATATAAATCTTTATAGTATACATTTTTATATTCTATACTATATAGCATATAATAGTTATAGTAACATATAGTATAAAACCTATAAAAGTTTATATATAAGTAATATAATTAATATATTATGGATGTAGTCTATACATTGATTGGTTTTACATTGGGGTTAGTAATAGCGGCAGTAATCGTAATGATAGGACAAGGAATAGTAAATATGTCAGGCCTATTCTTCTACCCACTATTGTACAATACCTACCAATCAGTATATAGTGAATTGCCATCAAATGCAACAAATATACAAACTACAGTTAATAATAGCTTCCAAAATTCTTTAACATATATATCAGAAGCTAATACATATGCAGCAATGGCAATTAATACATTAGCAATGGTATTAGAAATTATAGCAGTTATTGGAGCATTTATAATTATATTAGAATTATTAATGAGGTTAGCAATGCCAAGAACCGTAGCTGCAGTACCGGCCGGATATTAATGTCTTTTTCTTTTTTCTATGTCCAGAATAATAAAATTTGAGAACATATATTTTGGAAAAAATTCATTAGTTAAACTTTTCGCAAATAAAACACATTTAGAAAATTATGTTGATTATGATAGTACTGTATTGGCATTTTTATTAGATATTTCCGACTTTACAAATACTGATGCTTTATTATCTCACTTTGCTATAATTGATGGTAATGAAATTAGACCTATATTAGTTGAATGGAATTTAAGAACTATTCATGGAAGATTATTAATTTTATTAAATCAATTACCTGGAACACATGATACAAAAATGTTATTAAAAGAATTTGAGTCTATAATTGAAAATCAAAAACCTGAAACTATAAAATATGTTGCAGGTCAATATGCGAAAGCTTTAACTGATGCAAAAAGTTTGCAACAAGTTTATAACTTTTTAGTCCAAAGAATATATTTATTGAAATCAATTGGAATTAAAAGAAGTGAAGATGAGGTTAAAAGATTAGCTGAAATTTATAGATAAAATGGTAGTACCTATTAATAATATAGCAAATGAAAATAAACCAAAACAAAATGTTACTGTAAATTATTCAACAAATTTAACTACTAATAAGATACAAAATTTATTAGTTAATCCAAATTTTGGGAAAGTAATTAATAGAGGCTCAGATAATAATTTTAATATTACTGTAAATTATTCAACAAATTTAACACATCCAGAATTAGCTCCTCAAAATCCAATACAAAATCCGGTTTTAGAAAGAATTAAAACCCTAAATCCAGTACAAACAATTTCTATCGTCGGAAGAGGTACCGATCCTGAAGTTATTGCGAATCATCCAACTAAAATAAATCCATATGCAAAAGAACAACCAACCAAAACCCAAACATTAGTTAAACCACAAACAACAACTCAAACAACTAATTTAACTCCTCAAGATGTATTAGGACCTATTATGAATAGATATCTTAATTATGATCCAAATTCTTTTGCTAATACAGTTTTACAAATTACAAATGGTTTAACTTTACCGGAATTATTTCAAATATTAGGACAAAATCCAAAATTTTGGGCTCCATCATATAGTTCTAGTTCTTTTCCTAATGGATCATCTATAAATGTTGCTAATGTTCAAATTTCGGGTAATAAAATAACCTTTTCAAATCAAACCCAAATTAATGAATCATGGTCTAATGGAGGCTCCTATAATAGTCAAGTTGTCAATACTTTAACAATTAAACCTTATACCGCAACTCAAAATGGTAGGACATATCATCTTGTTTTAATAAAACAACAACAATATAATTATACTGAAACTATTAGTCCACATAGTAATCCCGATGTTTATCAAGATACTTTAACATGGTACTATCTTATAGATCCAAAAACTAAACAAGTAATTTATAAGGCACAAGAACCACCACAACAAAGTCAATATTGGTTACCAAAACCACAAAGTGGATATATTGCCCAACCATCACAAGTAATAAATAATGTTTTACAACAATATGGTTATGCTTTACCATCAAATGTATTACAAGAAATAAATAATTTACAACCTGGACAATCAATAACTGTAAATGCTTCTGCAGGTTCTTCGGGAGCCCAATTTAAAGTAACTTATTTAGGTAATAATCAATATCAAATTCAATCTGTTGATAGATTTTATAACTTTAATGACTTTAATAATCCATGGACATCTATAAATGAAACCATAACAGTTCCAACTTATTCAATTAATCAACAAGGTCAAATAAGTACAACAAATCTTTCAGTTTCTGGTCAAGTTGCAACTCATGGTACTACTAATATAAATATGCCATATTATAATGCTACCTATAATATTAATGAAACAATTCCAATAAATTATGGATATAATACACAAACAGGGCAATTAACTTTTTGGAGTGGTAATCCACAAGGGGGTGCGACTTTACAATCAATTAGTTTACCAACAATAACAACCCAACAATTACAAGCTTTAGAAAATGGGCAAAATATTGGTTTAAAACCCGGATGGTATTATAATCCACAAACAAATCAAATAATTAATGTATCTTATCAAACAGTACAACAACCACAAGTATCAAATCAATATGGTTATATTTTCTATAATCCAAATGTTCCTTATAGTACAACAAATTCAAAGGTAGCTCAATATATTGCAGTTAATACAAATACAGATACAATTTATTTCTTAAATCCATATGGAAAAGTACTTAACTCTATAAGTTTTGTAAATACTCAAGCATTAAATAATTATTTATATCAAAATTATGGAATAACTTTAACTAATAATGGTCCTGTTATAACAACTTCAACAAATACACAAACCATAACAACAACCCAACAATCTCAAATATTGCAAAATTCTTTCTTTAGTACCCAACTTTTAAGTGATATATGGAATGGTATAACAACTTTAGGAAAGGATGCCTATAATTGGTTTACAGGTTTATTTAGTTCAAAAAGGTCAACAAATTCATCAAATAATACTTTAAATTTAAATTATCAGCAATTAGCTCAAGAGGTATTATATGGCTCATCGCCAAATGTTACAAGCCCTCAAATTCAAATAGTTCCTTCAAACAGTGTTTCTGGAATTTCTGGATCTTTATATTATCAACAATTAACTCAACAAATAAATAGTAATCCTTATTATCCATATACTACATCTACTAGTCCATACTTTAATTTAACTACTATTCCAGCTATTACAGATATAACAGCAACATATACCCAAATGAATGCAATAAATACAATAAACCAAATAAAAAATGTGCAATCAGGTATAACAACCTATAATCTTTTATCTGATATTTCTTCATTATTGGGAACAAAAAATACAGCTAAATATTATCAAACTTTATCTCAACAAGCCCAAATATATGGTTCTCCATCATTTTATCAAGCCGAGCAATTAGGCCAAACTGAAAGATTAACGGCTGCAACAATTGCTGCATCTATGCCTTTAACTATTGCAGGTATTGGTTTTGGCTTAATGGGTGTTGGAACTGAAGCTGGAGAGGTAGGTTTGAGTATATTACCGAGAGTTACTTTATCAACAGCCTTAACAAGAATGGGAATAAATGCCGCTATAGGAGCCGGGGAATATGTTGGTTCGGGTGAAATAACATCATATACATTAACTGGTAAACCATTATCAACACAACAGGCTTTAGAATTAGCTGCAGAAGGTGCTGGAATAGGTGCTACTGCTGGAATATTTTCTTTATTTGCTGAATCAGCTAGTCCTACGTTAGCATCATTTGGTACCCAATTTACACCTTTAAATTTTGCTAAAAATTTAGGTCTTAACATAGGTGGTAGTTTAATAGGTTCAAATGTATATAGTTATATTACATCGGGCCAATTACCATCTTTACAACAAGACATATATTCAATTGAAGAGGCAGGACCTGCAACATTGGCATTTAGTAGTATAGCTGGAATATTAGAAAGTCCAAATATAGCTAATAACTTTTTAAAATTAGTTACAAGCGAAAATTCAAATAAATATTGGCCAATTGCAGCAAGAGTTCTTTATGATACGGGTGCTAATTCTTTAGCGATGTTTGGTTCAAGTTTAACAGCACAAGGTGTTGGCAATTTAATAGGTGCACAACAAGGAATTAATTTAGAAGAGGCTGCTACTTCCGCTTTATTTGCTACAGTTTTAACGGGATTAACTGAAGGTATATATGCTTTTAGAAATCCAGGAGCTTTTGTAAAAAGTTTGGGTTATTATCCACAAAAGTTTGATTTATTAAGTTTAGAACCTACAAAAGTTGATAAAGAAAATATGCTTATATGGCTTTATGGTAGAGGTAATGAAATATTATCGCCAAAATTAGGTAATAGATTTTATACAAAGCAAGATTTTAGCAATATAGAACCATTAAATATGCCATTTGATGTAACTGGATATATACAAGCTAAAATGGGAGAAGAAATAGAAACAGAAGGTGAAGAAACAACTCAGGGATTAAATACAATAAAATATACAGGTAGATTAAAGATAACTTCGGGGCAAAATACAGTAATTACAACACCAGAAGGTTTTATACAATTAACTGGAATGCCTATTGAAAACTTTGAACAATATTTAGCAAATGCCCAAGCTTTAGCTAATGACATAGCAAGTGTAAGACCAGAATTTAGTGAACTAGCAAATGTACCATGGCAAGGAACATATTTATTTGCTAAAACTACTGAAGGTAATTTACCTGAAGTTATTGAAAGACTTAATAAAGGTCAAACTATTGCCCAAATTGAAAATGGAAATATATATTATTCTAGTGAATTAGAAACATTTATATTTCCAAGTGTATGGAATAGAAATATCGGCCCATTCCCAAATCCAACATATTTAGATTGGAGATTTCCTTTATCATATTTACAAACTGGAGAATATAATTATTATTTTGTAAGACCTTTCTATAATTTACCAGAAGAATCTGAAGAATTTGCTTTAGAAATAGCACCAGGTGTTTATAGACCATTAACTTATCAAATACCTTCAGGTATTGAATCTACAAGTTATGAAGATTTATTTGAAGAACCTGAAGGTTATTTAGTATATAAATATAAGGTACCTACAAGATTCAATGCTAATAATCCAAATAGAATGGTTGTATGGAGAGAACAAGGTACTATATCAACATCTTTAGGTCAAACCTATAAAGGTTATAACTATGGAATAAGTGCAAATTATGAAACTGGTGAGACAGAAGGTGCTAGAGTTTCAAGTATAAGTACATCAGCAGGAATATTAAGGGAGCAAGGATCTGATAATTATTGGGGTATTGTATCACAAGGTGGTAGTGTATCTATGCATGACACCCTTTATAGAACTCCTAAAGGTGAATTACAAAACATACAATTTGGCTTTGGTTATACAAAAGGTATTGATCCAAATCAAGAATATCAAATAGCTTTACAAATGTTACAAAATACACAACAATCAATACAACAATCAAGTTCTAATTTAGAAATAACACCAGGAGATATATTAACTGCATTACAAGGTGTTGCTAAACAAAAAATAGTAATGCCAATCCAATCATATAGTGCTATTAAACCTTATACTAATTATGGCTTTTCAATTGTCACGATAAATCAAAATGCTATAAATTCAA
>Ga0081529_116598_pt1 | contig 11818 bp, 13 predicted proteins | sample EchGeymetagenome_FD_71012 | JGI IMG/M metagenome (GOLD analysis project Ga0081529, IMG submission 71012) | Ferrous microbial mat and aquatic microbial communities from Echinus Geyser, Yellowstone National Park, USA - transect B T=78-80 C v2... ...
TGGGGGTCGGGCTTTCATTGAGGTTTCATGAATTTGTATTCAACCTCTCGTCCTCATTCCCCTTATTTCCCTCCCCATGCCGTCTACGGGAGCGGTAGTTGAACCACTCCCTTCAAGGACATAGGGAGCCTCATCGAACCCATCCTCCCCCTCACATTGCTCATCGAGTTCACTGTAGGACTCTCTTCTACATTTTGGTATGTAACTACAAAATTTATAAACTTCACGAGAAGAGCTAGGAATGTTAAATAATATCAAATGACATAAAATTCACGGTTCATCTGAAACTGTTGTCAACGGCTACTCAGTTTAGTTTTATTATAATACCTTAGTGAATTTAACACTCAGTCGTATACTTCTATGGTTGAGACGTCGTCGTACTATATAGAGGTTTTAAAATAATACTAAGCTATTTGGTTTTGTAATACCTTCAGTAGTACTTTATAACCTGGTATTACTATTATTTCTCTTAATGAAAGTAATACTGGGCATGCCTGACGATAGAATCCCTATCTGGAAATTAGGCTCACCAATTATGATTAACCAGTTACGGACGATTGAGAGGACTTGGGAGAATGAAACTTGGGTTGACAGCGGTGGATATCAAATAATGAAGAAGGGGATCAAAATTGACGTGAAAGAAGTAATCAACAAGTATAAACAAGTAAAAGGAGACTACTTTATATCTCTTGACATCCCTACACCAGTTTGTTCACCGCCTGCGAAGGAGACCTTCGACTATTACCTTAAACTTTACGAGGCTGAACTTGATGTGATCCCCGTTATTCACGCTTATCCTTTCGATCATATTGACAAAGCCTTAGACTTTTACAGTTCCCATCCCCCGAAGCTAATCGCCTATGGTGGTGTAGTTCCACCCCTCCTCCATAGGGGAATTGGTAGGACTACAGTAATAGCAATTTACCATTACCTTAGGAATAAGATAAAGAACTTACACGTTATGGGAGCCGGATCACCCTTTATGAGGAGAGTGTTCTACAACGCAGACAGTGTAGATACGTCGACTTATAGGGTAAAAGGGGCCATGGGAATGATACTGATTCCCGGAAAAGGGGAAAAGTACGTGGGAAGTAGGAAAATAAAGTGGCACGTAAGGAGTGCTAACAACGAGGAAATAGAAAGTTTGTTAGTATTTCTAGAGCAAACCCATTTCCCGTTTGATATAAACTTGGACAACTGGATAAACAGAACTCTGATAAACGCGTGGGTTATTCTCAAGTCCGAATATACGGGGAGTAGACCAGAAATAAGAAAGAGCGAAGAAATAGGAAAGCTCAGTGCAAACGACATAAGGGAGATGGACGTTTGCGGAAAGCTTAAATTATCCTCAGCTTCTCAGACCAACATGTCGTAATATTAATTAAAAACCTACTCTAGATAGTAGAAATAATGTCTAAAAGTGAGGCCGACATTCAATTAGAGTTACTGAGGTTGGGAATTGAAGTAAGTAAGTTCAAGGGAAAAATAAAGAACATTATGCCCAATTATACTCCTGAGGAATCATTGGGAGACAGTAAAGAGAGTTTACAGCTTATAGATGACAAGATAAAGAGGGTGGACGTATTCTCTCTTGGTGGTTCAGATTACTCGGTTGCTTCAATTGACACTTCTAGTAAAATTCTTAGGACTACTTTCCTAGATCTGGTCGTTGTAGGAGGTGCCCTTTACTCCACGGAAAGGGACAAGATAGTCTTTCCATTCGACACGGGCGGGAGATATTTGGGTATCGCATCTTATCTTGAGCTTATTAGGACACTGAAGAACTCCCTACATTCTCCTAGTTTAGCTTTTCATAATGTAGTAGGTTACGAGTTTGCACTAGATGAAGTTAACGTGGAGACAAAAGAAGGGGTTAAGAGGGAAAGCTTGTACCACTTGGACGACGTTGCAGATGAATTAAGGCTTGAGGCTGAAAACATACTCATACGGCAAGTCAGTAAAGAGAAATTACTAGTCATAGACGGTCCCCTTTTCCCGACTCCTATAGAGTTGAGCTATTCATTCCAGTTCGGAGTACCAGAAGAAAAGGACAAGATCAAGCACTGGGGGAGAATAACCCACAGATGGGCATATGCAACACTAATTAAAGAAAGACTGGACTTGATAAAGGGAAAAGACGTAGTAGGAGTAGTCAAGAGGTTGGAGAATTCTAGAAAGTTAAGGAGGATTCCTTGCTTAACAAAATTAATAGGATCTACCGGTGTCCCTGACTTATCTGACGCAGAAATACTAGAACTAATCTCAGAAACTCACTGCAGTTCCGTAATAGGTCTCTGCCTTATAGGACCTTTAGAGATAAAGAGCGAAATTGACGTCAAGAGAGAAGATATCGACCAAGTAGTACTGGCACCAAAAGACCTACCTACCAGATACGCGTATTATGCTATTCTCAAAATACCTGGTGAAGTGCAGAGCTTTTTCAGGGTTGAAAGCACAAGTCAAACGGTTTTAGATAATTCAATAGGAGTGATATTTAGTAGCATTACAAGCGATATATTACCAACATACATCTCGATAGTAGATAACTACTCAAAAAGAGTGACGAAAGGTCTATTCTACATATCATTTAACGTGTTAAAGGACTTTATAACTGTCCTACACGACTCTAAGCTTGAAGCTATAAGCATAAGTAAAGAACTCTCTAGTGGTCTAGCTTGAGAATAAAGGACGCTATAAACAGAGTACTATGGAGCGAGAAGGAAAAGTCGAAGTTCATCCTAGTAATAAGGGATAGGGCTAAAGGAAGTTCTGAAATACCTTTTGAAAGAATAGAGAGGGTTGACAACACATACATTTACCTAAGGGACACTGAGGACGTCATACCATTACACAGGGTTATAGAGATCAGAAAGGAGGGTAAGCTTTACTGGAGTAGATACGCTCACATAAAATAGTTTTTACCCCAACGTCGCGATATGTCCTCTAGATATCTTAACCTTTCATTCAGGCTGGGATGAGTGGAAAAGAATTTCTCCCTCTCCTTACTTCCGAGCAGGCTTTGTTTAATAAAGAGTAACTGAAATTCGGGAAAATATTTAAGCATCGACGTCGGTAGAGTATTGGAGAGATACGCGATCTTAATTAAAGCATATGATAAGTACTCCGATATCCACTGGGTTGTACTCGCAGCGGTGATATCAGCTTTTTTCTCCAAATATCTATGAAGATAGAACATACTTATTATACCTAAAGCGAGTGCAAATAGCCCTAAGGGAAGCATATAAAATGATAGTAAAGCGTACACAATGTTAACTGCTAGGATGTAAAACCACTGGATCTCCGTATCTTTGTTCTTTATATGTGCGAACTCATGAGCTAGAACGGCAACAAGTTCTCTATCATTTAAACCCTCAATTAAAGGTTTAGTCAATGCTACGGCGTTGAAGAACACGTTACCAAAAGCCAGAGCGTTCAGATAACTTGACTGAATTTCATAAACCTTTACGCGTTTAACACCTAAGAGAGCGGCTGAATAGCTTGCTAACCTTAACAAGTTTTCATCCTTTACCTCTTTAATTCTGAGTGCCGATATCATTATATAGGGAGATAGCAGATACCATATCAAAAATGCTAAAACTAGTTCAGCGAGAGTATTAACAACTGTTGAAGGAACTATCAACGATATGAGCGTTTCAGTCAGTAGGATAACCATGAAAGACATAAAGTAATATTTCCACCACCACATACTTACTCAATTCTATTTGACAGTTTTATTCTTATTTCAAAGAGTTAGAAACTTCATAACACTTTTTTATTTCTAATGATTACAACTAGTTTTTATGACATGTCATATATTCTACGGATATAAGGACTTAAGTGATTTAATCGAGAAGTATAAAATACTTGATGATGAAGGCTTAGAGAATATCAAAAAGAAAGTATCGTGGGAGTTGAATTTCAGACTTGAAAGAGCGTATGAAGACTTAATAAGGAAGCTTTACTTTACGATATTTGAGGTAGCATCAGTTTACAGAGAATTAGCGTTCAGAAATGCTAATCCTTCCTACATCTTACCGTCTGTAATACCTTCATTAAATACGACCTTAGAGTTAACTGTTGTAGATGGAGTAATCAGGCTAAAAGGGCCTTTACTGTTCGATATTAGAGTATCGGACGTGATCAGACGGTTCGCTGGTTTCGAATTGGAAAATGTCTCAAGTAACTCGATTTCCATTGATTTATCACGGTATACAGGTGTAAAGAACTTCTTCCTCGACGCAAAAATGGAAGTGAGCAGTGGCAATTTACATACAGAAGTAAACATAAAACTGCCATTGGAAAATAAAGGCTTCAACAGAGAGATAAGTGCGGACGAACTGAATAAGGTACTGGTAGTCACAGCTAGGGAGACAAATCAAAAAGCCATTGGTATTCATCAACAACTTACCGATATATCCCAATCCCTCATTGAAAGTATTCTAGAACCGATCCTATATGACGTCAGAGAGGAGTTCATAAAGAAAGAGGGAGTGAGTGAACTGATTTATGTGCCTTATGCTAGGCCTTTTATTCTTTCAGCCTCTTTTTCCGCTCTCAATAATGAGGAAGAAGCTCAACTGTTCTCAGAGAAATGTAGGATGACAATACATAAATTGAAGAAGCTAGGTGATAGAGACCTAGGTGATGGATTAAAGTTAACTAAGGAGGGCAGAGTACTGAGGAACAACACGGAGGTAAAAGAACCTTCTACGTTATCGTTCGCTGTCCTGAAGGCTTTGATTTCCAAGGCTAAGAATGCTATAATAATCATTGAATACCCGGAGGAGTATCAAACCGAGGAGAAAAAGGCAGAAATTCTTGACGAAATAAAGAAGATATCTGAAACAGGAAATAGAGTGTATATAATTACAGCTGATAAAATGTTCACAAATTGTTGATATAGAATTAGAGATTTTTAATAACTCCAGTAAAGTAAATAAAATTTAGTCTTAATAATCTACTAGAATTAAATATAATTTTCAACAATCTCTATTAACGAAACACTAGGTATGAAATATTATCTCCATCTTATAATATTAATATTATGAGCTGGAGAAATGACGACACTAAGTTCGTTAGAGAGATAAACGAAAAACTAACACAACTTTTTGTGAGCTATAATAAGACCTTATCCTCTACTGGAATTTTGCTAGGCAGGCTTTACAGTAGTATAGTTTTTATGCAGTATCCCGAGTTTTCGGGAAGCATCGAAACTCTGGTTAAACTTTATCATACAATAGAGAATGTAAAGGAGGAGATATTAAAGATAAAACAACAATACGAAATATTAGAGAATGAAATAGAAATGATCATAAATTCAGTAAAGAACACACTTAAAATAGAGGATGTAGGTAATGTTTTCCCTATATATTCCTCACTAAAGAGTTTAATGAAAATAATCAAACACATGATTGACGAAGCTATTTCAGTAACCGAAACCGTAAATAACATAGATACCTTAAAGAGAAGAGTAATTATGGTGAACCAGCTTACTACTTCTGATGAAATATCTGTCTATAGATTAGGATTAAAACTCTTAAGGGAGATCTCGGACTTCAGAAAGTTTCAGAAGTTAATAGAAACACTTTATTACTCCCTCATATCTTCTTCAGGTCTTGATGACGAGACTAAGAGACAGATAGCGAGTGATTACATTAAGACTTTAAGGTCAAGCCTTGAATATATTGATAGCACCGAAAAGGAAGTGGAAAAAACAACAAAAATAGTAGAGACTTTTATTCTTGATATAAAAGGAAGTAGATTCGAAGAATTATTATTAAGCCTAGTAAATGAGTACAAAGCATCATTTAACTCACTTATAAAGACCGTAAAAGATACTTTAAATGAGGTTAACAGAATGGGATTTGATTTAGGAATAGTGAGAAATTAACGTCAAATAATGAGAGTTAAAGTTGGTTAAAAACATCTATTAGCTCTACATAAGCTCTTAAAACAAGATAAAAATTCATTAACTTTGTTTACTTTAATTATTTTAAATAGGAAATTTGGATATAGATAATAGAATTTTTATATTAAAAAATTATGCGAGGATCCCCCTAGAAATTATCAGCTTCATTATGTTCATTGCACCCTCTGCGCCAACTAGGTAACTTACAATACCCCTAAAGCCAGCTTCTATCAAAGCATCTTTACTATACCCATATCCGCCCATCCACATCATCACGGATTTAGCTATATCTAGGGCCACTTGTGGAGCCGATAACTTAGCCATGGCAACTATTACATGCGCATCTTTAACGCCCTTGTCTAACGCCCATGCAGCCTTGTAAGTCAAAAGTCTTGCCATTTCAAGACGCGTATATAACTCCGCAGCCTCAAATGCAATAGCCTGAAAATCCTTAAGTTTCTGCCCAAATACCTCTCTATTCTTAATGTATTCAATACCCTGATCAAGAATGGCCTTAGCTGCTCCTAAACAAATTCCGGCGACTAAAACTCTAGCATGGTTAAATCCTTCCATCGCGTGATAAAACCCTTTGTTCTCCTCTCCTACCAAGTTTTTCTGAGGAACACTTACGTCCTCATAGTTCACGATTGCCGTTGAGATTCCCATTCTGCCCATATTGTTTATCTTTGTTACCCTGACTCTTTCGTCCGTAGTTGGAACATAAATTATCGAAATTCCTTTATGCTTTTCTTGTGGATTAGTCTTTGCCAGAACTAGATGACCTCCTCCCCATTCCTTTGCCTCTAATGCCCCACTTATGTATATCTTCTGACCCCTGATAACGTAATTCCCGTCCTTCTTTATAGCTTGAGTCCTAATGGAAGCTACATCGCTTCCTCCAGTAGGCTCCGTAGATGCCACTCCTAAGAAATAATCTCCCTCAACAACTTTAGGGAGTACTTCTTGCCTTAACTCACTATTACCCAATCTGTCAAGAACATAACCCCATCCCTCCTCTAAAACATACATTACACCTGTGGCAAGAGAAAAATCTGCCCACCCAAGTTCTTCAGCAATTATTACTGCTGAAGTCATGGAAAGTTGCAAACCCCCTACGTCTTTCGAAAAAACTGCTCCCCATATACCCATCTTTCCAGCCTCTCTCACGAATTCCCTTGGAATTCTCTCCTCTTGATCTATAGTCCTCATTATAGGCCTTAATTTCTTCTGCAAAAATTCATGTATATTATCCTTTAGTAGCTTTTCTTCCTCGGATAAATTAAAGTCCATGTATACTATTATCTTATTCTTCCTTTTTATTTCAGAATATAATCAATTAAGTAAGTTACAAAGAAAGGGGGTTAAGGGGGCGGAAAGCCCCGCCAAGGGGATGGATAGCGCCCTTATAGAAAGTTTAAATACTTCTTTGTCAAAATTTCTCGTAATGACGCTAACGACGCTCCTTATATAAAACATATTAGTCAGATCTGGGTAATACAGATCTGACTGGGGTGTAGGCTGTGACGCTCCTTGGGCTTAAAGCTTGCTAGGGAGCTTGGCTGCTTCCAACTCGGACCGGAAGTTGGGCAAAAAGCCCGAATAAAACATAAGGGTGAGTATAATTGGAGGCCCCCAGTTCAGGAATAGACGTATCAAAAGATAAATTAGTTGCACTATAATAAGCAGTTTAACGCTAGTAAGTAAAGCAGGTTCCATGGCGTAAGTAGTGTGGACTATGCTCGATTTTTAAGGAAAGTTTTTATACCGGAAGCTCCCCGCCCTGGAAGGTGTAAGGGTCCCCCAAGGCGGGTCATTTTCAATTTTTTCTCATTAATTGGGGGTCAATTCAAAGTTTATAAAACTTACTCTACAAATAGAATTTTAGGGCGATGATGATGAGATGACATACTGAAAAGATGAAGAGTGATTTAGAAGCTTAGCCCCGCCTCAGAGAGGCGAGCCCCCCAACCCCCTTTTTGTAATTAACTAGGGGAGTTCAGGCTGAATTTTAGTAATGGTTTAACAAATAAATTTTCATAAGTGTATAATAACGAGGAGTTAAATCTTACACTAATTTTCAAAGCGTATATATCTTCTCATACAGTCCTCATCTCACCTCTGATTAACTCTATAGATATTAGGCTACAAAAATATACGGTCTAATATCAGACCTACCACTGTAAATATTGTTTGCAGAGAATATATCGGGTTTAAAGAAGATCGGTTTTTCTACGTCAAACTCTCTCATTATCTTTTTAATCACATCTTTGACCTTCCTGACCAGATCGAAGTCAAAAGCTGAAGGTATGTAGACTATTACCGGTAACTCCACGTTTTCAATCCTGTTCGTAATCTTTGCCGTATAACCCAACTCACTCAAACTGTTAACGAGTACCGAGAAAAAGCGGGGGTATATTTCCTTTCGCACAAAAACCATCCACTTACCAGACAGACTCTCGCCTAAGGAGTAAGTCAAAAATTCCTCATCTTGAACTAGAGACGCCAATTTTAGCTTATCCGAGATCATATCAAGGAATACTTTAAATTCTTTTTCAAGAACTTTAATTCCGCTTAGGGAGGAAACGGCCAAAGTGAGTAGGTCGCCTCCCTTTTCCACTACTTCCTTACTGACCCTCAGCGATCTCAACTCCAATTCCCAAGCTTTTTTACTTGTATAAAATAACCACCCTCCTTCATACCTGAGACCCCTCTTATAAGCGGTGTTTAGTAACTTCTCAAACATCGACCTCAACGGTTCTTCAATTGCGTCCAACCTAAACTCCCAATCCGTTACAGCACTGAGCCTCATGTGGATCATGAAGGACTTCTTTACCAACGGTTCCACGTCTTCCACCCCGTTCACCTTAGCAAGGTGAATTTGAACTTCTTTAGCTTGGTGTTTTATACCTGCATATCCTTGGTGTTTTGCTACATGACACTTATCACAGAGAGTCCTAAGACCTTCCAACACCGCTATCCCCTTATTACCCTCTATATAATATCTCCAGTCCTCATCTACTTCCTTTCCCTCCTCTCCGCAAACTTCACAACGGTCTTCTTTTTGTCCGAACCAGAAATAGTTTAACCTCCTCACGATATCCTCACATTCATCACATATAGCCAAAGCTATGTAAGGATTTAACCTAGCAAACCCCCCTAGGGTGTAACTCCATAAAGGAGCGGGAACTAGCCTGGGACAAAGTTTAGGCAAACTCCTACAGACGTCCTCATAAGCCTCTTGCATTGCTTAGAAAGGTGTGTTAACAGATTAAATTATTTTGTGTAGCATGTTAACTCCTAAACTCTACGAACTTCCTGACGTCTCTACTCTCCAGCTCATAAACCGGGTAGTCATCCGTGGGGACATATTCTAATGGATTAGTCCCTTTAACTTCTATTAGACTCTCCTTCCACTTGACCAATAACTTTTCACCGAAAAGCCTTTTGAAGGAGTCCTTCCTCGAAAAAGCTTCGTTTATTGAATAGAGCTTTTTCAAGGTCTCGTTATCTTTAACGTCCTCAATATAAACATGTAGATGATATCCGTGTTGCGTCTCTATTACAAACCTCACCGGGACTCCCTCTAAAAGTGATAAGAACTCCTTATCCTTAGTGTCTACGTCTATCATTATCACATGTTTCTTTACAGCCTTAGCCATGTTAGAGAAGGCGAGTGAAAAGACGTCACCTCTTAATAACACACTTTCTGCCCCTCTTAAATCACCCTTCCTGAGGGAGGCAAGGACCGTATTCATCTTTTCCTGAATAAAAGTTGTTGACACGAGGTAGGAAAGTTTAAGAAAGTCTACTGGATTAAGGTAGTACATTACTTTGACATTTTGTCTAGGCAGGGGCTTTCCGTCTACGGTGAGGTTAGCGCATTCCTTAACCGCCATTGCCTCACTCACCGCCTCAGGGAAGTCCTTAGACCAATACCTCTTTAGTATTGAATGCCTTTTCAGCTTAGGGAATTTCTTCGTCTCCTCACCCCTGAATATCAGTACGACGACGTAATAGTCACTTTTCCCAAGTTTAGGTATCTTGGCAGAGTACTCAGTCAATGAGAGTTTCTTCACCATACGTGATCACAAGGCTATTTCTTTCCAGGCAGTTCAGGGATGAACGGTTCTCCTCCAAATTTTGCTCTCCCTCCCTCGAAAGTCACCTTTATCAATTTGCAGTTCACGCAGGGAGTTTTGGACTGGGGCTCTTTCACCACCTCCCCGGTGATCAAGCTGAATACCGCGTGGTGAAAAGGGCACTCTATCTTGTCTTCCAACACTTTCCCTTCACTTAATGGTCTCTTTTTGTGGGGACAACCGGCTAGCCAATAATATTTAACACCGTCTTTTTCGTAAACCAGTACTGGATAACCGCCGATGGTTATGATTTTGACCATACTAGTAAATACGAGACTAGGTAAAAAGGTTTAGATTATCCCTTATTGTATCACGTCTCAGATCACAGTGAGTACGTTAACTTCAGCTTTCTCCTACCGTAGATAATTACTAATTACACTTTATCTTCTTTTTTATAATTCTCTCCCCCGAATTTTTAGCCTTTCTTTCTCGTCTATGAATTGTTGTACCATAATTATTATATAGGTACAACTTTTTATCTCTTCCAAGAAAATTCTTATTTTATTGATAATATTCCTATTACTTAATTATTTACACTATAATTTAGTTATATGCCTTTGACTACGTTATTCATTAAAGTTTATTTTCCTATAGTATGTATATATGATATATGAAGACGATAATGATAAGGGATGAGGTTTACAAGAAGTTAGTTGAAATAAAAGGTGATAAAAGTTTTAGTGATGTAATTGAAGAGTTAATCGAGGAATCCTTAAGTTTAAGGAAGAAAAGGTTAGAAAGATATTTCGGTATACTCAGTAAGGAAGAAGCTGAAGAATTAATGAAGAAGATTAAGGAGATGAGGGAGAAAAACGATGAAAGTATTAGTAGAAAGCTCAGCAATTATTGAGTATTTGAAGGGGAACGAAAAAGTGAGAGAAGTTATTTTTAAGGCTGAGGATTTTTACGTGAGTTCTCTAACAGTCTTTGAGGTTTTATTAGGTAAGATTGAAGAAAGTAAAATTCTTGATTTCTTATCGGCATTTAAGATCCTGAATCCCACTAAAAGGGATTCAGTAATTGGTTCGAGAATTTATAAGAGGTTAAAAGATAAGGGTAAGCTAATAGGAAGTTTCGACATATTGATTTCCGCTCAAGCTATTAATAAGGGCTTAACTCTGGTGACTAAAGATTCTGATTTCTTAAAAATTAAAGAAGAATTTAATGAATTAAACCTATTAGTCCTTGTTAACTGATTCCCTCTTTGCCTTGGGAGGTCTATGATTCCCTCTCATCGATTTGTTATTGACAACAGTTTCAGATAAACCGAAAATTTTATGTCATTTGATATCATTAAACATTCCTAATCCTTTTAAGGCTATTAAGTAAGCTGAGGCTGTGTGCTTGTCGAATCCCTTCTCCCTCATCACCCTATCGTGATCCTCAGAATTTGTAGTACCCCTAGGATTAACTAACACAACGTTAAAAAATAACCTTAACGCCTTAATAACACCGTGAGTTAACAATTTCTTCTTAGCGAAACGTGAAACCTTCCTATTACCGCTCTTACTCCCAGTGAACTTCCTCTTCTTAACTAGAAATGAGTCCTCAAAAACAACATAATCTACACCAACCCTTGATAGGAAATTAAGAGCTTGTGAAAGAGCATTCAAACGCAAAGCCATAGCTTTCCCTTTAGGAAAACCCGGAAGGGGTTTGGGCTTCATAGGATTTCATAATATTTAATATCAATTCTCAGCCCTAGGGCTTCACCAGAGTCACGGGACATTCCCCCACTCATACCCCTCCGCCCCTTTAGCGGGATAACCCC
>Ga0081529_107719_pt1 | contig 11788 bp, 10 predicted proteins | sample EchGeymetagenome_FD_71012 | JGI IMG/M metagenome (GOLD analysis project Ga0081529, IMG submission 71012) | Ferrous microbial mat and aquatic microbial communities from Echinus Geyser, Yellowstone National Park, USA - transect B T=78-80 C v2... ...
TGTGGACGTCGGTGTAGAGAAACTTCTCACTACCTCTGATGGGGAATATGTCCCCAGCCAGAGACCTTATGAGAAGGCACTCAACAAGACAAGGAGACTTCATAAAGCTCTTTCAAGGAAGAAGTTCTTGTCCCACAACTGGTTTAAGGCTAAGATTAAGCTAGCAAGGGCTTATGAGCACTTGAAGAACCTTAGGAAGGACATGTATATGAAACTCGGGAAGTATTTTGCTGAGCATTATGACGTCTTGGTCATGGAGGATATCCAAGTTAAGCAACTTGTTGGTAAGTCTTTTAGAAGGCTGAGGATGAGGCTTCATGATCCTGCTTTCCACGAACTTAGGAGTATCATGGAGTATCAGCTAAACAAGTACGGTAAGAAACTCACTCTAGTGAACCCTGCTTTCACTTCAATGACTTGTGCTAAATGCGGACATGTTAAGAGGGACTTGACTTTGGCTGACCGTGTGTTTGTTTGTCCTAATTGTGGTTGGGTCTCTGATCGTGACTATAATGCTTCTCTCAATATTCTGAGTAGATCGGGGTCGGAACGATCCTTAGTGCCTGTGGAGCTGAGGCCTCTACCTTTGGCAAGCCTCGGCTTTGAAGCAGGAAGCCACGTCCGTCAGGGCGTGGTAGTTCACGTTGTGAGTCTATACTGAAAGTGATGACATATCTCACTCCCGTTAATGGGGTAGCATACCAATCCATAGGCGCCAGCTTAAGTCAACTGGGTTCCCAGTTCATAGCTGCGATCCCTTCCATAATCCTCTTCATAATCATAGTGCTGATCGGCTATGCCATAGCGGTGATCGTGTCCAGGGTTATAGGGAGGGTGATGTCCGGCGTCGTGAAACACGCAGGCGTCCAACTCAGCGCGGGGCTCGTGGCGGGGACTGTAAAGGCGTTAATAGTTTTGATCTCCCTTGCCATAGCCTTCTCCGTCCTTAACTTGGGCGCGGCTAACGTCTACGTGGGGTACATAGTCAGGTACCTCCCCGCCCTGGCCGGGGCCATACTACTCCTCACCCTGGGGTTGGCCCTGGTGGACCTTTTAGTGAACTTCATGCAGCAGAGGATGGGTGTGGACGAGGACGACTTCATCAAGACCGTGTTGGTTGTCCTCAGGTTCGGCCTCTACGCAGTCATAATAACAGTGGCCGCCAACCTTGCCATATTCTACTGGATCCCGAGCGTTAGTTCTTACCTATTCTACGATATAATAATAGGTTCGATAATACTCCTGTTCAGCTTCAGTATAACGGAGAGGGCCATAAACGAGATCTCCAAGGTCCATCCAGAGATGGGAGGGGTCCTGGGCTACGCTAGGTTGATACTCTACACAGTGTTCATACTGGTGGCCATAGCCATAATCGTCCAACCCTTCGCCAACGTCACAGCTATAATATATGCACTCTCCTGGGGTTTGGCCATAGCCTTCGCCATAGTGGTGATCCCGTTAGCCTACAGCCTAGTTAAGAAGGTAAGCCAATAAGTATTTTTTACAAAACCAATATTTCGTCCAGCTATGGGTTCCCAGTGCATTTAGGACCTCAACCTCACTGGGTTAGGACTGCGGCATGTAGGGCCTCACCGCGCCTCCGCATTATCCCCGTATACTTCACCGTAGAGAAGTTATCAGAGCATATGGAGTTCATCGATCTCCCTCAATGAGATTTCCCGCCCTTACGGAAGGGACCTCCCTTCCAGACCTCACCTTGTCCCCGGAGGACCCGCAGGCCCCACGACCGCTCCGGGCCTGGGGATGGAGATATCTAAGTTACCTAGTATGTCCATGATGGGGCAGGAACAGCCTCCCACAGGCCCTCGCCTTAACCGAGGCACTAGGTGACTCTTATCCCCTTCAGCGACTGTTGTTAGAGAGTGGGAACAGACTAGGGGCATTACGCAAGGAGGTTATCCCCCACAGGGGGTCTTACGCCCCCTTGGGTGTCATTCCTCTGAATATCGTGGCGATCTCCAGAAGCGATTTTTATAGTAGAAAAACTTAAAACAATGAAATCAGAACATAGCCTGATGTAACATGAGCCGCGTTAATGTGGAGGTAACCCAGAAGTACCTCCCTATCTTGAGGGTCTCTTTGGCTGGGTCTTCTTCTCAGCTTTCCTGAGGAGGACCGTGAACGTCCCCAGTAAGCTCATCCCCTCTTCCCCAGAGTATGTGGGAGGGAAACTGGTCACTTTCCTGCCCCACGCATGGACCCCCATGAGGGGATTGCTGGAGTATGTCCTCTTGAGGCCGGTGCTTCTCTACGACTTCATAATAGCCTTCACGGTGGTCGAGGCGGTCTTCGGCCTTTTCATGATCTTGGGGTTCGCGACTAGGCTCTCGGGTTCAGTATTGGCCTTGCTCTCCTGGGGGATAGGCGCAGCCGCTGGATGGCTAGGTTCCACCTGTGTAGATGAGTGGCAGATAGCAGTAATGGAGGGTAGCGCAGCCGCGATGTTCGCCCTCACGGGGAGTAGGTGGTTTTCGCTGGATCAACTCCTCTCCAGCAAGTTCAGCGGTGGGATCCGCCTAGGCAAGATCAGGCTATCCCTGTGGTGATGGCCATGGACAGGGCTTCTTTGGTCGCGGTGTTGATGACCCTAATCGTCACTGGAATCACCTTGGGGCTTTACCAGCTTAACTTCCAGGGGTTCACTCACCTCACCAACTACTCCAAGGTCCCGGAGTACGACTTAACAGGAACTAGACTCTACGAGAACGGTACACTCCTCCTGCAAGTGGCCAGGGTAGCTGGGCCCGATACTTACGGAGGCTTCATAGTGGAGGTGCAACTCCTTTACCCTAACGGGACGACGCTCTACAGCTGGAACTCGAGATTACTGGGCGACATACCTAGTGCCGACATAAAGAACGCGATTCCCCTTCACCCCACCAAGTCGGACGGTTATGCCTTGGTCGTACCCTTAGGGCAGAACTCCACGGTTGTCCTACAGGTCCCATTCCATGTTAGCCCTGGGCTCTACGTAGTCAGGGTATTCGATGTGGATGGACAGCAATCGGCATATGGCAGGGCGTTCCAAGTGGAAGTCGAGGTGAGATCATAGTCAACGTCCAGATGAAGTCGGTCTAGCATGAGGATCACTTTTCCGTAGCTGCCAATTCCCGTCAGCTCTGTTTGGTCTACCTAGAGCATTGAGCTCGTGTAATATTCATGATTCGGGTGAAGGCGAGTGTATAATAGATCGAGAAGTGGGATCTCACTTTGAGGCTCACCTCTCTAGGGAACCCCTTCCCACACTTCCGCGGTCCCAGATTATTATGGAAAGTCGACTCCCCAACCACCCCCCTCATTCCGAGGAGGGAACGAAAGTCAGGACTCCGATCGCCGTCCTTGGAAGAGGGGAGGAACTAACGACGTGGAGGGATCGGACTTCGACAGTGAGTCACTTCGACATCAAGGTTTAAATTCCTTTACGTCACTGACTCTCAATGAAAGTGGATCCGAGGCTCTGCGTTGCGTGTAGGGGAGGCAAGTACCTGTGTGGGCTCTCCTACTGCCCCATAGTGGTCAAACACCTCACCTCCGAGAAGCTCATCGATTTGGGGGAACGGGTGCGAGGTTCCTCCCCTCCCTCGATCTTCGTTGGGAGGTACGGGTACCCCAAGGTGGAGGTTTACGCCTCTGCCCCACCGGAAGTGGGGGATACATCGGTTTACGAGGACCCCTCCAAGTGGATCCAGATGGACCTAAACGATTTCCTAGCCATGAGGCTGTCCATGGTGAGGGGAGGTAGGCCTTTCAAGGTGACCGAGGCCTCAAACCCCCCTAGGCTTCTCGATGACGTCCAAGTCCTGACGCTCTCCCCTAGGCCGGTCGAATTGGAGATGGAGTTCCAAGGGAGACCTAGGGGGAAGGTATCGCTGGACGAGAGCTACCCCCCAATGGGTCCAGCCGCTCCCGTCAACGTGGTGAGACTGGGAACCCTCCCTCCTCCGGAGAGAGTGGTGGAGAGGGTATACCAGGACAGGGACCTGAAGGCACAAAGGGCGATCACGAAGCTATACGACAGCGGGATAGCCATGGAGAGGATAGCGAGGCTGATGAGTGCAGGGACTCTCGGGGTGAAGAGGAGACTGGTGCCCACCAGGTGGAGCATAACGGCCGTGGACAAGGCCATAGGGGACGCGCTGGTGCAGGAGGTGAAGGGGTTCGAGGAAGTGGACAAGGTGGAGCTCTACGTGAGGGAGTTCAGGAAGAACCTATTCGTCGGTCTACTGGTCCCTGGGAAGTGGGCCTTCGAGTGGGGGGAGGCATGGTTCCCGCACACGACGTGGAACTACTGGGGAGACGCAGCCGTGATCGAGATCGACTACGAGGGTTACCGGGGGAGGAAGACCTACCCTGAAATAGGGGGGTGTTACTACTCCTCCAGGCTAGCAGCGGCTGAGTTCCTGAGGTCCAGGAGGAGACAGGCCGTGGTGATCCTGTGGAGGGAGATCTACCCTGGCTTCGATCTCCCCGTGGGGGTCTGGTTCGTAAGGGAGAACGTGAGGGAACTCTTCAGGGGGAAACCCGCGGAGTTCGACTCCCTAGACCAGGCACTGGCCTCGGTCAGTCGCCTTACCAAGGCCAAGGGGTGGGAGGGGAAGTCGTGGGCTGTGAGGCTCATGAGGTCGAGGCTCTTCCCGTGAGGGGGTCTCCTTGATAGTCAGGGAGGTATCGGTGAAGAGGGCCCTGAGCAAGTCGGGGCTGAAGGAGATCGACTACAGCCTGAACCCCTATTACGGCTGCGTGTTCGGGTGCACCTACTGTTACGCCAGGGTCTTCACCCCTCACGCCGAGGCCTCATCCAAGTGGGGTGAGGTGGTGGGGGTGAAGGTGAACCTGCTGGAGGTGCTGGGGAGGGAGGTAAACAGCTTGAGGAAGGGGGTGGTGGGTGTCTCCACCATCACCGATCCCTACCAGCCAGTGGAGGGAGTCTACAGGCTCACCAGGGGGGCCCTGAGGATCCTCCTGGAGAGCGGGTTCAGGGTCTCCATTCAGACCAAGTCGCCCATGGTGATCAGGGACCTAGACCTGATCTCGAGACACAGGGGGTCAGTGGACGTAGGGGTGACGCTCACAACCCTGGACGCTGAGTTGGCATATAGGCTCGAGGCCGGGGCCCCACCTCCCAAAGCCAGAGTAGAGGCACTCAAGAGGGTAGCATCGGTGGGGGTTGAGACATGGGTTTTCCTAGGTCCAGTGATCCCCGACCTCAACGATAGGGACTTCGAAGGGATACTGAGGTTGGCCAAGGAGACTGGATCGAGGGTGGTTTACGATCGATACAACTACTACCGCGGCCTACCCCTGAGGGTAAACGGGGGTAGTTCGTGGTGGAGGGAGAGGGAGCAGGAGATCCTAAGGGCTTGCGGGCAACTGGGCATCGAGTGTCACTCGGAGGAGGAGGACTGGATCTACGAGAGGAGGAGGAAGTTCAGACCCCTATTTTGAGGATTTGAGAGCGGCAACACCTGACTTCCTCCCCAGCCCTGGGAGAAGTTACGCCACGGGTAAATGTTCCTCTGATGCTCGCTGAAAGTGCAGATTGAGGGTAACGCTAGACCGAGTATGCCCTAGCCCTGCTTCCCCCGCAGATGTCGGAGTAGGGATGAAACACGTGTTTGCCCAGCCTCTCCTGATCGCCCTAAGGATTCAATCCCTGTGGACTCCCACTTTAGGGGTTTGGGTTTCATAGGATTTCATAATATTTAATATCAATCCTCAGCCCTTGGGCTTCACCGGAGTCACGGGAAGACCCGTTCACACCCCTCCGCCCCCTTAGCGGGGTAACCCCGACCCACACCCGCGGAATATCACGGACGTGGGGGAACCCGCACATCTTGAGGTAGATATTCAAGGACGCGTTCAATTGCCTATCTAGAGTGAACCCGCACCTCTCACAACGAAAAGTCCCGCCGACCTTTCGGGAAACCCATCCACATCTGGGGCAGGACTTGGAAGTGAGGTACGGGTTAACCTCCTTAACGAAAGAACCGTAAAGTGGTGCTTTGTACTTCAACACGCGGTGAATTGTCCTCCATACAGTCCTGGAAATCTTCTTAGACAACTTGTCGCTCGCATCTTGGAACATTGACTGCTTATTCAACTTTTCAACAGCAAACGTAGTGAGTGGATACATCTCCAGCAACTTATTCACGAACTTGTGAATATAATCCAGCACACGGTTCCTCTCCCTATGGGAATACTTCTTCAACAACTCCTTTCCTTCCCTACCGTGCTTGGAAGCGAAGGACTGTATCCTACCCCTCTTCAACTCCATCCCAAACTTGAGGCTGTACAACTCCTTCAAGGAGAAAGTGACGAACTTATCACCATCATAAGCGTCTAATGTGTAAAGGTTACTGTCGATTGCTAGATAGTCCAGGGGAGTTGACCAGGGTAATTTATAACGGAATGATAGGTGAACCTTATCCTCCTTTATCACGGGCTCACCCAGTTCCAACCCTTTGACCCGTGGAGAGAACCAGGTGTGGGACCAGGAGAATGTAATGTACTGGTAAGGTCTTACGGTGATCCTAACGCTCTCACCCTCAACCTTCCTCAGAGTAGACTTAACCCTTACGTAAACCCTCTTCAGTTCAGGTTTCCTCAACGCTCGTCCCTTCTCAGCCCTCCTCCTCCAACCTTTCAACATTGAGTAAGCGTCGTTTATTGCCTTGTCAACGTAGTGGGAGGCCAGGACGTTGACCTCCTCCAGTTCATCCCTCAACGTCCTGTAAACCCCCTTCTTCTCGGGGAGGGTTATTTCGACCTTCGTGGCTTTCTTACCTTTCACTTCCTTCCTCTCAACCTTGATCCTCTCCCACAACCAGTCTAAAGCCTTCTGCAGTAGGACTCTGTAGTTCTCCAATAGTACTTTACTCTCCTTCTTATCGTTCTTCATGGAGTATGTTAAGTAAACGTACTCCTCCCCTGGCTGAAACGATTTAAGCCTTAATTTCCTCGACGCACTTCCTCACCTTCTCTTGACTCCTCATTCCTTGCAATTTCTCGCTGAATGAGACCAGGATTGAGATCAGATCCTCTATCAGTTCTTGCTCGGGAGTTTCGTCCTCCTTGTTCGACACGGCGAGCTCACAGTCGTGCGCTTTGCACACTTCCTCAATTATCTCGAAACCGAACCTCACCAGTCTGTCGGGATAAGCTACAACGACTTTTGACACTTCGTTATTCAGAATCATCCTTAACAACTTGATGAATCCTTTCCTCTTCACGTTCAACCCAGATCCCACGTCTGTTATCACTCGGTCGTATTCTCTAACGCTCTCCTCTAGGTATTTTACTTGGTTTACCAACTCGTCCCTTTGTGTGTTCGATACTCTTGCGTAAAGGATCGCTTTCCTCTTTCTTACTATTCCCATCAATCTTTCGACGTCCTCTTCCCTGAACCTCCACTTTCCAGTTTCTAGTACCACGGGTTGAATGTACCCTTTCTTTACGTATTCTCTGAGTGTTGCATATGAAATTCCTAAGCGTTGGCACACTTCCTTAGGTCTTAGCATTATATAAAAGTTTATGATGAAATAATATAAACTTTACGGTTTACTGGAAACCGTTAGCAACGGCCCCTCATCCTCATAACTGGCGTCAGGAGGATCGGCAAGACTTCAGTGATGCAGGTAGCGCTCAATGAGGCAGGCGAGGATTATATAATCCTCGATTGCAGGGGGCTTAAGGAGAACTACAGCAGGAGGGACCTTTACAATATAGTCTCCTCCTCTTTAGCACGGAGGCTCGATAGGCTCAGGGACATCCTGAAGAGGATTCGGGGAATTCAGATCATGGACAACTCGGTTGAGATCGGGTGGGGAGGAAGGAACTACGTGAGTTGAGGGGACTTCTTCGATCACCTCAACGAGAGGAGAGTTATAATTGCAGTGGACGAGGCGCAGAAACTGAGAGGGCCTCTATCCAGAGAGGTCAGGGAGGCAATAGCCCATGCATACGATTACGACAGGAACCTGAGTTTCATCCTCACAGGCTCAGAGGTGGGCCTACTACACGATTTCCTGGGAGTTGAGGACGAGAGGTCTCCTCTCTTCGGACGTTATTACAACGAAGTTTCCTTGGAGAGGTTCACCAGGAGGGAAAGCGCCGAGTTCCTGGAGAGGGGATTTGAGGAGTTAGGAGTTAAAGTTAGGGAGTCTGAAATGGAGGAGTTAGTAGATCTAGTTGATGGCATACCCGGCTGCTTGGCCTTCGCAGGGCTGAGATATGCAAAGGAGAGGAATTTGACGAGAGTAATGGAGACGGCGGTGAGGGTGGCCCTCTCCGAGCTGAACAACCTAATAAAGGCCAAGGAAGCTTCCTCAGGGATATCTGGGAGGAGATACTGGACAATATTGAAGTGTATATCCGTATATCCAATGGTGCCAACTCCTGGAGGGAGGTGAAGCATTGCCTGGAGAAGGCGGAGAAGGGCACCATTTCCTCTAGCGTGCTCAGTAACTTATTACATTACGTTGGAGAATCTCAGTATTATCTAAGGACTACCAGTTCTTAGATCCTAATCTATAGTGAAGCGTCAAAGCAGTTGAGCTGACTTCCTCACCCCTGAAGGGCGAGACTTTCAATGTAAATCCTTTTTAGCGACCTGAATTCGTTTAACCCATGAGAACTTTTCAAGAAATAGAGCACAGGCTCCTGTTCGTATTAGCTAACTCCTTCAGAGGTCCCACCTTCCTCAACTGGGACAAAGTTGAAGGCAACAGGGCATGGATCAATTTAGATTCGACTGGCAGTAACTTCTACCTCTTCGTCTTGAACAGCAGGGGCAGTGGGCTGATCAGAGTAGACGGTAAACCATACTTCGAATTGGACAGATATCATTTCTCCATTCCCATTCCGCAGGGGAGGCACATGGTGGAGCTGGAACTCTCCAACCTCATGGACTTCGGTGAGAGGACCGAGATCAGCCACGGTACTCCAGTGATTACAGAGAGGGACCTGAATGCCTACAGGCTTTGGATTTACGGCTCGACCCTCTTAGAGGAAGCGAGGGCTATCAATGATGGGGAGTTTACCGGGGACGTTTTAAACCTCTTGAGCGAAGCCCTGAAGCTTTCCCCATTCTCTTCAGTCTCAAGGGAACAGATAATACTAGCGGTAAACGTGGGGATGAGAGGGTTAGGCCTGGAGAGAGCTCACCAGATAATCGAGGAGGACCTGGTCCCCATTTTTAGAGAAGACGAGGACAGAGCTAAATTCGAAAAGGCCCTCAACAGGCTGAAGAGCGGACTTGAGGAATTGCGTAGGAAATACGGGAAGAGGGGGAGGCTGATTGGGGTGGGTCATGCACACATAGACACTGCTTGGCTCTGGAACTTCGATGAGACGCGGAGGAAGGTCCTGCGTACCTTCTCCACTGTGCTCACCCTCATGGGCAGATACGACTTCCACCAGGTGCAGAGCATGTCCATTTACTACGAGTGGATAAAGGAGGATGCACCCGAACTCTTCGAGAGGATAAAGCAGAGGGTTAGGGAGGGTAGGTGGGAATTAGGGGCAGCATACGTGGAGACAGACGCGAATGTGGTTTCAGGGGAGAGCTTGGCTAGGCAGATGCTCTACTCCCAGAGGTTCTACCTGCAGAACTTCGGGAAGTTGGCCGAAATCCTATGGCTTCCTGACACCTTCGGCTTCAACGCTAATCTACCCCAGATAGCCAGGCTTGGAGGGGTCAAGGCCTTCGCTACCCACAAGGTCTTCTGGAACGACACTAACACCTTCCCCTACAACGTCTTCAACTGGGTGGGCCCCGACGGAAGGCCGATCCCGGCCGTTGCCTTCGGCCATGGCAAGGGAGGCTACAACTCTGACTTCTCCGCCGACAGCGTCCTGGAGCAGTGGAGGAATTGGAAGGAGAAGGATCAACCCATGCTGTATGCCTATGGTTACGGAGATGGAGGAGGGGGGCCCACTGAGGAGATGCTCCTGAGGGCGGAGGCAGTTAATGCCTCCCCTATCCTGCCAAAAGTATCCCTCGGCGGTGTATCAGAGGTCCTGAGTGAGATAAGGCCCTTGGAGGAGTGGAGAGGGGAGCTCTACCTTGAGACACATAGGGGGGTGCTAACCTCGCACTCCAAGATGAAGCTTCTGAACAGGCGGTCGGAAATAGCGCTCAGGGAAGCAGAGCTCTGGGCCTCGCTCGCTGGGAAATATGATGGGGCTAAGTTCCAGTCCATGTGGAAGGTCCTGCTTAAGGATCAGTTCCACGACGTCCTACCTGGTTCAGCAATAAGGGATGTGTATAGGGTGGTTTACCCTGAGTTGGAGTTACTGATCAAGGAGGCCTACGACGAGGCTCGACGGGCTGCGGGGTCGATAGCGGGTGAAGGGGAAGCGATCTTGGCCTTCAACTCCCTTCCTTGGGAGAGGGAGGACTACCTAGTTTCGCCTTGGAAGGTGGAGGAGGGGCAGGAAGTGGAAGGTGGAACTCTCGTGAGGATTAGAGTGCCTCCTGTTGGATACGCTGAGGTGAAGCCAATCCAGAGCGGGGTAGTGCAGGTTAGCGAGGGGGCAGGAGGGATAACAATGGATAACGGTCTAATAAGGGTCGTCATCTCGAGGGAAGGCGAGCTGATCTCCTTGGTCGACCTCACTACGAATAGAGAGCTGCTGACGTCGCCATCAGGCATTACGGCCTATGAGAACGCCCCAGGATGGGCTGATGCATGGGACATAGAACCTGGGTACGCTGAGACTTCCTTCCCGGTGAGAGCAGTTAAGGTGGAAGTGACCAAAAGGGGACCCCTCATGGCCTCAGTGTCCGTGGAAAGGAGGTTCAGGAACTCTATCATCCTGCAAGAGGTGATCGTGGCTGCTGGATCGAAGAGGTTGGACTTCAGGACCACGTTGAGAGTCAGGGACAGAGAGCTCATGTTCAAGGCCTGGTTCCACTTCGACGTTAATGCCCACTCCTCAGTGAGCGACGTCCCATTTGGGATCGTGGAGAGGCCCACTCACTCCAACACTTCCTGGGACAAGGCGAGGTTCGAGGTGCCGATCCAAAAGTTCGTTTACTTAGACGAGTGGAACTACGGCGTTGCCTTGATCAACGATGGGAAATACGGCGCCTCCATTAGGGGATCGTCCGTGGGCTTGACGTTGAGCAGGACACCTATCTTCCCTGATCCCTCAACCGACCTAGAGGAGGTAACTTTCACTTACTCCCTGCTCCCCTGCTCCTCAGTAGAGGAGGCATTGAGAGCTGCATATGAATTGAACGTCCCCGTCCTACCCATCAGGGGTAAACCGGGGGAGAAGGCGTTGCTTAAGGTCCAAGGAAGGGGTCTCATGTTGGAAACCGTGAAAGGGGCAGAGGAAGGGCGGGGATTGATCCTCAGGTTCTACGAATTCATGAACTCAAGGGGAGAGGCAACAGTGGAGTTCCCGTTCGAGGTGGGAAAGGTCTCGTCCTTAGACCTACTGGAGATCAACGAGATCCCCAGGGAGATCCAAGTCTATGGCAATAGGGTGAAGTTCTCATACCGCAACAGAGAGGTGATCACGCTAAGGGTGGAGAGGGCGTCTTGAGTCATAGATCGGGCCTGGTCCTTTCCCAGGTCAACAGTCCTTATACTATTTCCAGGCCCCTGAAGGGAAGGCTACACCCCGTGTGGGCCCTGCTGAAAAGGACCTTGAGGGACGTGAGCCCCAGCCCTTGGCAGGTTCCGTGTTCTGCCCATCCTGAGGCCGGGTAAGGGTCGAGCCCCTACGTTCGATTCCAATTGGACACGGAGTGAGCGGAGCG
>Ga0081529_116509_pt1 | contig 11784 bp, 18 predicted proteins | sample EchGeymetagenome_FD_71012 | JGI IMG/M metagenome (GOLD analysis project Ga0081529, IMG submission 71012) | Ferrous microbial mat and aquatic microbial communities from Echinus Geyser, Yellowstone National Park, USA - transect B T=78-80 C v2... ...
GCCTGGCGTGGGGGCTGGTTGTCTGCGATCTCCACGCGGCTTGAGGCCTACGTTGGGGCCGATTAGGAATCTCTACCGCGAAATTGTGTCTATCGCCTACGGCTTCTTCAGCCCCTTGGAGGGCTTTATGCCGTGGAACGAGGTGGAGTCTGTGCTTAGGGAGGGGAGGCTCCTCAGCGGGTGGCTCTTCCCCTCGTCGGACGCGGAACGTGCCCCCTGCGGTCACGGGGTTTTTATGGAGAGGGCGCTTTTTGTGGCCGGCGCCGGGGGATGCGGTCGCCGTGATTGGCGCCGAGAGGCTTGGGATTTTGTGGATGAGGCGTTTTTAGAGGGCCGCGAGGCGTTGGGTCTTGGGGGCTATTTCGCAGGGGTGTCGTTTGTGTTGTGGGGCATGCGCCACGGCATCCCTCTGGGGGGTTGTTCGTATGGGCGCTACGCATCGCATGTTTGGGCGTGGCCGCGCGGATTCCTCGACCCCTACGCCGTCCATGTGCTGTGGACGCGGGGCCTCCTCACGAGGTCGGGGCTTAGGGCTGTTTTGCTGGGGGGTTTGCCTATTGTCTCAAGTGCGGCGGGCGAGGGGCCACGGGTGGAGGGGTTCTTTTCTGCGGGGGAGGGTCCTCGGCCGCCTTCTGTGGCTATGCGTCCTGGCGGTGAAGTGGCGGCGCGTCTATGGGCGTTCTGTTAGGTATCTCATCTAGGAGGTGTTTTGAGGTGCATCACCTCTCGCCAGGCTTTGTGGGGCCTGTGAGGCCGACGTTCGGCGGGGGTTGCTTGTGTTGGAGCTGGACGACGCCTTGGGGAGTTGGTGCTTCGGCGTTTTCCCTCGGGGTGGATGCTCGGGGCTTTGTGGAGGATCTTCCGGCGTCTTTTAGGCGCGCCCTTTTTGAGGGGCTGGTTGCGAGGGGTGAGGCGGAGGCGGCTTTGGAACGCGCGTCTGGCGACGAAGAGGTGCCGCCGCCGTAGTATGTTGTCCTTTGCTGCGGGGCCTTTGGCTGGTGTCGGCGGCGTGTTTTTTACGCCTCTCGCCGTGGGGCTTCCCGCGGCGATGATGGGGTCTTCTGTGGCTGGGTCTCTCCAGGCGGGGGTCGCTTAGGCTTATGCGGGGGCGGCTGTGTCGCTGGGCGCGTTTCTGGGGGCCCGCCTCGGCTTGTTTCTGGCGGGGGTTGAGGGGGCAGGAGGGCTGTGGAGGTGGGGCTTCTCCTCTTGGTGGCTTTTGTCTTGTTGGGTAGGGGGCGGGTGGCCTCCGCGGCGTGTTGACAGGCTCGCTGTCTGGCTCGGGTTTGTGGGGGAGTTTTGGGAGGAGTCGTTGGTGAGGCGCGGCGCTGGACGGACGGCGTGGGGTTTGGCGGCCGCGCTCGGGGTTGGGCTTGTGAGCGGCGTCTTTGGGGCGGTGGGCGCTGGTTCCTGGTGATGGGGGGTCCGCTTAAGGTGGCTTGTTCTGAGGCTATCATCGCGCTTGAGGATGCGGCGGCGTACCTCTCGGCTAGGTTTAAGCTTTTCCGTTTCGACGGAGGTGGGGGCCGTGTTGGCGCGTGTTGCGGCGTTGGCGAGGATCGTGCGGCTGGTGGTTTTGTCTCTCGCCGCGGCTGCTGGCGCCGTGACCTGCAATAGGCTTTACGGCGGCGTCTTGTTGACGGTGGCGGCGGCTGGCGTTTTTCTCTCCGTCGTGGCGGAGGTCGGCCTGCGGGTTTTCTCCTCGGCGCCTGTCGTCGCCGCCGTCTCGGCGGCGTTGGGATGTGGAGATTGGCGCCGCGGCGCTCCTCGCCTTGTTTCTCGTGGCGTCGGCGGCTTGGCAGTTGACGGGGCTCGCGGCCGTTTGCCGGAGTTGCCGCGTTGGCTGGCGCTGGGGTGACTCCCGCGTGCGGCGCCGCTTGCGTGAAGGATGATCTGTCCGCGCCTCGGCTTGTCTGAGGGCGTCTGCATACACGCGGTAGGTGACGCCGCATAGCTCTGGCCCTCCGGCGCCGTGGGCTCCCGTCTTAAGCTTTTTTAAAAGGGTAACATTATACCGTGGATGTTGAGTTGTTGAAGAGGGCTTTGAGGGAGCTTGTGGAGAGGGAGCCCGCCTTCTTTAGAGATCTCTTTCTCGACGCGTTGAGGTCCGACGGACGCATCGCCGACGCCCTTTTGGAGTTAATCACTAAACATCCAGAGGCCAGGCTGAAGCTTGCGCAGGCCGTGGCCGGATCCATCGCCGTGCCGCTTAACGTGGCGACAAAGGACGACATCAAGGCCGCCGTAGAGGAGCTGAAGAAGTGGGCCGAGGAGAAGTTCGCAACCAAGGAAGATCTCAAGCAATACGCCACCAAGCAAGACCTAGAGACTGCAGTGGAACAGCTGAAGAGATGGGCCGAGGAGAAGTTTGCAACAAAGGAATACTTCGACGCCGTCATAAAGCGGCTGGAGGACAGGATGGCGACTAAGGAGCAGATCGAGTCTATAACCATCAGCGTGGAGGACAGCGGCCGCGAGATGGTTCAGTACCTCCTTGAGCAGAGGGGTTACAAATGCGTGGCGGAGAGGCTGCGCCTAGACGCCGACTACGAGCTGGACATCTACTGCAACGCCGGCGTGCTCACCGCAGTGGGAGAGGCCAAGGTGCGGGCTGGGGGGAGAGATGTGGAGAAGACGTTAGAAAGAATACAGGTGCTCGTGAGGAGGTGGCCCGACAAGATCTCCGGCAGACTCGTCCCGGTATTTTACACCCTCGTCGCTGAGCCCTCAGCCGTCCAAAGGGCAAGGGAGCTTGGCGTCTGGCTTATCGAAAGCAAAAGGGAGGCCGTGGCGCTGGAGGAGGCCCTTGGGTGGACGCGAGGCTGAGACGGCTCCCGCCTTTTGTCTCTCTGCGCTTTTATGTGCTTGTCGTGTCCTCTATTTGGGGCTTTCTCTTAATGCTGTGTCCGGGGCGTCTCGTCTGTCTTTCCTCTCTAGAACTGAATCGTTGCCCCGCCGTCTGGTTGCCGGGATGTGGGGCGGTGGGGTTGGCGTCTTTCTGTGTGTAGGCGTCGGAGGGGTTGCGTACGGGGACTTGTGCCGTCTAGGCGTGGTTTCTGTCTGCCGCCGCGGGAAATATACAGTGCCCCTGGTTGCGTTTTCTCGGAGTCTGTTGGGGGGGCTTGAGCCGTATGAGACTGAGTTGTTTCACGGCTTATTTTGCGTGGTTGGGTGGTGCGGGGCGGGTTCTGTGAGGCGTCTGAGGGGGGTCTGCGTGTGGCCTATGGGGCTTCTGGCGTTGCGTTGGTTGGAGGGTTTCTGCGGCGTGGGGGCTGTGTGTTCAGCTTCGCGGGTTGTTCGGCGTGTGGGACGGGGTTTTGTTAGGGTTTGTGATTGTTGGCGTGGGGGCCGTGCCGCGGAGTTGGGCTCTGCGCTGTCTGGGTCTGTCTCCTCTCCGTCCTAGGGACGGGGCCGGTTGATGAGGGCCGCGTCGTCGTTGGCCTATATCGGCTCTAGGTGGGGGCCGTGTTGTCTTAAGTGTCTCGGGGCGCTGTGGGACTGCGCAGCTATTCGCCTTGGCGTTGCTTTAGCAACTTCTCTATCAAGTCTATGTAGTCCTTAGCTTTTTCTATTAATGGTCTGTGTTCTGTCTCTTCGTAGGTTAGTCCGTAGAAGCATCCTCCGTGTAGCCTATCTCTCACGTCGATGTAGTACGAGGCCCAGCTGGAGGCCTCGTCTTCATTTAGGCCGGCCTTGACGAGGGCGTTCTTAACGAACATCCTCCAGGGGACGCCGCGCGGCGGGGCGGCCTCTTTTAGGAAGGCCGTGGTCAGTGCGGTGGTTGCGTGCTTCACGGCGGCCCACGCCTTCTCGGCGGCGTCGTACGGGTCTCCGCGCTCTAGCAACTTATACGCCTCCTCTAGGTAGAACCTGGCAGCTTTTATGTGCTCGTTATGGCTCACGAGGCTACCTTATCACCGTTAAAAAACCTTATTCGATTTCTCTTGACTGCGGCGTGGTTCACGTCGTCCGGCGGCTCCGTAGAGGCGCCTGCCGCGGGCGCCGGCTGGGTCGTTGGCGGATCCCTCGGCGCGGCCCTTGGGCTCTCCGGCCCGCCGCCGCGTCTTAGGCCTTCTCAGGTGCTGACAAGTCCCTCCCCGTCCCACATTAAACATCTTGATGAGCTCCTGTCTTCGGCGGGCCATCTCTCGGGCCGACGTCGTAGCCGAGATCGGCCGGTCTATGCAACAGCCCGGCGACGGACTCCGGCACGTCGAGGCCGAAACCTACGCCTATGTTTGCCAGTAGGTTTTTACACGGCGGGTTTATCAAGACATCGCAATCTTCCTCTGCGAGGGGGTTTTTTCTTGCCGTCTTTATCCATCTCTTCACCCTCCTCGCCACATGCTCCGCGTGCTCCGGAAACGGCTCTTCTTGGTGCCGTCCCGCGCGAGCATACCGCCAGCGTAGAAGACGGGCTCTATCAAGCCGTCTACCTCAGGCATTATCACGTGGCATACCTGCGTCACGTAGTCAACGCCCTGCGGATCTTCGGCCCACTCCTTGACAATAGGATGAAGTTATCGGCGTTATTATTGGGACGTTCACTCTCTTCAACAACGCCGGTCTCGGCGATCTTGAACCTATCAGCCCTCCTATGCCACCGGCCCCTGTCCAGGAGGAAGAGGAGGTTTACCACGGCGTCGACAACTCTCTCGCCTCTGCAGAAGAAGAACTCCCTGATGGCGTCCTCCGCCGAGGGGGCGCCGATGCTCTCGTCGCGGGAGCCGTACGTGAATACAGGCACCACGGCTAAGTTCTCGGCCTCGAGCGCCTCCACCAGCGCGTTTATATGCGCCGTGTTGCCGTAGAGCCAATACGTCCTGTGGAACAGCACGCCCGCAACTCCCTCCCTGTTCCATACGTTGTAAACTTTGAGGTACTCCTCCAGCGACGTAAACGTGCCGAGCCTCGGGCGATAGATGCCCATCCGCGGGATCTCCCTCAGCGGCGGAACATCCACATTTAAGCCCACGGCCTTTGCCAGTAGCCTTGCCAACGCCCTGAAGCTGTCCTCGCCGTCCGTTGCGAAGTAGCGCCGGGCCTCAAGCACGAGTTGCGGCCGCGCGCTTGCAAGGTCGAAGTAGGCGTCTGAGGCGGATATCACCATCGCGCCGCGTTCCTTTGCCGCCTTTATAGCCTCAATAACATCGTCGGGAAGCTGGTGTGAGTAGATAAAGATGGCATCTGCCGACGCGATGAACTGCCTGTACTGCGGCGCGGTTGCGTCGGTTGACGCAACGCATTCGAGACCTAGCGTTTTGCGCTCCTCGCCCGCGGCTTTCGCCGCCAGCGGGAAGGCCGCTCCGCCGTACCCAATTATGAAGGCTAGCTTCTTCATCTCCTGATTTCGGCGAGGGCCTTCTCCACCCTCTTAACGGCCTCGCCCCACTGTGGGACGTCGGCGTAGGTGTAGACGCCCATGGAGCCTCCCTGCGCTTCGCCCGTCACGTCGGCCTCCAGCACAGCTTCAACATAGTTGTAAATCTCGTTGAGTCTCTCCAGCATATCCGCGTCTGCCTTCCACAGCCCCCTCTGCGCCGCCTCTATGAGGCGTCCGATCATCTCCTCCAGCGCATATATGTTGTCGTCTCGGCGCTTGTCGTAGCCGTTGGAGGCGGCGGCTAGGCCGCGGCGGTCGGTTGGCCGGCGGCTCTTGAAAGGCTCCGGCGACTTCTAAAACCCCCACATATCCACGCCGCTGTAAGTCAACGTTTAAAGACGCAGCCGCCGGCCCCCTCACATGCCGGCTTCAGCCCCTAGGCCCTATCTGATGTTTGGGGTGGTTGCGCGGCGGCTATGGGTTTTGGCGCGTCTTTGGGGCGGGGGCGTGTTGGTCTTGGCTGTAGGTGCCTGTGGGTTTAAAGGTAATAAAGGTGGGCCGTCGAACGCGTGAAGAGGGTTGAGCTGGAGCTCGTCCCTGGCCTCCGGGTGGAGTTTACGGATAGAGAGGAGGCGCTTGGGCAGGTGGAGGAGTGGGCGGAGAGGGGCACCAGATTCCCGGTGGTCATCTTCGGCCAGGAGGGCTGCGGCAAGTCGGCGTTTCTCCAGCAGGCCTCTGCGATGCTTAAGGAGTTGGGGTTTGATGTGTTCTACCTCCATCCTCTGGAGAGGGAGTTTATGGCTGAGGTGGCGGTGCCCGACATTCGGCGTGAATTCGTGCAGTTCGTGGAGAGGGCCCTTGGCGAAAACGCCTTCGGCAGAGTCGCCTGGATCGCGCTCGACTTCGTCCGGAAACTGCAGAAGGCGAGGCGGGGAAGAATCGCCGTGGTGGCAGACGACGTCTTCCAGGCCGTAGGGCTGGACGCGGTGGCGGCGTACGTCAAGGCGTTGCTGAACCTCATCGAATACCCAGCGTCGAGGTACGAGAGGATGGTCGTCCTCGTCGCCACCAGCGAGGGGGTTTCGCGGCGGGAGATCGGGCGTCATCTCTGGGCTGAGGTCGCCCCCATGTGGAACATGTCCAGGGAGGGGTTCCGACAGCTCTACGACAAGATCCCAGGCCCAAAGCCGCCGTTCGACGAGGCTTGGCGTCTGACGGGGGGAAATCCGAGGATGTTGACTAGGCTGTATGAGGCCCGGTGGAACGTGGAGGGGGTGGTTTCCCGTCTCGTCGACGAGGAGAGGTTTTCTGCCGGTTTTGTGGCTAGGTGGAGGAGGTGGCTTGAGGCGGCGGTGGAGGGCCCGGACGCGCTTTGGGGTCCCGACGCGCCTGAGGAGTTGATCGACGAGCTGGAGGAGAGGAATTTAATCACCTACCACATGTATAGGAGGGAGGAGTGGGCTTGGATGGACCAGCCCCCGCCCGAAGAGGACCCCGAAATCGGCGTGGGGAGGCGCGTGGCCTGGCGCACCCCACTGCATAGAGAGGCGGTGAGGAGGACGCTGGCCGAGCCGTAGGCACGCCGCCGATATATCGGGGACTTCGCTCCCGGTCGCTCTAATGGAGGAGTACGACGTCTTTGACTTTCTCTATATGTCTGACGGCGTCTTTCCAGTGCTCCTTGAAGGTGGCTGGGTCGAGGTCTCTCTCGTAGAAGTATCTGTGCATCACCTCGCCTGCCTTAAGCATGTCGCGGAAGGCCTGCCTGTGTTCTACGTTGTGGGTGACGTAGTTGTACAGCTTGCCGTGGCTCCACGCGGCTACGAATACCCCTCTGAGGGCTGCGTGCAGCTTGATGAGGGCGGTTGCGGCTCCCCACAGCTTTTCGGCCGCCTGTGGGTGGTCTCCTTGTTCCAGTAGCCTGTGTGCTTCGCCGTAGTACTTCTGGAACAGCTCCACGTACTTCTCGACCCTCTCGGAGGGGTTCGCCGCCAAGTTCTTCAACTCGTCTGCGGCGTCGTCCCCGTCCCAGCCCATGGCCTCCGCGGCCTCCCTCAATATTGAGATGTCGTTCTTGCTCAGTTGCATGCCGCTGGCTAGCTTAGCAGCTAGGGAGACTACCTCGGGGTATTCGCGGTGGAGCTCTTCAAGGCCTTCGACAGTCCCTTTCTGCTCGGCTTGCTGAGACACCGTATAAACGCCGGCTGAACTTAATAAGCTTATTGATGGGGAGCATTTCCCAGCGGGGAACGTATCTCCGGCGGGCAAAAGATTCATGTTTTTAGGGATCCTTCATGGAGGCGCGGAGATCTCCTAGTTTGGCTGGGTACGTGGGTTCTGTGGTGGAGGATGCTAGGAGGCGGAATCCCAGTCTTGCTGACTTAGATAGGTTGGCGGAGGTCCTGCCTCCTAGGCGGATGACCTATTGGCCGTATTTTATTGGGGAATGGAGTGTGGGGTGTGATGCAGATGTCGGCGATAATTCGCTATAATTTTAAAATACTTCAAGAACACTGGCGGCACAGACTGAGATATCGCGTTGGTTGGCGCCCTTGTCCGCCTTCGTCGTTTGGTCGGACCGGGGCTGTGGAGTTACAGGGATGCGCCGGGGACATCCTCGTCAGGTGGACGGAACGTTCGTGTTTAAAAACCTCTTCTTTGCCCCCTATAGGGGGCGAGGCCTTTCGTCGCTGGGCTGGTCTTTCGCTGGGTGTTGGTTAAGGAACGATATGCCGAGGTGGAGGCGGTGAGCCGTGGCGATGGGTGTGGATCGGCCGCCGTCTGCGGAGGAGGTGGTTTAGTTTGTTGGAGAGAAGGAAAATAAAGATCTTGAACTATTTTGGTGTGTCTCAGTTGGTAGTTGAGGAGTTGGTGGAGGGGGTTGGTGGAGAGGCTAGGGGGCTGGTTCTCGCGTTGCACGACGTGCTTGCAAATACTTACAAGGAGCTTTATGATTTAGTTAAGAGTTTTGATGGAGATTTGTCGAGAGAGTTTGTGGATGTTAATGAGTATTATAGGGAGGCTGAAGACGTCGTTCGTAGTATGTATCTAGATGCTTATTTTCTGGCTGGTAGGCTTAACGAGGTGTTGGTGCGGCATCCCGAACTGCTTAGGGTGCTTCCCGGGGTGGCGCCGACGCAGTCTCCCGATGCTTTGTATAAACTACTTGGCGTCTTGGCTGGTGTTTTGTTTAGGACTGCGTGTGGGTCTGAGGGACCTAGAAGGGGCGTTCTTGTCTTGCTTGGGTATTCGTATCTAGGACTTGCCGGGGGCAGGCCGCTAGACGCCGTCGTTTTTCTGTTGGCCTCGATAGCCTTGGCCCGTGCCAGGGACGATGTCGCCGCGGAGCTCCTCAGGAAGATTGGCGTCGATTTAGAGGGCATTGTCAATTTTGCATGTGGCGCGGTGGAGTTGGCGAAATTCCTCGAGGACCGCGGCATCGGCTCGATCCCTGAGCGAATCTTCCATGGGTGGTAATGAGTACTTGGTAGATACAAACGTCGTATTGGACGTGGTGCCTCTCGTACTTGTGGCAAAACCTCTTTATGAGGCTGTGATGAAGGATCTGAAGGATGTAGAGACGTTGCGACAGGTAGCGAGTGCTGTTGACGGAATAAATGGTGGCTGGTTTTTTGTTTTTGAGTTATAAGTGTACGCGTGGCGGCGGTTGTTTCGTTGTAGATTTTGCGCGACGTATTGCCTAGGGTATTTATGAAATTGTTGCTGGGTGGGGTCTTGTGGGTTGGGCGTGGGGGTGGGTCGTTGCTGGATGAGGTCGTGGGTTTGGCCGAAAGGTGGCTGGGGGTCTCTTGGCGTTGGGGTGTTAGGTATGGATTATGGTGATTTTGAGGTGGCGAAGGAGGTGGTAAAGGTCTATGGGGCGTGTGGTTCAAGGTCTCTTGCAAGGGTTTGGACAACGCAGTAGACATCCTGCTGGTAGCTACGGCGTTGAATAGGGGCTATGGCTTCGTAACAACAGACAGGAGGCTGGTTTGCGGTTTAGATAATAAAATCGTTACTGGCGTTGGCCCAGTGCGCGGGGGCGATGTGCCTTGGGGCTCCTTAGTGTGTCAGGCAGATGGTAGGCTGGGCGTTGGCGGTGGGGTGCTAAGCGCAAAGATATACCTAATCCACGAACAATGTAATCTGCAGTGCTCGGAGGGGGAGAGGTGGTGTTGACAACAATTTAATGAGCTACACCGTGCCTCTTCTCGGCGGCGGCTGGGGTTGCGCTGTCGTTGCGGGCGCCGGGGGTGCGGGGTTCTGTGATCTGTTGTATCTTTCCGCCTGTACGGCCTGTGGACGCCGCAGTTTCTTGTCTGCGCCGCGACTTGCCTGAGGCCGTACGCGGCAGGTGGCGCCGCATAGCTCTGGCCCTCCGGCGCCGTGGCCCGCCTTAAGCTTTTTAAAAAGGGTAAACATTATACCGTGGATGTTGAAATTCTTAAGCGGGCTTTGAGGGAGCTTGTGGAGAGAGAGCCGTCTTTTCTCAGAGACCTCATGCTGGATGCTTTGAGGTCTGACGGAGGCGCGGCTGAAGCGTTGCTGGAGTTACTCACTAGACACCCAGAGGCTAAGCTAAAGCTGGCGCAGGCTGTTGCTGGATCCATCGCCGTACCTCTCAACGTAGCCACCAAGGAGGACCTCAAGCAGTTAGCCACAAAACAAGACCTAGAGGAGCTGAAGAGATGGTCTGAGGAGAAGTTCGCAACCAAGGAAGATCTCAAGCAATACGCCACCAAGCAAGACCTAGAGACGGCGGTGGAGCAACTAAGAGCCGAGATAAAGCGCATCGAGGGCGTTATGGCGACAAAGGGGGACATAAAGCGTATTGAGGACAAGATGGCGACTAAGGAGCAGTTTGAAGCCATAGCGGTGAGTGTGGAGGATAGTGGGCGCGACATGGTTCAGTATCTGCTTGAGCAGAGGGGTTACAAATGCGTTGCGGAGAGGCTACGTCTAGATTCGGATTACGAGTTTGACATCTACTGCAACGCCGGCGTGCTTACTGCAGTCGGCGAGGTGAAGGTTAGGGCCGGCGGCCGCGATGTGGAGAAGGCCCTGGAAAGGGCGCGGGAGCTGTTACGCAGACAACCCGACAAAATCTCCGGAAAACTCGTCCCGGTGTTCTACACCCTAGTCGCAGAGCCCTCAGCTGTCCAGAGGGCAAAGGAACTCAAGATATGGCTCATAGAGAGCAAAAGAGAAGTTGTCACGCTGGAGGTTGTCCTTGGGGAGATGTAGAGCTGAGCTCTGCCCTCTGTCTCTACGCTTCGTGGAGGTGCCCCTTGGCGGTTTCGAACGACTCCTCCGTCTGCCGCCGCGCCTTCTGTTCTGCTCGGTGGGCTGTTCCGGCCTAGTCTCCCTAGGTCTCACGCCGTAGCGCGACTTGCCGCCGTCTATGGAGGGGGCCCTCGGCTGAGATAGGCGCGCGTCGCGTTTTCCCGCAGGCAGCCGTAGGGTGGTGCTCTTTACGGTCTCGTTCATCCTCGTTGCCGGGCATCTCTGCCGAGGGGCTGATCTAGGAAGGTGGCTGGCTGTGGCGGCCCTAGGAGGTTTTCGACCTTACCTGCCTTGTGGGGCCGCGTCAGTTCGGCGCGTGAGGGCTTGTCTTAGCTCCTCCAGCGTCTCTCCGACTCGCCGCCCCTCGACGCGGGGCTAAGCGACTCCACGCGTTTGGCCAGCACATGCGCCGCAGACGCTACGTTGGTTGCCGCGTGGGGCGTCTCGACAGCTCGCCGCATGAGTTGGTGCTGGCAGTTGGGGAGGCGGAGGACGGCGGAGATCCATGGCTCTGCATGGCCTTACCTCTCCGGATGCCTAGCCGAGGTCTTCATCTGGGGCCCTAGGCACCACCGCCTCAGCTTTTCCTCGGTTTTTACGAGGGTTTTTACTCTTACTAGCTCTTGCGGCGGTGAGCGTCTTCCGTGCCTGGAGGGGCAAGACGGGTCTCTGCCAACGCCTCCAGAGCCTAGCCCCACATGCGCCGCGTCGCCAGGCTTGGGCTGAGGTCTCTTCACATACTCTACTACCACGTGGTTGTGTGCCGGCATAAAAATGTGGCGGTTGCCTATGCCGGCATATGGAGGTTTGCGGGGTCTATATATGGGGGTGCTGTTGCCGAGGGGCGATCTGCCGTGTTTTATGGCGTATGCGGCTCGTGGGTGGCGGTGGGCGGCTTTGTTGGGGTGGGGGCTGAGGGGTGCTGGGGCTCGCAGTTTTAAAAGGTCTGCTGATGTGGACATGTGAGGAGGGTGGAGCTGGAGCTTGTGCCGGGTTTGGTGGTGGAGTTCGCCGACCGGGAGAGGGCTCTTGGGCAGGTGGAGGAGTGGGCGGAGAGGGGCACGTGGGCCCCCGTCGTCGTATTCGGCCCGGAGGGCTGCGGCAAGACCGCCTTCCTGCGGCAGGCCGCCTCTGGGCTGAGGGAGCTGGGGTACGACGTCTTCTACCTCCACCCCCTGGAC